>Ga0114998_10001203_pt1 | contig 19775 bp, 18 predicted proteins | sample ArcticOcean_MG_C_5_FD_87044 | JGI IMG/M metagenome (GOLD analysis project Ga0114998, IMG submission 87044) | Marine microbial communities from western Arctic Ocean - ArcticOcean_MG_CB4_138 | ecosystem: Environmental > Aquatic > Marine > Oceanic | place: Arctic Ocean: Canada Basin | collected... | reverse complement strand
TCACCACCAGAAAAACCAACATTTAACTGTCTACTTAAAATTTTTTCATCGAATTTTAACTCAGACGCTTTTTTTTTAACTAATTTTAAAAATTCGATTGCATCTAATTCTTTTTCACCCTTTGCTTTTTTAATTGCATTTAACGATGTTTTTAAAAAAATATTCGTATTTACACCTGGAATTTCTAAAGGGTACTGAAACGCTAAAAATATTCCTTTATGTGCTCTTTCTTCAATCTCTAAATCTAATAGATTTTCATTTAAATATGTGACTTTTCCACTTACCGTGTAACCTTTTTTGCCTGACAGAACATTTGATAGTGTACTTTTACCAGATCCATTTGGTCCCATAATAGCATGTACTTCTCCTGGTTTAATTTCTAAATTTAGTCCTTTTAATATTTCCTTGTTATCTATTTTTGCTTTAAGATTGTTAATTTGTAACATTTACCCAACACTCCCTTCTAAGCTAATACCTACTAATTTTTGTGCCTCTACAGCAAATTCCATTGGAAGCTGCTGTAACACTTCTTTGCAAAAACCATTAACAATTAAACTAACTGCCTCCTCTTGATTTAAGCCTCTTTGATTGCAGTAAAATAGTTGTTCTTCGCTAATTTTTGAAGTGGTTGCTTCGTGTTCAATTTTTGAACTAGAATTTTTATTTTTTATATATGGCACTGTGTGTGCACCACATTTATTACCCATCAATAAGGAGTCACATTGAGTAAAATTTCTTGCATTATCAGCGTTTCTTGCAATATCTACTAGCCCTCTGTACGTGTTGTCAGCAAAACCAGCCGATATACCTTTTGAAATTATTTTACTTTTTGTATTTTTTCCAAGATGAATCATTTTTGTACCAGTATCTGCTTTCTGATGATTATTGGTAATAGCTATTGAATAAAACTCTCCAACAGAATTATCTCCTTTTAAAATACAACTTGGGTATTTCCAGGTAATTGCTGAACCAGTCTCAACTTGTGTCCATGAGATTTTTGAATTTTTTCCCTTACACAACCCTCTCTTAGTAACAAAATTATAAATTCCACCTTTTCCATCTTTATCACCAGGATACCAGTTTTGAACTGTTGAATATTTAATTTCAGCATCATCGAGCGCAATTAATTCTACATTAGCTGCATGCAATTGATTTTCATCTCTCATTGGTGCCGTGCAACCTTCTAAATAACTAACATAACTTCCCTTGTCAGCAATAATTAATGTCCTTTCGAATTGACCTGTCTCTGTAGCATTAATTCTAAAATATGTTGAAAGTTCCATTGGACATTTGACCCCTTCTGGAATGTAAACAAATGAGCCATCTGTAAATACCGCAGAATTTAATGTTGCAAAGTAGTGATCTGATAACGGTATCACTGATCCAAGGTATTTTTTTACAAGGTCAGGGTGTTCTTGAATTGCTTCAGACATTGAGCAAAAAATTATTCCTTTTTTATTTAATTCACCTTTAAAGGTTGTTGCCACAGACACCGAATCAAATACAGCATCTACCGCTATACCATTTAACCTTGCCTGTTCTTGCAATGGGATTCCTAGTTTCTTGTATGTTTCAAGTAATTTTGGATCTAACTCATCTAAACTTTTGGGTTTATCATCCATACTTTTTGGTGCAGAATAATAATAAAGATTTTGATAATCTATTTTAGGATATTTTGGTTTTTGCCAATTTGGCTCTTTTAATTGTTTTAATCTCTCAAAGGCTTTTAATCTCCAATCAAGCATCCACTGAGGTTCTTTTTTTATATTTGAAATAAATTTAATGACTTCTTCATTTAATCCTTTGGGTGCTCTTGTATTTTCAATGTCAGTTGAAAAACCGTATTTGTAATCTTTTAGTCTTTCTATTTCTTTTTCTCTAGTATCCATTTTAATTTCTACTTTCTAGCGAGTTATTTATAAGATCTTTTAAATTTTTTTTTTCAAAAAAATAATTAATGTGTATCTCAAGTTCATCCCATAGGTTATGGGTAATGCATTTTGATGTTTTGCTGTTACAACCTTTTCTTGATTCTTTTTTACATTGAACTGTTTTAACCTCTTCATCTACAGCATTAAGTATATTAGCTAATTTAATTTCAACAGGCTTTTTACTTAAAGTATACCCACCATTAGTGCCCCTACTACTTTTGACTATATTGTGTTTTTTTAACTTTGAAAAAATCTGTTCTAAAAAATCTAACGATATCCCTTGTCTTAAGGATATATCTCTCAAAGACACAGGATTAACGCTGTTAAAATTTGCTAAATCAGCTAATGCCATTACGGCATATCGACCTTTAGATGTTAATTTCATATTTACCCTTATTTACAAGGGTTTTTATACAATCTTGACTAAATTAGTCAAGTATAGACTCTGTAAAAAAGTTAACATATTGTCGCTTAGGTGTGATAAGTGTAATTTTTTTTTGAGAATAATAATCAATTACATTTATGGATAATAAAATAGTAGAAATTTTTATACCTGGACCTGCAGGAAGACTAGAGGCCAAATATTACAAAAGTAATAAAAATACTTCTCCAATAGCTTTGGTTTTACAGCCTCACCCACAATATGGTGGGACAATGAATAATAAAGTTGTTGTTGATACGTTTCATACATTTATGGAAAATGAATTTTCAGTATGTAGAGTTAATTTTAGAGGTGTTGGTAAAAGTGATGGAGAGTTTGATAACGGACAAGGTGAACTTGCAGATGCTGCTGCTGCTCTAGACTGGTTAGAAAGAGAGAATTTTGATAATTCACAGTGTTGGGTTTCTGGTTTTTCATTTGGATCTTTAATAGCAATGCAATTATTAATGCGTAGACCAGAGATAAGTAGATTTGTGGCTATATCTCCTCAACCTAATGTTTATGATTTTTCTTTTTTATCACCCTGTCCAACATCTGGATTAATGATTTACGGAAAAAAAGATGAATTAGTCCCTTTGGAATACATTACAGAATTGAACAATAGATTAAGCGCTCAGAAAGGTATTAATGTTGACTTTCAATCTGTAACTGATGCTAATCATTTCTTTTCAAAAAAAGAAGATATTTTAGTAAAAAGCTTAGATAAATATATTAAAAAAGAATCTGCTTTATTTTAGAAGTTTTTAATTAGAGCCCCACCAGAACAAGGTTTCTTAACATTGGTAGTTTTGGGAAATGATATTGTTTTTTTTAAAAAAGACCTTATTGCAAGATATGCAAAAGCTTGGGACTCTATAAAGTCACCATCAATTTTATAATCATCAATTAAGTGAAGATTCATATTGGATGCAAGTTTATCTTTAATGCTATTAACTAAAGATAAGTTTTTTCTACCACCTCCACAAATAAGTATGTTTAATTTTTCACCTTTATCTAAATTATTTGAAGTAACAATTGCTTGATAAATTAGGGAGGCTGTAAAATCAACTAAAGTTGAAAGTCCATCGTTCAACGAGAGTCCTCGCACGAAATTTAAATCAAAATCTTTTACATCAAATGAAGGGTTGTTATTATTTTTAATTGAGTCAAAATTATCAATTGCTTGATTTAAGATGCTCTTATCAGTCTTTCCAGCTTTAGCTAATTCCCCGTTTTTATCGAACCTTTCTTCACTATTTTTTCTTATCCATTCATCCAACAAACAATTCCCTGGTCCAATGTCATAACTTTTTAAATCATTAAAATCTCCAGAAGAAATTACTGTTATATTAGCTATACCCCCAATATTTAAAATACATGCTGGCAAATTAATTTGATTTTGATTAACTAATAATTGGTGAAAGATAGGCGTTAAAGGAGCTCCCTGTCCTCCATTAATCAAATCATTTTCTCTAAAATTATAGACAACTCTTTTTTTTAATAAATTTGATAATAAATTTGCATCACCAAGCTGTTTTGAAATTTTTTCATTAGCGTTATGAAATATAGTCTGCCCATGAAACCCAATTAAATCTATATTGGAAGAATAGTCACTAATAATTTTTTTACATATTGTTGCATGAAATAATGTGATTTTTCTCTCAAGTTCACTTAATATAATTAAATTAATCTCCAAATCTGCAGAAGTTTTAATTTTATCCCTGATTTTAACTAATTCTCTATATATTTCTTCATCATATCTAAAGTATTGATCAAAAACTGTTTCATATTTATCTTCACCATTTGATTTAATAATAGATGCATCAATTCCGTCCATTGAAGTACCACTCATTAATCCTAATGATGTATAAATTTTTTCCATTCTTATTTTTTTTTAATAAATATTGTATATTGTAGTTAACATAATTATGAATAAATTTTTAACAGAATTTAAGGAAAGGGGTTTCTTCTACCAGTGTACTGGAGAAGATGATTTATCTAAATTGCTAGATAAAGAAAAAATTAATGCGTATATAGGGTTTGATTGTACAGCTGAGAGTCTCCACGTTGGTAGTTTGTTGCAAATCATGTGCCTGCGCTTATTACAAAAACATGGTCACCGTCCAATTGTGTTATTGGGAGGTGGAACAACAAGAATTGGTGATCCTTCTGGTAAAGATAAAACAAGGACAATTTTATCAGAAGAAGAAATTGAAAAAAATATCAACAATATAGAAAAGATTTTAAAAAATTTTTTAGATGACTCAGATCCTAAAACTAAACCTATTTTTGTAAATAATTATTCTTGGCTTAAAAATTTGAATTATATTTCTTTTTTAAGAGACATAGGAAAACATTTTACAATTAATAAAATGCTTAGTTTTGACAGTGTAAAAACAAGACTAGAAAGGGAACAGTCATTAAGTTATATGGAATTTAATTATATGATATTGCAAGCTTATGATTTCCTAGAGCTAAATAAAACAAAAAATTGTATGCTGCAAATTGGTGGATCTGATCAATGGGGCAACATCGTAAATGGTGTGGACCTAATAAAAAGACATTCAAATAATCATGTTTATGGTTTAACTACACCGTTAATAACATTAGCTTCAGGTGCTAAGATGGGAAAAACTGTATCTGGTGCTGTATGGTTAGATAAAAAATTTCTTTCTCCATATGATTATTGGCAATTTTGGAGAAACATAGATGACAGAGATGTGTTAAAATTCATGAAAATTTTTACAGATATAAATATTGACCAAATCGAAAAAATTAAAAAAAATAATATTAATGAATTAAAAATTTTGCTAGCAAATAAAGCAACAGAAATGTTGCATGGTGAACAGGAATCTAAAAATAGTGAAGAAACAGCAAAAAAAACTTTTACTGATAATTCAATGGGTGGTAACTTACCCTCTATTTCAATAAGTGAAAAAGAACTTATGGAAAAAATGACTATTATAAATTTAATAATCTTGTCTAAACTAGAGAATTCAAAGAGTGAAGTAAGAAGATTAATTAAGGGGAATGGAATTAGAATAAATAATCAAGTCATCACTGATGAAAAGTTTATTGTTACTAAAGATTTATTTCAAAATAATTTAATTAAACTTTCTTTGGGTAAAAAAAAACATATTAAAGTTGAATTAAATTAATTATTTTTTATCTTTTCTAAAGTTCTGGTAATAAATCTTGGTGTCAAAGTTTTAATTGGATTTACTGTGGTTTTTAATTTTTCAGGATGACCTTTGACTTTAAAACTAACACCAAAGACACCTTCACCAGTTTTTTCACCTACTAGTATTTTGCCAATTAAAGGGATTGATGCTATCGACCTATTGATAGTTGTTGCTGGTACCAAAGTGCCTCTTAGGCTGATTAACTCTTTACCTTGAATGTATCCATCCATCATTATGGAGATCGCAGGACCAATTGCATACATTTCTTCAATTTTCATTAGTTCTTTTTCATTTGAAAATTTCATTTCGAAATCAGTAAATCTTATGCCCTCTCCAGTTAAAATGTCAGCTATCCCCTGTAATGATGCTAAAGTTAACAATTTTGCTAAAACTGGTACTTCTTGTAATTTAAAATCATCTATTTTTAATACTGAATTAGAAATACCATTTTTTTTAATTGAGTAAAAATCTAAATCTCCTTTTTCAAAACCTTTTATAAATTTATATTTCTTAACTAAGGGTTTAGGGTAATTAGAAAAGAATGTTGTAATCTTCTCGTTATCAGAATTTGTACTAATAGTTAAAGATAATTTTTTTTTATTCTGGAAAGTGGAATTTAAATCTAAACTATTTATCTCATTATTTTGAAAAACTATATTTCCTATTAGGTTATTTATATGTGTATTTTTGTCCAAGTAAGCTTTATCAATATTGATATTTATACCAGAATTAAGATTGCTAAATATAGAAGAAGATTCTTTATCATCATTATTATTTAATATCGAGTTAATTAATCTTGTTGTGTCAAAACTTTTTCCATAAATTTTATATGCACTTTTATTTTTTCTTAAAGAGACCTGGTTCACAATCTTATTTTTACTAGTAAAATTAAAATCTAATTTATTAATTTTTTTGATCTTAAATTTTTTGTCTAAATCAAGACCTTTAATAATAAAAATATTCTTGTGTTCAGTGAAAACTATATTATCAAGCTTAATTCCTTTATTTTTTAAATAAGATCCTTGAAGTACAAGTGTTGAATTTAAATCTTTATCTTTTTCATACCCTAATACATCTAATAATAAGGAATTTTCCTTAATATTTATAACTGTGTTAAATTTATAATCTTCATTTTTTTTGATTATTTTATAATTTATGTTTTCATTTTTTTTTTCTATAGATACTTTACCCTCTCCTTCAAGATTAAGTTTATTATCTATATAATTGATTACAATTTTGTGATCTCTTAATTTAATTGTATCTTTAAAATTTGGTAAATAATTTTCTATATTTAAAGAATCATTTTTGTAAATAAGCTTATTTAAGTCAACTATGGATTTGGATTTAAAATTAGTGATTTTTAATTTGTTATTAATATCAAAACTAAAGTCACTATCAGAGCTAAACTCAACATCTTCTACCTTATAATCTTTAAAACTATTTCCTAATAAATCATTTAGTAAATTTATATTAATATCATTTTTTTTATTTACTATTTTTCCATTAACTAAAAATTGATTATTTTTTTCTTTAATTGCTACTAATGGCAAAAATAGTTTTATTTGATTAAAATTACCCTCGATATCATTTATATTATATTCTTTATTGCTAATATTAAAAATTAGATTCAAATCGTTAATGTTGTACTCTTTTAGTAAGCTTAATTTTCCATTTTTGATAAAGCCTTTAATTTCATAATCATTTTTAATATTTCCATTACTATCAAAATTTAAATTCATGTCTCCCACCAATGATCCATCTTTGATAATATTATCTAGTATAAATAATTTAGTTGAGTTTTTGAACGATCTTGCAAGTGATAGAAGATCCTTAAGCTTGATGTCTTGAGTTGATATCTGTAAATCATCAATTGAAAACTTTTTATAGATAAACGATTTTAGGGAAATATTTGTTTTTATATAGCTTAGCTCTAACTTATTACTATTTACAATTACTACTGGCTTAAAAGTCTTAATATTAATGGACAAATCGAGGGGTCTTAGAAGAAACTTAACACTTTTTAACTCTAAATTAACTCTTTTATTAACATTAGAAACTTCGTCTTTAATTTTATCATTAAATCTTTGTGTTTTTATTCCAAAAAAACTTAAATAAAAAATTATTATAACTAGACCAATTAATAAATATGCTAAAAATTTAATTATTCTTTTAATCATTTTATTTTATACAATGAGCTTTCTAAAAAATCATCTATTTCTCCGTCTAAAATTTTATCTGGGCTTGTGCTTTCAAAATTTGTTCTGTTATCTTTAACTAACCTATATGGATGAAGTACATAAGATCTTATTTGATGTCCCCATCCTATCTCTGCCTTTGAAGACTCTACACTTAAGCTTTTTTTTTCTCTTTTTTTAATTTCAAAATCATAAAGTCTTGCTTTGAGCATGTTCATACATGTTTCTTTATTCTTATGTTGCGATCTTTCATTTTGACATTGTACTACAATTTTTGAAGGCATGTGAGTGATTCTAACTGCACTATCTGTTGTGTTTACATGTTGGCCGCCAGCTCCACTAGATCTATAAGTGTCAATTCTTAAATCTTTTTCAATAATTTCAATGTCAATATTTTCATCAACAACAGGGTAAATCCAAACACTAGCAAAACTTGTATGCCTCCTTGCACCCGAGTCAAATGGTGAAATTCTGACTAACCTATGAATTCCTGACTCAGATTTTAACCATCCATATACATAGTCACCTTCAATTTTAATGGTAGATGATTTTATTCCAGCTTCATCACTCTTATGTTCACTTATTATTTGAGATTTAAAACCTTTTATTGCTGACCATTTAAGATACATTCTTCTCAACATTTCAGCCCAATCTTGGCTTTCAGTACCACCTGCGCCAGCATGTATTTCTACGTAACAGTCTAAGCTATCACTTTCGTTCGATAAGAAACACTTCGTTTCATTTTTTTTAGTAAATATTTTTAAATTTTTAATATTTTCCAAAACTTCTTTAATTATTAATTCGTTTGTATCTTCGATAGCTAGTTGGTTTAATTCATCTAGATCATTTAATGATTTAATGGAATGATTGTATGAGTTGATTAGATCCTCATGTAGTTTTTTTTCTTTTATTACTTTTTGAGATTTTAATTTATCTTTCCAAAAGTCAGCTTCTAGTAATTTGTTGTTATTATTTTCTAGGATTGAATATATATTATTCTTTTCAAAGATACTCCTTAACTCTTTGATTAATTTTTTCTATTTCTAATCTGTTATTTAAAAATTCATTTTCCATTAATAGAACTTTAATATATTATTGTTTTTTAATCTATTGTTAATATCTTGATCTAAAATATTTTTTTTTTGTTTATTTATATTTTTATAGGCCTCAATGATAGTTTTTTTAGAATCACTTTCTGCTCTCTTGCCTGTTATAGGGTCTATAACCATCATCAAAATATTATCAGCAACTTTAAATGGTCTTGCGTCTTCCTTATTTACTGCGTTTTTAATAAAATTTTTAAATATCGGTAGTGCGGTTTTTGCTCCTGTCTCGTAACTTCCAAGTGGTTTTGGGTTGTCCAAACCTACATAGACACCAATTACAAGTTTTGAAGTAAACCCAACAAACCATGTATCTGCATTACTATTAGTTGTTCCGGTTTTTCCGGCTATATCCAAATTAAGGTCCTTTAATTTTTTTCCTGTCCCGTTTTGAACTGCTCCTTCTAATATTGATGTCATTTGATATGCCGTCTCCGGAGAAAATATCTCTGGAAATTTATCCTCAATTTCAGGGTAATTATCACTCAAAAAGGAAATTTCCTTACAATTTAAACATTTTCTTGTTTCGTTATTAAAAATTGTATTTCCTTCGCTATCTTGGATTCTATCTATCATTATGGGTTTTATTAATTTTCCACCATTCACAAATGAACAATATGCTGATGTTAGTTTTAATAGTGTAGTTTCTGCTGAACCTAGAGAGATGGATAAAAGCTCACTCGGATTATCGTATATACCCAGTTGTTTGGAAAAATTAACTATTTTTTTTAAACCAATGTCTTGGGCTATCCTAACTGTCATTAGATTTCTAGATTTTTCTAAACCCATTCTTAATGTTGATGGACCATAAAATTTTTTTCCATAATTTTCTGGTTTCCACATTTTTAAATCTAATCCTTGTTCTACAACTAATGGTGCATCTAAGATTAGAGTTGAGGGAGTATACCCATTTTCTAAGGCTAAAGCATAAATGAATGGCTTAAATGCTGAACCTGGTTGTCTAGAGGCTTGAGTTGCTCTATTAAATTCACTTTTTTTAAAACTAAAACCACCACTTAATGCAACAACTCTTCCTGTAAAGGGATCCATCACTACAATTCCACCATTAACTTCTGGTAATTGTCTTAGAGTAAAATTATCTTTATCAATATTTTCTACATAAATTATATCACCATTTTTAAATAATTTATTTAATTCTTTTTTAGTCCAAGATATATTTTTATAGTTAATCAATCCTGAGGATTTATTTTCAGTTTCAATTTCTACTGAAAATTTTTCTATTTTTTTAACTATTGCAATCTGCCAACCAATTGATTTTTCTAATTTAAATTTTTCTAATCCGTCTGTCCATTTGTTAAAATTTTTTTTATTTGTTAAAGGCCCACGCCAACCTTTTCTTTTATCGTAACTTATTAATCCCTCTCTCAAAGATTGAGTTGCTATTTTTTGTAATTTTAAATTAATTGGTGTGTTAATATTTAGACCTTGTTTATATACTTTTTCATAACTAAATTTATCTATTACACTCTTTCTTATATCCTCGACATAATAACGCGCATCTTCTAAAAATATTTTTTTTCTTTTTTTTAATAAAATTTTGCTATTGATTAATTTTTGATAACTTTCTTGGTTAATGTATTTATTTTGGTATAGATTTTGCAGGACTAGGTTTCTTCTGAATTTTGCTAACTCAATATTTTTATAGGGATTGTATCTACTGGGTGCTTTAGGTAATGCCGCCAATAGTGCCGACTCATTATAATCTAGCTCACTAATTGGTTTATCAAAGTATTCTAGACTGGCTGAGGCTACACCATAAGTTCCTTGTCCCAGATAAATTTGATTAAGATACAGCTCTAATATTCTTTCTTTTGAGAGAGCTCTTTCAATCCTAAATGCTAAAATTGCCTCTTTTAATTTTCTGTTTAAACTAACTTCGTTAGTTAATAAAAAGTTTTTGGCTACTTGCTGTGTTATAGTTGATGCACCCTCTAACCTTTTTGATGCAATTATATTAGAAATATTGTTGATTACAGCTCTTAAAACACCTTGAGCATCAACTCCTGGGTGTGAAAAAAAATTTTTATCCTCTGCTGACAAAAAAGAATTAATTACTTTTTTTGGTATTGCTTTATAGGGGACAAATATTCTTTTTTCTGATGAAAAATCACTTACTAATTGACCATCTCCAGAGTAAACTTTGCTAGAAACTGAGGGTTTATAGCTTTTTAAAAATTTATAATCGGGTAAATTGTTCGAAAACGCCCATAAAATCGCAAGTATTAAAATAGCAACTATTAAACCAATGCTTGAAAGCAGTATAAATATATTTTTAAGAATTTTTTGCATTTTAGTATATTATATATATGAATTTGTTTAAGTTATGGCATTAGAATTCAATCAAAATTTAAAATTATTTAAATAAAAAATGAAACAATTAACTAAAAATATATGGAAAAAAATTTATACATTGATGCTTCGCATCCAAATGAGACTAGAGTTGTACTTAAGTCAGGTGAAAACATCGAAGACTATGAATACGAAGGCATAAAAAACACTCTAATTAAAAACAATATATATCTTGGGAAAGTAAGCCGTGTAGAGCCTTCTCTTCAGGCAGCTTTTATAGATTTTGGAAGAGAAAGACATGGGTTTTTATCTTTAAATGATATTCAGTCAGATTATTATCAATTACCTCTAAGTGATTTAGAAAAAATAAAAGAAGAAGAGGAAAAAGCTAGAGAAGACCTTCAAAAAGAAAGCGAAGAACGGGAGGAAAAAAATATTAATGAAGGTAATTTAGAGTTAAATGATCCTGTTGAAAAAAGTCCCGAAGAAGATAGTGAGTTAATCCCTCCTGAAGTTGAGCAAGCAGAAGAAATAAAAAGAACTAACCCTAGAATTCGATCAAAAAGATATAAAATTCAAGAAATCATTAAACCCAATCAAGTAATATTAGTTCAGGTGTTGAAGGATGAAAGAGGACAAAAAGGTGCTGCTTTAAGTACTTTTATTTCTATAGCTGGAAAATATATTGTCTTAATGCCAAATACTCCAAAAGGTGGAGGAATCTCCAGAAAGATTTTTAACCCTGGAGAAAGAAAAAAAATTAGAACAATTTTAAATGACATAACAATTCCAAAAGAAATGGGGCTAATTGTTAGAACCGCAGGATCAAATAAAACAAAAAATGAAATTGATCATGATCTCCAAACATTAATAAAAACATGGAATGATATTAAAGATATTGCACTAAATTCTATTGCACCAGTTCTAGTTCATCAAGAAAGTGAAATAATAAAAAGAACTTTGAGAGATATGTATGATGAGGATACTCAAAATATAATCATTGAAGGAAACGAGGGTTATAAAAAAGCACAAGTATTTATGAAGATGATGATGCCCGCACATCTAAAAAAGATTAAGAAATATAGTGATAAAATTCCTTTATTTTTTAAAGAAAATATTGAGCACAAATTAAATCAAATTTATGATTCAGAAGTAAAACTAAATTCTGGTGGTTATCTTGTTATAAATCCTACTGAAGCTTTGGTTTCAATTGACATTAACTCAGGTAGTTCAATAAAACAAAAAAATGTTGAGAGCACAGCTCTAGATACTAATCTTGAGGCAGCCGAAGAAATATCAAGGCAGATAAAAATTAGAGACCTATCTGGCTTAATAATTATTGATTTTATTGATATGCTGAGCTTTGGGAATAGAAGATTGGTTGAAAGAAAGCTGAAAGAAAAATGTAGAACAGATAGAGCTAGAATTCAAATAGGAAGAATTAGTAATTTTGGACTACTAGAAATGTCAAGACAAAGACTTAGAGAAAGTGCTGTGAAATGGAAAGTGACATTGACGGATGAGTCTTTTGCTCAAAAAATTCTAAAGTTGGTGGAAGTCAAAGCAGTATTAAATAAAGCAAAGTTTGTAAAGTTAAAAATATGTGAGAGAATATCAGACTTTATGAAACAAAATTTCATTGATGATCTAAAGTACTTTGAAGATAAAAATAAAATAAAAATTGATATTATTGCAGATAACACCCTTATCATTCCTGAATATATAATTGATCTTCAAAACAAAACTAAAAAAATAATAGAAACAGTAGAACATATTGAAAAGCTAAAAAATCTAGAAGAGCAAAAAAAAGAAGTTAAATCCTTTGAAAGTTTGACTAAAAAAAAGCCATATAAGAAAAAAACTTTCTTTAAAAAAAAATTTTATAAAAAACCAGCAGCTTAAATAATTCCTGTTGTTGGTGAGGATGCATTTCCATATATAGATTTTTCGATACGTCCTGCTAAAAAAGATTGTCTTCCTGCAATAACACCATTTTTAAAGGCTAACGCCATTTCAAATGGTTTCTTGGCTTTTGCAATTGCAGTATTGGCCAAGACTCCGTCACAGCCTAACTCCATAGCAATAGCTGCATCTGATGCTTGACCTAATCCAGCATCAATTATTAATGGAAGTTTTGTCTGACCCCTTATAATTTTAATATTTGTTGCATTTTGAATTCCAAGTCCAGATCCAATAGGTGCTGCCAGTGGCATAATTGCACAAGCACCAACATTTTCTAATCTTTTTGCCATCAATGGATCATCACTACAATATACCATCACTTTAAAACCTTCTTTAGTCAAAACCTCAGTAGATTTTAAAGTTTCAATCATATCAGGAAATAAATTTTTTTTATCTCCCAGCACTTCAAGTTTTACTAATTTCCATCCACCAATTTCTCTAGCTAACCTTAATGTTCTAAGAGCTTCTTCAGAATTAAAACATCCTGCTGTATTCGGAAGATAAGTAATTTTTTTTGGATCTATATAATCCATTAATAATGGTTTTTTTTTATCTGAGATATTAACTCTTCTTACAGCAACTGTTACTATTTCTGCACCAGATAATTTTATAGCTTGTGCACATTCTGTCATACTCTTATATTTTCCAGTACCAACTATTAATCTAGAATTAAATTTTTTTTTGGCGACTATTAATTGATCTTTTTTCATGACTATCCTCCTCCGATGAAATGAACTATTTCTATTTTGTCATTTTTTTTTAGTTTGATGGTGTTTATTTTATTTTTATCTATTATTTCTTGATTCAATTCAATTGCTACTTTTTTAAGGGGAATCGTTAGTTGTTTTAGAAAAATTAGGAGGCTTAAATTTTCATTTATCATTGAAAATTTGCCATTTATCTTAATTTTTATTTTTTTTATTTTTTTCATAATGTATAAGAGCTGGATGAGTAATAATGTTTTAATTATTAATGGACCTAACCTTAATCTATTAGGTGAGAGAGAACAATCACAATATGGCTCAATAACTTTTGATAAATTAAGAGAAAACTGCTTATCCAAAGCTAAGGAATTAAATATTAATTTAGAGTTATCTCAATCAAATATAGAGGGCGAAATAGTTACAACCATACAAGAAGCCAAAAGTAAATTTGATGGTTTAATAATTAATGCTGCTGGTTTTACCCATACGTCTGTTGCAATCAGGGATGCTTTGGATATTTATAAAAAACCAATTATTGAACTTCACATATCTAATATATATAAAAGAGAAGAGTTTAGACGTAAATCTTTAATCAGTGATATAGCTACTGGTGGAATTTTTGGTTTAGGTGATAATGGTTATATTTTAGCCATAATTGCAATGCAAAACATGTTAATAAATGAAAATAGATAAAAATATTATTAAAGAATTAACTGACTACTTAAATGAATTCAATTTAACTGAAATTGAATACACAGATAAAGATACCAAGATTAAAGTATCAAAATCAAACTCGGCTAATTCAAATCAAGTTGTAAGTGTTGCTGCTACTGCTCCAATATCTGGTGAAGCTAAACCTAATGTGGTGTCTGGGACTGAGGTTAAATCTCCTATTATAGGTACAGCTTATCTTGCGGCAGAACCCGGAGCAAAGAAATTTTCAGAAGTTGGTAAAAAAATTAAAAAAGGTGAAACAGTTATGATAGTTGAGGCTATGAAAACTATGAATCATGTTCCTTCTACTGTTGACGGAATTATAAAAGAAATCTGTGTAGAAGATGGCCAACCTGTTGAGTATGGTCAAACTATTATCATTGTTGAATAATGTTTAAAAAAATTCTAATTGCAAACCGTGGGGAAATTGCAGTCAGGGTTATACGGGCATGTAAAGAATGGGGAATTGCAACTGTCGCAGTTCACTCAGATGTGGATAGAGATAGTATGCATGTTCGACTTGCAGATGAAAGTGTCTGCATTGGTTCACATCAACCAGCAAATAGCTACTTAAATATACCTGCTTTAATGTCAGCTATTGAACTTACAAAAGCAGAAGCTGTTCATCCTGGTTATGGTTTTTTATCTGAAAATGCTAATTTTGCAAAAGTCTTGGAAGAGAATAAAATAAAGTTTATTGGTGCTTCTTCAAAATTAATAAAAATGATGGGTGATAAGATTCAAGCAAAAAAAATTGCTGCCGAACATGGACTACCTGTTATCGAGGGTTCCGAGGGTGGAGTAACAAATATAAATGAAGCTAAAGAATTATGTAAGAAAATAGGATTTCCAGTTTTAATTAAAGCCTCTGGTGGTGGTGGTGGCAAAGGAATGAAGATTGTTCATAAAGAGGAAGAATTTGAAATTTCGTTTTCAACAGCAAAATCTGAAGCACAGAAGTATTTTGGAAATGATGAGGTTTATATTGAAAAATTTTTTCAAAACCCAAGACATATAGAGGTTCAAGTGCTATCTGGTAAAAATAGAACTATTCATTTGCATGAAAGAGACTGTTCCGTACAAAGAAGGCATCAAAAACTAATAGAGGAAACTCCTAGCCCAGTTTTAACTGATAAAATTAGAAAAGATCTTTTTGAAAAAACTGTAAATATGGTTAGTAAAATTGGATATGAGGGTGCAGGAACTGTAGAGTTTATTTATGAAGATGGGAAATTTTATTTTCTAGAGATGAATACACGTATTCAAGTTGAGCATCCAGTAACTGAGATGGTTACTGGGATCGATATAATTAAAGAACAAATTTGGATAGCTTATACAGGTGAGACAGCTTTAAAACAAAGTGATATTAGTCCAAGAGGGCATGCAATTGAGTGTAGGATTAATGCGGAGGATGCAAGTAAAAATTTCCAACCGTCTCCTGGAACTATAGGTATGTGCCATCAACCTTCTGGATTTAGAACAAGAGTAGATGGAGCAATATTTCAGGGTTATAAAGTTACTCCTTATTATGATAGCATGATTTGTAAAGTAATTACACAAGGACGAAATAGAACAGAAGCTATACAAAGAATGAATAGATCGTTAGATGAATTTGTAATTGAAGGTATCACAACAACAATACCTCTTCATAAAGTTTTGCTAAATCATAAAAAATTTATTGATTCTGACTTTAATGTGGGCTGGCTAGATAATGAAAAAGTTATTTAATAACATTTAGTTAACCAAATATCATATACTGGATGGTCAAAAGGGTTCACAGAAGGACTTGATGAAAAAGTCCAACCGTTAAATACAAAAACTTCATCTTTATCATTATTAGTTAAATCTTTTACCTGCAGATAGGCAGTGATCTCAGGATTGTCATCAAACTCAGAATTTTTACATTTTAAACTTTTGATCAAAAGATTTTTAAATCTTTTTTCTTCACCTACTTTAATTTTCAAAAGATTGTTCTTAGAGCTAACCTTGTCTAAAATTTTAATTTCTACAAACATTCCTTCTAACAATTCCGGTTTTTCTAAGGCTAAAACTGAATAGTTTAAACTTATACTAATAAAAAAAAGTAAGGTTATTAAAAAATTATTGCTTCCAAGTCGTATATTTTTTTTTAATTTCATCATTATTTTTATTTGGATGGTATGCGTTATTTGTGCCAGTTTGATTAGGCTTATGAGGCTTTTGCCATTCATATTTTTTTAAATCATGATCATTTTCTATCTTGTTATTTGTGAAGTGCATCCACGAATACCATTCACTAGGTATTTTTGAAGCATCTATTTCGTCGATATAAATAATCCATCTTTTTCCTGACTTACTTTCATAGTATTTATTGCCCATAGAATCTTTTCCTACCAATTTTCCATAGAAAATTGTTTTTAATTTTGTTCCAAGTGTTTCTTGATTCCACCAAATAAAAAATTTTTTAAAAAATATCAACATATAATTCTGCTAGTTCTTCAATCTTAAATTGTATAATTTAAATTAGACTAAAGTAAGGATTTGTATATAAATTAATTAATTCATGATTCAAAATTAAAAATAATTAAAGGAAAAATGGCAAAATATTTAGTAGAAACTTATTACACTTGCAGCTTTAAAGTTAATCACTACCTAGATGATATTAATGAAACAGAGTTAGCAAACCTTGAAAAGCGTGATGATGGAAAATTTGAGGTTTTAGATGTTAAGCTTGATACTAGAAAAACAAAAAGCTTAGATCCAAATAATAAGGTAATTGAGACTAAAAAATTAGATATTATATCTGAACAAAGCCAACCTAAAGTTGTTTCTAAAGAAAACAATACTACATTTGTTAAACAAATAAACGAAGGTGTGGGTAAAAGATTTGGTATGCCAGACAGAAGAAAAGGCTACATTCAAAAAGCAACTATTGGTGACCATAAAGTTTATTTACATACCGGTGAATATGAAGATGGAAAAATTGGTGAGATTTTTATCGACACAAGTAAAGAAGGTGAGCTCGTAAAAGCCTTAATGAACAACTTTGCAATAGCAATATCACTTGGCCTTCAATATGGTGTTCCTTTAGATGAGTTTATTAGCGCTTATGTTGATACTAAATTTGAACCATCTGGACAAGTTCACGGTAATGATAGAATAATGAGTGCCTCTTCAATACTAGATTATATATTTAGAGAATTGGCTATCTCTTACCAAAATAGAGAAGATCTAGCACACACACCGGCAATTGGTGGCTCTGATAGATCTTTACCTGAAGAGGAAAATACTGAAGATCAAAATCAATTACTTAAGATTATAAAAGATGTAACTAGCAAAGGTTTTGTTAGAAATAATTATAAAAAAAATCTTGTTGATCTATCAGATGTAAAAATAAGCTTAAAAGGTAAAAAGTAATTTTATTTTTTAAGTTTTAAAGCCAATCCAAGCTCTTTAAGCTGCTCTTCATTAACTTCTGATGGAGCGTTCATCATTAAGTCTTGTGCATTTTGATTCATTGGAAACATTGTTACTTCTCTAATATTTTTCTCATTTGCTAGGAGCATCACAATTCTATCTATTCCTGGTGCAATACCACCATGAGGGGGTGCTCCATAACTAAGAGCATTAATCATGCCACTAAATTTTTCATCAACTTGTGTTTTTTTATAACCGGCAATTGAGAATAATTTATACATTAGTTCAGGTACATGATTTCTAATTGCACCAGAAGATAGCTCAATTCCATTGCAAACAATATCATATTGGTAAGCTTTAATATTAAGAGGATTATCAAAATTAATATCTTTTATATCTCCTTGGGGCATTGAAAATGGGTTATGACTAAATTCAATTTTATTAGTCACTTCATTTTTTTCAAACATTGGATAATCAACGATCCAACAAAATGCAAAAACATCTTCATCGATTAAATCTAAATCTTTAGCGATTTTATCTCTAGCTTGAGAGGTAATTTTTTCAACATCATTTATTTTTCCACAAGCAAAAAATATACTATCACCCACTTCAGCTCCAGTAATTTTCATAATTGCTTCTAGCGCTTCTTTAGAAAAAAATTTTCCTACAGGGCCCTTTGCTGAGATATTTTTGTTATTTTCAATTGTAAAATAAGCAAGGCCAGATGCACCTTGTTCTTTGGCCCATTTGTCAATATTGTCAAAAAAACTTCTTGGTTTTTCTTTTGTGTTCTTAGTTACTATGCATCTTACTTTTGAGCCAGATTTTACAAGTTTTTTAAATATTTCAAAAGTAACATCATCACGTGTAAATATATCTGACAAATCAGAGATTATTAATGGATTTCTCAAATCGGGTTTATCCGATCCATACTTAAGCATAGATTCATCGTAAGGTATTCTTGGAAATTTTTCATACATTAATCTTTTTGAAGAAAAATTTTTGAAAACACTGACTATCAGTTTTTCGACAACTTGAAAAACATCTTCTTGTTCAACAAATGACATTTCTAAATCAAGTTGATAAAATTCACCAGGACTTCTATCTGCTCTAGCATCCTCATCTCTAAAACATGGAGCAATCTGAAAGTATTTGTCAAATCCTGATACCATTATTAATTGTTTAAATTGCTGTGGTGCTTGTGGTAAAGCATAAAATTTACCTGGATTTAATCTACTGGGAACTAAAAAGTCTCTAGCTCCTTCTGGACTTGAAGATGTTAGTATTGGAGTTTGAAATTCTAAAAAACCCAACTTAGACATTTCATTTCTAATAAATGAAATAACTTTTGATCTTAATATTATATTATCATGTATTTTTTTTCTTCTTAAATCTAAAAATCTGTACTTAAGTCTAATTTCTTCTGCATACTCTTGATCACTAAATACGGGCATGGGAAGCTCTTTGCATGTACCTAAGATTTCGAATGAGTTTATATTAACTTCTATATCACCTGTTTTAAGTTCTGAATTAATAGTTTCAGCGCTTCTTTCTACAACTTTTCCTTTTACCATAATGACACTTTCTAACTGAATTTTTTCCAATTTATTAAAGTGATCATTACTTTTATCAATAATACATTGAGTTATGCCGTAATTATCTCTTAAATCAATAAATAAAAGATTACCATGATCTCTTTTTTTATTAATCCATCCAGATAATAAAATTTCTTGGCCACTATTATCTTTTTTTAATTCACTGCAATTATGAGTTCTGTATTTATTCACTTATTCTTCTAATGCCTCATTAATAATTTTAAAATCGATTGGTTTTTTTTTTTTTAAACTATTATTTTTA
>Ga0114998_10001202_pt1 | contig 19778 bp, 21 predicted proteins | sample ArcticOcean_MG_C_5_FD_87044 | JGI IMG/M metagenome (GOLD analysis project Ga0114998, IMG submission 87044) | Marine microbial communities from western Arctic Ocean - ArcticOcean_MG_CB4_138 | ecosystem: Environmental > Aquatic > Marine > Oceanic | place: Arctic Ocean: Canada Basin | collected... | reverse complement strand
TTTTAAATATTCAAGATCAGGATCTCCTTCAATTAAAAGAGTTTCAGAAGAAGCATCTAACTTAAAATCCTTAGAAAAATAACCAAAGCTTAATAGTGTAATTAAAAGTAATACAAAAATTGACTTGGGATTTTTTAGAATAGTATTTTGGTATAAATGAGATAGCATTTAATACTATATATTGGATATTAGTTAATTTGAGTATCTTTAAATTTAGTAAATGCCGCCTCAAATTCTACCATAATATTACCAGTAGGGCCGTGTCTCTGCTTTCCAATAATAAGTTCAGCCAAATGTGAAACCTCACTCATTTTAGCTTGCCATTCAGCATGCTCTACAGTTGCTGGTCTTGGTTCTTTTCTTTCTAGATAATAAGATTCTCTATAAACAAACATTACAACATCAGCATCTTGTTCAATTGAACCAGATTCTCTTAGGTCTGATAATTGAGGTTTATGATCATCTCTTTGCTCTACTGCTCTTGATAATTGAGAAAGCGCTATAACAGGTAGCTTGAGCTCTTTTGCCATCGCCTTAAGACCTTGAGTAATTTCAGAAATTTCTTGAACTCTGCCGTCTCTATTATTTCCAGATCCTCTCATTAACTGAATATAATCTACAATAATTAAATCTAATCCTTTCTGTCTTTTAATTCTTCTAGCCCTATTACTCATAGCTGCAATACTTATTGCTGGGGTCTCATCAATAAATAGTGGTAGCTCAGAAATATTTTTTGATGTTTCTATAAATTTATCAAATTGTTCGTCTGAAATTCTTCCTCTTCTAATATCATTTGATTTAATTCTAGATTGTTCAGCTAAAATTCTAGTTGACAATTGTTCTGATGACATCTCTAGTGAGAAAAAAGCAACAGCAGATTTTTTACCACTTTCTTGTAATTTTTGAGCAGCATTAAATGCAATATTTGTTGCTAGTGCAGTTTTACCCATTGAAGGACGACCTGCAATTATTATCAAATCTGAATTGTGTAGCCCACCAAGCCTATCATCTAGATCTCGAAGGCCCGTAGGTACACCAACAATACCTTCATCATTTTTATATGCTATTGAAGCCATTTCTATAGTTTGTTTAACTGCTTCATCAAATTTAATTAGAGATGAGTTGAAAGAACCTTTTTCAGCTAGGTCAAATAATAGTCTTTCAGAATTCTCAATTATATTTTGTCCATTCACATCAAGTGAATTTATTTTTGCAGCATCAATTGTATTTTCAGATATCTTAATTAATTCTCTTCTTACAAACATATCGTAAATAATTCTTGAGTATTCTATTGCTTGTCTTGGTGGTGTAGAAAACTTTGTAACTTTAACTAAGTACTCAGGAACATTTAATTCATCTTTTTCATTTTCAAAATAATTTTTTAAGGTGATTGGGTTTGCAAGCATCCCCTTGTAAATAAGACTTTCAATTGCCGAAAAAATACTCTGATGCATAGGGTCATAAAAATTAACACTGGAAATGATGGTATTAATTTCATCAAATATTTCATTTTGAACTAATATCGATCCAATGACCGCTTGTTCAGCTTCAATATTATTTGGAAGTTCTTTAAATGTATCTTTAACAATGCTCAGGTTGTTTTCCATAAACAAATATTAACCTAAATAAAATTTAAAAAAATAAGAAATATATGCTGGGGAAAAAATTGTATAATTATTGAATAGTTTCTGCTGTAACTACGTTGATAGTAATTTCAGAGTCTATTTCAGAGTGTAAGATAATTTTTACTTTAAATTTACCAAGTGATTTAATTTCGGTCATTGGTTGTATCATCGAAGGCTGGATGTCCAGTTTATTATTTTCTAGTATTAATTTTGAAATCTCTGTTGGTTTAACTGAACCATAAAGTTCTTTATTTTCTGTGCTTAATTTTTTAATTTCATACTCTTTGCCAGTAATCATTTCTGAAATTTTTTGAGCCTCTTTTTTTTTGTCAGCATCTTTTTTTCCTAATTCAGATTTAATTTTTTCAACTTCTGCAATATTTTCTTTTGAGGCATAAAGAGCCTTTTTTTTTGAAATTAAATAATTTCTAGCAAAACCTCTTTTTACATCTATAATTTCTCCAATAGATCCAATTCTTCTCAAATTTTCTAAAAGTATAACTTTCATTTAAATCAGTGCCAAATTTCTAGCTCTCTTAATAGATAACGAAAGCTCTCTTTGTTTTTTTTGTGAAACATTTGTAATTCTTGAGGGTAAAATTTTACCATTCTCAGACATGTACTTTTTCAACAATCTGATATTTTTATAATCTACTATTGGAGCACCTTTAACTGAAAGCGGACATGATTTTTTAAATTTATATTTATTAGGCTGAAATATGCTTAATTTTGCAAAGTTACTTTGGCCACTTTTTTTGCTATTTCCAGCTCTTTTTTTTGATGGCATAATTAACCTCTATTGTAATCTTTTTTGTATTCTTTTTTGTATTCTTTTTTTTCGTACTCATCTTTTTTTGAAAAATATTTCGCTTCTAAGTCAAATTTTTTAACCCTTACAGTTATGTATCTTAAAAGATTTTTATCTATAATTTCATTTTTTTCTAATTCATTAATAATTTTACCAGTACCTTTAATTTTAAAATGTATGTAAGTACCTTTTTTGTTTTTTTTAATATCATAAGCAAGGCTTAATAGTCCCCATTCTTCAGTTTGAACTATCTCACCATCATTTTTCTCTATTATGTTTGAATATTTTTCAGTTAACTGTTTAATCTGAGCTGGGCTAGTATCTTGTCTAGCTACTATTGTGTGTTCGTATAAATTCATAATTGTTCTTTAATAAAAATTGAGGATATACTATTATAATAATTGAATTACAACACTTAAAACCATAAAAAAATTTAGATATTTAAATGTTTTCTGTTATTTTTCCAGGCCAAGGCTCCCAATTAGTAGGAATGGGCAAAGAGTTGCATGATAAGTATAGTCTTGTTCAAGATTTATTTAAAGAAGCCGATGAAACGCTTGGATTTTCATTATCAAAGCTTATTTTAACTGGGCCAAAAGAAGAATTAAATTTAACTGAAAATACTCAACCAGCAATATTCCTTGTTAGCTACTCAATATTTAAACTAATTAAAGAGGAATTCGATATAGATCTAAGCAAAGCAAATTTTTTTGCAGGACATTCTTTAGGAGAGTATTCAGCTTTAGCTTCTGCAGGATCTTTGTCATTTACAGATACATTAAAGATATTGAAAATAAGAGGCAAAGCTATGCAAGACTCTGTTCCAGAAGGAAAAGGTGGAATGGTAGCTGTTCTTGGTTCTGAAATTGAAAAAATAGAAAGTATTATTCAAGATAATAAATCTAAATATGAGTGTTTTATTGCAAATGATAATTCAGAAGGTCAAATTGTTTTAAGTGGTAATATTGTAGACCTCGAAAAAATAATAATAGATTTAAAAACTGCTAATATTAAAAACATTAGACTACCTGTAAGCGCTCCGTTCCATTGCAAATTAATGAACAAAGCAACACTTGTGATGAAAGAAGAAATTTTCAAATTAAATTTTGAAGAACCACAAAACGTCCTAGTTTCTAATGTAACTGGTAAAGAGATATCTAACTCAAAAGAATTGAAAAATTTATTAATTACACAAATTGAGAGTAGAGTTCGTTGGAGAGAAAGTGTTTTATTAATGATCAATAAAGGAGTTAATCAATTTATAGAAATAGGACCTGGAAAAGTTTTATCAGGCTTAATAAAGAGAATTGATAGAAATGTTAAAGTTAGTGCAATTAACACTGAGGAAGATATAAGATTAATTAATATTAATGAGTAGTTTAAAAAATAAAAATATAATAGTTACAGGAGCCTCAGGAGGTATAGGAAACTCCATAGTCCAAAAGCTTCAAGAAAATGGGGCTAATATTTTGGCTACTGGAACGCGAATTGAAAAATTAAAAGAGTTAAAATCAAAATTTAATAATATAAAGATACTTAAGTTTGATATTTCTAATCACGAAAAAATTGAGGATTTTATAAATAATGCAACAGAAGCATTAGGTGGATCACTCGATTGTATAGTCAATAATGCAGGTATTACAAAAGACAACTTAACAATTAGAATGAGCCTAGAAGAATGGACAAAAGTTATAGATATTAATTTAACTGCTACTTTTTTGATGTGTAAATATTCCATAAAAAAGATGTTAAAAAATAAATCTGGAAAAATTATTAATATTACATCAGTGGTAGGACATACAGGCAATGCTGGACAGGCAAACTATACCGCATCTAAGGCAGGCATCGTCGCTATGTCCAAAAGTCTTGCTATAGAGTATGCTAAAAAGAATATTAATGTTAACTGTATATCTCCAGGTTTTATAAGCACGGCAATGACAGAGCAAATTGATGAGAAACATAAAGAGGCAATAATTGCAAAAATTCCTTCTAATAGACTTGGAAAACCTGAAGATATAGCAAATGCAGTAATTTTCTTAAGTTCTGATAACTCAGATTATATAAATGGTGAAACAATACATGTTAATGGAGGCATGTATTTGGGTTGACAAAACTACTTTTTGGACTAATAAACGATTTATAACAAAAGGGAACATTATGTCAGAAGATATTTCAAGCAAGGTTAAGAAAATCGTAGCAGATCATCTAGGAATAGATGAAGCTAAAGTTCAAGATGAGTCAAGTTTTATGGACGATCTTGGCGCAGACAGTTTAGATACAGTAGAATTAGTAATGGCTTTTGAAGAAGAGTTCGGAGCTGAAATTTCGGACAGCCAAGCAGAAAAAATTTTGACAGTTGGTGATGCTGTAAAATTCATTGAGGGTAAAGCTAACTAAATTATTTAAATGTCTATAAAAAAAGATGGGATAATGGTGATTTTATCATCCCCATCCGGGGCAGGTAAAACAACGCTAGTGAAGCTCTTAGCTAAAAACAAAAATTTCCACATATCCACATCTCATACAACTAGAAAGGCAAGACCTAGCGAGGTTGCAAATAAGGATTATTATTTTGTAAATAATGAAAAATTTGAAAGTTTAATAAAAAATGAAGAGTTTTTGGAGTACGCAAGAGTTTTTAATCATCTTTATGGAACAACAAGAACACCAGTTATAGAGAAATTAGAAAAAAGTGAGAATGTAATTTTTGATATTGATTGGCAGGGTGCTGATCAAATTAAAAATAAAAAGTTAAATTATAAATTGATCACTTTTTTCATCTTACCTCCAAGCAAAGAAGTTTTATTTGAAAGGCTGTCTAATAGAGACATGAAGGATAAATTAATTGTAGAGGAAAGAATGAAAGAATTTAGCAGAGACGTATTACATTGGATAAATTATGACTATGTAATTGTAAATGACAACCTTGATGAATGTTATTCTAAAATTAACAATCTAATTGATGCTGAGATTAATAATGGCTCAAAAGATTATGATAAAGAATATATTAGAAAACATGTCAACAAATTAACGTCTTAAATCCTCATACTCCTTAACAAGTTTAAAATATATTTCTGGTTCAAGGTTCTGAGGCCTAAGATTGAGATCAATATCAAATTTTTTAGCAACTTCTTTTGCGTCATTAAAAATTTGGTTAAAAGGTTTTTTAAGCATTTTTCTTCTTTGACTAAAAAAAACTCTAGTTATCATTTCAAGATTTTTGGCATCTTTTAGTTCAAAGAAATTTTCTCTTGGTGTAAATAGTAAAAGCGTACTATCAATTTTGGGTCGTGGTGAAAAACTTTGTGGCTTAATGTCTATTATTTTTTTAATATTTAATTTCCAATTTGAAAGAATAGACAATCTACCGTATTGAGAAGTGTTTGATTTAGCAATAATCCTATCTGCAACTTCTTTTTGAAACATTAGCGCTAAACTTTTGAACCAAAAGTTTTTGTTTAAATTTACAATCCATCTAGAAAGAATTTCTGTTGAAATATTATAAGGCAAATTGCCGAAAACAATCAATTTCTCGTTAGAAATTTTATCCTCCGTAACTTTTAACACATCATTGTTGATAATTGTTATTTCATTATTAAATTTCTCTTTTAATAATAGACATAAATCATCATCCTTTTCGATAACAAATAATTTTTTTGGATTTTGTTTTAAAATGTAAGTTGTTAAATTGCCACTACCAGGACCTATTTCTAAAATCTCATTATTAGCAATATTGGTAGTGTTAACTATTTCATTAAGAACATCATGATCTATGAGAAAGTTTTGACCTAAACTTTTTTTAGCTTTAATATACACCTAATTATCTAAAAATTTTAACGCTTCAATTAAACTAGCAGGATTGGATATGTTTTTGCCCAACATTTGTGAATTTGGACCATGATCTGGTGAAATTCTAACAAAAGGTAAACCCAAGGTAATATTAATTGCCTTAAAACCAAACAGTGTTTTGGATGGAGTTATCACTTGATCATGATACATCCCAAGAATCACATCAAATTTTTTAATGTGCTCTTTCATAAATATTGTGTCAGCAGAAAAAGGTCCTTTTATCGAAAATTTTTTTTTTAGTAAAAACTTTATCGCAGGTTTAATAAATCTATCTTCTTCACTAGATTTATAATTACTTTCACAGTGTGGGTTCAATCCAGTTACTGCAATTTTAGGTTTTTTGTTAAATTGTTTTTTATAAAATGCATTAATCAATATAACTTGATCTATAATCTTTTGTTTAGATATATTTTTATTTACTTCTTTAAGGGGAAGGTGAGTAGTCAGAGGACTTACAGATAATTCTTTATTATAAATCAACATAGCTACATTTTTTTTGGTTGATGTTTTTTGAGATAAATACTCAGTTATTCCTAAAAATTTTTGTTTTAAAAAGTTTTTTTTAGATATTGGACCATTAATTAAGTCAATATGTTTATTATTTTTTATAATATTAAGTGCCACAACAAAACATTTGCTAATGTAGTAATTAGACTTATCTGAGATCTTTTCAAATGGTTTTTTAAATGAATAATTTACATTGATTAAATTAATTTTTTTTGAGCTCAGTTTATCTAGGTTTATTTCATTTTCGTTAATTAAGTTTATTTCATAATTAAATTTTAATTTCCTCATTTGTAATAAAACTAACTTTTCAGAAGCAATAAGAATGATTGGTCTTTTAATTTTTTTTTTTTTAGCTTTAAAGAAAATTTCTAAAAAAATGCTATTAGGTTCACCAGAAACAATTACTACGGGACTATAATTCATTTATCTGAGAGTTAATTTTTACTTTATTGTAATATATTCTAGAGAAATTTTCTAATTGCTTATTTTCTTCAAATTTAATCATTTTTTTTAAAGCAGCATCTTCATTAATTTCAATTATTTGTTTTTTAATATCTTGGATTTTTAGAATGACATATGAGCTGCCCATATCTATTACTGCTGTTTGTTCTCCAATTTTTAATCCATTTATTCTTTCTAAAACTTTTTTAGTTAAACTCTCCTCATTTACCCAACCAAGCTTACCACCAAATTTTGAACTTTCTGAAACACTATAAATATTTGCCGTATTTTCAAATCCGATTTCCTCTATACTATTTTGTATTTGGGTTAATTTTTCTTGAAATTTTTCATCTTTTTTTTTTTCAAAAACAATCTCTATTAATGATAGAAAATTATTTTCCTGATTGTCTTTTTTTAAACTAATTTTTTTTTTTAATTTTTCTGGGTTAATTTGCAATTGGGCTTTATATTTTTGGTAAATCATTTGATTCCAAACTGTTTCAACTTCTATTTTTTTTAAGACATCATCTATTAGTAAATCAAAATTTATTAAATATTCATTGAATTCTTTTTCATTATCCATTCCCAGTTTTTTGTAAAACTGAGCCAATATTTCTTGCAAGAGTGGATTTTTTTGGTCTAGTATATAGTATTTTAGTATTTCACTTTTTTTTAAATTTTCTTTGACTATCGATTTTTTTGCAATTTCTTGAATTTGATTTTTAGGTACTGTTTTTAATTGTGGATTTAATGCTATTAAATATTTTATTTCATTCTTTACATCAATATTAGTAACAATTTCATTGTTTATTTTAAGGATTATAAAAACTTTTTCAAGTGAGTTGGCACTTGTGTTGCACAGGAGCAATACTACAAATAAAATATATAACGTTTTAATAATTTTTATCATTATTTAATATTTGGGCTGCTTGCTGCTCCAAAGGGTATTATTGTCAATTTTATAAAAATATTTTCTTCAGGTTTGTAATCTCTATCATTGTAATAATTTTTGTTGTATTCAATCGCAGCTTTTAAACAATCATTTTGATATTGATAAATTAAATTATAAAACTCTACCTGACCTGTGGTTTTGTTTTCTCTGCTCTCATAAATTAAACTTTTTGTGTCATTTAAATTGTACGCTGTTTTATTGCTAAGATAACTATCATTTTTAAGAGTATTATTTTGGTTAAGGTACTCAAAGCTAGTACTAAATCTATTTAACGTAATTTCTGTATTTAACATTTGATAATTTGTGTCATCAATGTTCTCATCTATAGAGAAATCATAACCAATTTTGAAAATATCATTTGGTATAAAATTAATTTGTCCAATTATATCAGATGTTTTAGCTCCCAAGTGATTATCATTGGGTAAATTTTTATCTTGTTTTAGTCGATGTATATTAGCTATCTTGGTATCAAAAAATTTTTTATTATTAATTAATTTTTCAAATTCTAAACCATAAGTTATTGAGGAGCCTCCTTCAACTGTATCGTTTGATGAAATTCTATTTATGCTAAAAATATTATTAACATCTATTCTTCTACTTTCATCACTTATATCTTTAGTTTCATTTGGACTATATTTAAAAGATACTTTTGGTGTAAGAATATTCTTATAATTTTCCCCTTCCTTTTTTAATGGTATAGAGGAATTATATTCAATAATTGATGATATATCATGACTTCTCTTATTTTTATATTTATCTGAGTTTGTTGAGTCTGCATTTACATTCTTAATTAATAAGTTGTAATTACTTTTTAAACCAAAATTACTAATTTTTGGATTAGAATTAAATAGCAAATCATTAATGGCAACTTTTTCAAAAATATTTGTATCATAGTTTTTAACAAAACCATTTGTGATAAAAGTAAAGTTTCCTTCATAACGTTCACCTGTATCAAGAATTTTTGAAATATAATAACTGGGGTAAACAAATTCAAACCTGTCACTATCAACTTTACTAAGATTTTCATATGAAGAAAAATCTAAATTAAGAGAAGTATCTCCGTTGTAGGCATTCATACTTAAAGAGCTGGTTAATAAGTTAGTGTCTTTAATGATTGGAGATTTTAATTTATAGGTTTTTAAATAAGTGTCATTAGAACTTAATTGTACTTGAAGGTCTAATTCAGATTCAAAAAAATTTTCTAGATTTAAACTCTTTATAGACCTAGAAAAAAAATGACTTTTACTAGGAGAATTTTCTTCATTAAATAAACTAAAATCAAAAATATTTTTACTATTTTTGGTTACATTACGGTACTCTGATTGAAGTAAAATTTTATCATTAGAGAAATACCTTGGTTTTAAGGTAAAATCGCTATTGTTGTTAATTATGTGGTAATATGGAAAGGCCAAAGAGGTTCCAATATTAGTTGAATTTTCAAAACTGGGCATTAAAAAACCAGATTGTTTTTTTACAGTAGGGTCTGGGTGAAAAAACTTGGGAAAGTATAACACTGGAACATCATAAATTTTTAACCAAGCTTGATCATAATAAATTATCTTTTTTAATTTATCATGTTTAATTTTTTTAGCAGAAATTTGCCACGGTGGACAATCATCTGTTTTTTTACAAGTGGTAAAAACACCCTTTGTATATTCAGTAATATTAAGATTTGATGAAATAGTTTTTGATTTTAATCTGGGTTGGTTATCCTTGTTAAAAGAAAGGTTATTAAAATCTATAGAAGTATCTTGACCAATAAATCTATTTGAATTTAAATCTATATAAGCTTTTTTAATTTTTAAAACATTATTTTCTGTATCTACTAAATGTCCTTTGCTAATCTTAATCAATAAATCATCTATTCTATAAATAAACTTTTCTACGGTAAAGTTGTTACCAGGCTCATCTAAAATTTCTGATTTTTTTTCAGAATTGATTGTTTGAGTTTTTTCATTGTAGATAATTTTTTCTGATTTTATTATAATTTTTTCTGAGAGGTCTCGTATTATAACATTTCCATAAGCAATAATTATAGAAAGATTATTATTGTATTCAATTGTATCTGCTGAAATTATAATTGTATTACCTTTAAATTCAGCTATGGCCTTGTTTGCTTTAAGAATAGATAATTTTTTATTATATTTAAATTTTTCTGCTTTGATTTTATTACCACTTTTTATCAAGCTTGCGACACCGCTTGTTGCAGTAATTATATTCCCATCTTCAGAAAGAGTAATTTGCTTCGTATTAAAAGTAAATTCGTTAGCAAACAGAACCTTAGCAAAACTAAAGAATACAAATACGCACAAAGAGTATTTTATAAATTTATTTTTCATTAATTCTGATTAAACCAGCAGTAATTAAAATTATAAGTAGTAAAAGTGGTAACCATGTAGATAAATATATTGGAATAGTTTCTGTTTTTCCTAACAAGTTAAATAAATAATAGATATAATATATTAATACAGAAATGAATATCCCCAATATAATATGAAAAATTATTGGTTTGTTTCTAGTAATATTAAACATAATAATTGCTGCTAAAATACTCATAATAGATAAATAAAAGGGTAATGATGCCAATCTGTGTAAATAAGATTTAATTTCTACTGTGGAATACCCTAGCGCAGCATAATCCTTACCAAGCTTGATTACTTGAAAAACATTTAACGAACTAAGGTTTTCAAAAAGACTGTTAATTTTTTCTTCATTAAAGTGAGTATTAATAATTATATTTTCTTCAAATATAATATTTTCATTGTCACTTGATATATTGGGGCTAAAAATGATCCATAGATTTTCTGTTATATCTGCTTTATCAGATTGAATCACTCGTATTAGATTAAAATCAGAATCAAACTCTGTAATGGAAATTTCTTTTAAATATTGCCCTTCAATTTGGTTAGCATTGATTATTAAAATTTTTTGATCAATTTCATCTTTAATCCATAATCCATTTTCTGTAACTACAGCTAAATATTTATTATCATTGGAATAGTTATTTTTTATATCTATATACAGATATTTTAATTTTGATGAGAGACTATAATAAAAGGCTACTAATAAAATCCCCAACACCATCGAAGTAAAAAATAAAGTGTAAATAATCTTTAAATTATCTAATCCATTTAGTTTAAAAACTTCGAGCTCTTTTTTATTGATAAGTTCTAAGAAAAAAAATTGTGTAGAAATTAAAAAAATGAAAGGAAATATTTCAAAAAGTATAGAGGGGGCATTGAGCAGTGTTAGAAAAAAGGGTAGTAAAACATTATTGTCACTGTTTTTAAAAAAAGAAATTTCTTCAAAAATACTTAAGATAATAACTAGCGTTAGAAAGATTATTGAAATAATCAAAATCTTTTTTAAAAATAATTTAATTAAATATCCCTGGTAGGCTTTGATCATATTTATATTCTGTTATTGAAAATTGTTATTAAACCTATGTAGATTGAAAAAAATAAAGTTATAGGAAAGAAAATAAAAAACCAAAGTCCAATTGTATTATTGGAAACATATCTTAAAGAAATTTCTGAAATCACTATCGTTAAAAAAATTATTAAAAATAAAAAATTTTTATAAAATCTATAATTGGAGCTTTCTTTAGATTTAATCAAAAGTAAAGAGGATATTAATGCAATCAATGGTAAATAAATCGGTTTATAAAATCTTTTCAAGAATTCTTGCAAGATACTATCTATTGATTTTTCATTGCAATTAAGTGTTTCATTCTCAAAATTTTTAGTATTTATCTTAAAATAAAAAATTAAACATTTAAATAATATACTGCTTGGGGCTTCTTGAATTTTTGGATAAGTTGTTGATTTTGTTTTATACTTATCTAAATTAAAATTTATACTTTTAAAATTAATATTTTTTGTTTTTCCGTTTTTGTTATTTATAATCTGTCCATCAAATAGTTTAAAGTATCTACTGCTATTTTCATTTATTAAAATACCTTTCTTGGCATAAATCGTTTGAGACTGATAGTTATTTGTTAAATTATCTTTGTGACCATCTTCTTTTAAAAAAATATTATTATAACTGCCATCTTTTTCCTGCGTATCAATAAAAATTGTAAGATTTGAAACTGTATCAATAAACTTACCTTCTTTAATTAAGGAAGGAAAAAAATCTACATTAGAGCTTCTAATTTTTGATCTTGCCTCATTCTGGCCAAGTGGAGATATATAACTACCAAGTATAATTTGTAAAATAAAAATACTTAAAGAATAAAAAACCATAACATTAATAAATTCTATTTTTCGTATCCCATTTGTCCAAAATATAAGGAGCTCATTTCTGTATTCATATTGACTGATCTGATAAAATAATGAAATAAAAAAAATAAATGGTATGATTCTATGAACCATTTTTGGAAAATTTAGTAGACTATATGAAAAGTAAACATAAAGACCATGACCATCATCTATTACAAAGTCTAAAAATCCTACAGCCTGAATTACCCATACAATTAGACTTATTGACATACATACTACTATAAAAAATTTCAAAGTGTCTTTCAAAAAGTTTCTAAAAAGTAATTTTTTCATTGAAATTTAATAAATTTATTCATATATAGCATCGAACACGTAATGAGTGTATTTAAAATTTATGTCTATTCAAATTAATTATAAAAATAGCGGTTTAAAGAAACCTTTAACTAATCTTGTCTTATTTGCTGATGAAAAATTCAATATAAGTAATTTAAAAAAATATATTTCTGATTCAGAGTTTTTTTATATAAATGATTTATTAAAAACCTTTGATTTAAAAAAAAATTTATTAATATTTGAGCTTAATTCTAAAAAAAAAATAGTTTTAATATCAGTTAAAAGCAATCTAGAGACTTCAGATATAGAAAATTTAGGAGCTGAATTTTATGAGCGCATAAACCATGAAAATAAAAATGAATATTTTGTTAATTCGGATAGTATAAAAAGTAAAAATGAAAACTTTATAGGCTACTTCTTGCATGGATTAAAACTTAAGTCTTATGAATTTAATCTCTATAAATCAAAAAAAGAACAAAAATTAATTTCAATAAATGTAATTGGAAATAAAAATAAAATTACAGTTAAAAATGAATTAAGATTCAAGGCAATAGAGGAAGGAACCTTTTTTGCAAGGGATCTTGTCTCTGAGCCACCCAATGTTCTTAATCCAAAAGAGTATACAAGCAGACTTTTAAAATTAAGAAAATTAGGAATTAAAGTTACTGTTTATAATGAAGCTCAAATGAAAAAGTTAGGAATGCACTCCTTATTAGGAGTTGGAAGAGGCAGTGTAAATGAATCGTTCCTTGTATCACTTGAATGGAATGGAAATAAAAAAGATAAAAAGGCTCCATTATCTTTTGTAGGAAAAGGTGTTTGTTTTGACACAGGTGGTATTTCACTAAAACCAGCAAAATTTATGGAAGAAATGAAATATGACATGGCTGGATCAGCTGTTGTAGTGGGGTTAATACAAACATTGGCTACAAGAAAAGCAAAAGTGAATGCAGTAGGTGTAGTTGGATTAGTGGAAAACATGCCGGGTGGAAATGCTCAAAGACCAGGAGATATAGTTAAAGCTTATAACGGTAAAACTATTGAAGTTTTAAATACCGATGCTGAAGGAAGATTAGTTTTAGCAGATGCTTTAAGTTTTACAGAAGCAAAATTCAAACCAAGGTTTATGATAGACCTTGCAACTTTAACAGGTGCAATAATAATGGCATTGGGAGAAGAGTATGCTGGTTTATTTTCTAACAATGATGACTTGTCAAATAAAATATTTACTGTTGGAGAAAAAGTAAAAGAAAAGGTTTGGAGGCTTCCATTGCACAATAATTATGACAAATTAATAAACTCAACAATAGCAGATATGCAGAATATAAATTATTCTGGTGGTGCAGGATCAATAACAGCTGCACAATTTTTACAAAGATTTGTGACAAATAAAACACCATGGGCACACTTAGATATAGCAGGAATGGCTTTTTCTAAAAAAGCAGCAAACTTAAATCCAGGTGGAGCGACAGGATTTGGAGTAAGATTATTAAATCAACTAATAGAGGAATATTATGAGTAATACAGAACAGACATTATCAATTATTAAACCAGACGCCGTAGAAAGAAATTTAGACAATGAAATTAAAGAAATGTTTAAAAATAAAGGTTTTAATATTGTTAAAGACAAAAAAATCCAAATAGCAAAACCAGAAGCTGAACAATTTTATAAAGTTCATGAAACAAAACCTTTTTACAACGATTTATGTACATATTTATCATCAGGACCAATAGTTGTAATGGTACTTGAAAAGGAAAATGCAGTTTTAGACAATAGAGGGTTAATGGGTGCCACTAAACCAGAAGATGCTGCGGAAGGAACTATAAGAAAAAAATATGGAATTTCTATAGATAAAAATTCCGTGCACGGATCTGATAGTGTCGAAAATGCTAAAATAGAAATTGACTTTTTTTTTAAAGACTAATTAAAAATTTTTACAATAGCAGCAGGGTATAATTTATGCTCTAGCTTTAAAACTTTTTTTGCTAATGAAGTTGGATTATCATTAGCTGCTATTTTAATTTTTTTCTGCAATATTATTTTCCCAGAATCTAATTTTTTAACTACATTATGTACGGTGCATCCAGCAAATTTATCTTTGTTATTAATAGCTCTAGCATGTGTATTAAGCCCCTTGTATTTTGGTAGTAAGGAAGGATGAATATTAATTACCTTTCCATTAAATTTTTTAATAAAATTATTAGACAAAATTTTCATAAAACCCGCTAGACAAATAAATTCTATTTTATCTTTTTTTAATGATAGTAATATTTTTTTTTCCATATCTTCAATTTTTTTGGTATTAAATATTTTTTTTTTAATTTTGAATTGATCTCCAAAACATAAGCCTTTAGCTTTATTTGTATTGGAAATTATTAGATCTATTGATATGGGTGATTTTTTTATCTTAGAAAATTTTATTAAATTTTTTAAGTTACTTCCTGTCCCTGAAATAAAAACTGCAGTTTTAATTTTTCTAAGACCAGTCAATTTTTCCATTAAGTTTAACTTTATTTTTTCCCGTTTTAATATTTCCAATAACATAAGGTTTAAATTCTTTTGTAAAAAAATTTGTAACTTTTTTTAAATTTTTTGGTTTAATTATTAAACAAAAACCAACTCCACAATTAAATGTTTTTAACATTTCTTTGTCTTCAATATTATTTTTTTTTAACCACTTAAAAATTTTTTTAGTTTTAATTTTATTTAAATCTATGTCAGCAAAAAATCCATCTGGAATAACTCTCTTAATATTATCTGCTAGTCCACCACCAGTTATATTTGAGCATCCATTTAAAAGATTATTATCAATTAGGTTCAAAACTTCTTTAACATAAATTTTTGTTGGTCTTAGCAATTCTTTTTTTAAAAAAGAATTATTCTTTAAATCAATTTTTTCTTTTCTTAAAACATATCTTACTAAGGAATAGCCATTTGAGTGAACACCACTTGAGGGTATGGCTAATATCAGATCATTTTTCTTAATATTTTTTTTTAAAAGAATTTTTTTTTTATCCACTAAGCCAACAGCGAAACCAGCGATATCAAATTTACCTTTTTCGTAAGTACCTGGCATCTCGGCAGTTTCTCCACCAACTAACTCACAGTTAGAAATCTTGCAGCCTTTTACTATTCCTTTAAGGATAGATTTTAATTTATTTAAATCAATTTTATTAATTGAAATGTAATCCAAAAATAACAAAGGTCTTGCTCCTTGAACAATTAGGTCGTTTACACTCATAGCAACTAAATCAATACCGATTGTGTCATACTTATTAAGAACATTAGCTATCTCAACTTTTGTTCCAACACCATCAGTACAAGCTACAATTTTTGGGTTTTTTAAATTTTTTGGTATGTTGGTAATTGAACCAAAACCACCAATGTTATTAAACTTTTTTTTGCCTTTATTTTTTGATGATATAGAAGATATGAATTTAACAAAATTGTCAGCAGCGTTTATGTTAACACCACTTTTTTCATAGGTAAATTTTTTTTTTTTCATTAGTATAAAATATGCAAATTATTAATAAATTATTAAGATTACAAAAGGTATATATATTTTTTATTTCATACGTTCTATTTTTAATAATTTTTTCCACTACTTATTCAAAAGCAAATACCTTTAGAGTATCTAACGTTGAAATTTCATCTCCATTTGAGCTTAATTTTAAGAAAAACAGTGTAATCGATCGAGGTTTTCAGATTTCATTTTCAAATTTACTATCTATGATTACAACCTCAGGTGATAAAAATAAGGTTAAAGGCATTCCAATAAAAGAACTTAAGGGCATGATCGATTCTTTCACAATAAGTGATGAAAAATTTATTAATAATGAATATTTTGCAAAATTGGAAACTACATTTAATAAAAAAAAAATTTTAGGTTTTTTAGAAAAAAAAAATATATTTCCATCAATCCCAATAAGAAATAAAGTTTTATTGGTTCCAATATTAGTCAATACAGAAACAAATAGTATCAATTTATTTAATAATAACATTTTTTATGAAAGATGGAATGATGAAAATAAAAACTATCAATTATTAGATTACCTTTTGCCTAATGAGGATCTTGATGATTTAAATAAACTTCAAGAAATATTAAATTCAATAGAAACATACGATTTTATAAATTTAGTAACAAAATATGATTTAAGTGATTATATCATTTCAATAATCTATAAAGGTAGAGATGAAGTTAAAATACTTTCAAAAATTAATTTCAACAATTCTCTTAAAATAAAAAATCAAAAATATTCTAAAGTTAACTTGAGTAATAAAAAAGATATTAATAAAATTATAAAAGATTTAAAAAATATTTATGAAGATGAATGGAAAAAAAATAATAAAATAAACACATCTATAAAATTACCACTTACTATATCTATAAAATCGAAAAATTATAAAAAAATTGTAGATTTGGAAAAAGCACTTAGTAGTATTGATTTGATATCAAGTTTTTATATATTAAATTTTAATAATAAAAATATGCAATATAGAATTATTTATAATGGTTCCCCTAAAACTTTTTTTAATGATATGAATAATAAAAATTTTGATCTGTTAATGGAAAATAATGTTTGGACAATTAAATGAAAAGTTTAAATCAATTATTACTAGATTTTGATTATGAGCAAAATTTTAAAGACGATGATTTTTATGTTGGGAAAAGTAACTATTATCCCTTTGAATTAATAAATAAGTGGCCCCAGTGGGAAAAAAACTTCTTAAACATAAGTGGTGATAAATTTTCTGGGAAAACTCACTTAACTAATATTTTTTTAAAAAAGTTTAGTGGGATTAGAGTTGAATCAAAAGTACTCAATGATGAAAACTTAAGAGAAATTAAGCCTTATCAAAATGTTGTTTTGGAAAATTTAAATTTAGATGTAAATGAGAAACTTATTTATACTCTCTTTAATATAATTGATCAGGATAATAAGTTTTTAATAATTACATCCTCCGAGCCAATAGCGGAAATTAATTTTAGACTAGAAGACCTTAAATCTAGAACTAAAAACTGTCTTTTGGCAAAAATTGAAAACCCTGATGATGAATTAATGTTCGCCTTAATACTAAAAAACTTATCCGATAGACAGATTACTTTAGACAAAAAATTGATTGATTTCATTATTAAAAGAGTTGATAGATCGTATGGCAAAATATTTGAATTCATATATAAAATTGACGAGATTAGTTTAAAAAAGAAAAAATCAATAGACTTTAAGATCATTAATGAGGCATTAGGGAAATAAGTGAATAAGTATAGAACACATAATTGTAGTGAGCTAAATAAAGATAATAACGGGCAAGAAATTGTATTATCTGGATGGATCAATAAAAAAAGAGATCATGGAAATATTTTATTTATTGATTTAAGAGATAATTATGGGATGACCCAATGCATTGTAGATAAAAGCAATGATTGTTTTAAATTATTAGAAAAAATTCAGTTAGAAAGTGTAATTAAGATAAATGGAAAAGTTGTAAAGAGAAGTGATGATACAATTAACTCAGAATTACAAACAGGTGAAATTGAAATTAATATTAAATCATTTGAAGTTCTTGGCACATGTAAAGAACTTCCAATGCCTGTATTTAGTGATCAAGAATATGCTGAAGAAATTAGACTTAAATATAGATTTTTAGATTTAAGACGAAAAAAAATTCATGATAATATTATTTTAAGATCAAAAGTTATTTCATTTATCAGAAATGAAATGTTTAAATTAGATTTCTTAGAATTCCAAACTCCGATCTTAACATCTTCTAGCCCTGAAGGGGCTAGGGATTTTTTAGTCCCCAGCAGATTAAACCCTGGAAAATTTTACGCACTACCACAAGCACCTCAACAATTTAAACAGCTGATAATGGTATCTGGATTTGATAAATATTTTCAAATTGCTCCATGCTTTAGAGATGAAGATGCTAGAGCGGATAGAAGTCCTGGTGAATTCTACCAGCTTGATCTAGAAATGTCATTTGTTGAACAAGAGGATGTTTTTCAAGTTGTCGAAAAACTGATAGTAAATGTTTTTAAAAATTTTTCGTCAAAAAAATTGATGTATGAAAAATTCCCAAGAATACCTTATGACGAATCTATGCTTAAATACGGATCTGATAAACCTGACTTAAGAAACCCATTAATAATTTATGACCTCTCAGACATATTCATTCGTGATGATGTTACTTTTGAAATATTTAAAAAACTTGTAAAATCTGGCTCTAAAGTAAGGTGCATAGTAACCAAAAAAACAAAAGAAAAGCCTAGAAGTTTTTTTGATAATATTGATAAATGGGCTAAAGAGCAGGGTGCATCTGGTCTTGCTTATTTTACAATTGAAGAAAATGAAAAAATTTCAGCTAGGGGACCTATAGGAAAATTTTTCTCTAATGAAGCACTAGAAGAAATCATGAAAATTACTGGTGCTGAAGTGGGTGACAGTATATTTTTTGCTTGTGGAAAAATAAATGATGTAGAAAAGATTACCTCACAAGCTAGAGATAAAATTGCTAAAGATTTAGATTTAATTAATGAAAATATTTTTGCATTTTGTTGGATTGTTGATTATCCAATGTTTGAAAAAAATGAAGTAACTAATAAAGTTGAATTTAGTCACAATCCATTTTCAATGCCCCAAGGTGATATAAAAGATATTGATTTTGATAACCCTCTTAATATTAAAGCTTACCAATATGATATTGTTTGTAATGGAATAGAACTATCTTCTGGTGCAATTAGAAATCACGTACCTGAGCTAATGTATAAATTATTTTCAATTGCTGGCTATCAAAAAGAAAAAGTAGATGAAAAATTTAGTGGAATGATTAATGCCCTAAGTTATGGCGCACCTCCCCACGGTGGTATAGCACCAGGAATTGATCGAATAGTAATGTTATTAGCTAATGAAAAGAATATTAGAGAGGTCACAATGTTTCCTATGAACCAAAATGCCCAAGACTTAATGATGAACGCCCCTTCAGAAGTTAATGAAGAGCAATTAAAAGAACTTGGATTAGTTTTAAAAGTTAAAAGATAGTA
>Ga0114998_10001200_pt1 | contig 19786 bp, 14 predicted proteins | sample ArcticOcean_MG_C_5_FD_87044 | JGI IMG/M metagenome (GOLD analysis project Ga0114998, IMG submission 87044) | Marine microbial communities from western Arctic Ocean - ArcticOcean_MG_CB4_138 | ecosystem: Environmental > Aquatic > Marine > Oceanic | place: Arctic Ocean: Canada Basin | collected... | reverse complement strand
TGGCCAATGCTTTTCCTCCTTCCTCTTCCTGTGCGAATTTTAACTCGCGCAGGATCAGTAAATGTACATAAATTATATCCGCCGCGATAGAGCATCATCGCTTGAATTGTGAAATCATGTTCGCACGTAGGCGCATGTTTCGCGCATAGCTTTATTCGTTGCGGATACTTTTTTGACGCCTATTTTCATCATCACATCTGTTGCGCTTTCTCTCCTATTACGTAATAAATTAATAATAGTAAATTAATAATAGTAATAATAATAACGAACGAACGACGGTCGAAGAGGATACTAATGCCGTACGAAAAACGAACGAACGCAAAAACAGGGCTAACCTCGATCTTGATCGAGAACGCAGAATTCTCGTGCGAGATATACGAGTTCGCGGCGCACGTCACGTCCTGGAAGTCGAAATCAGATCTCGAGGTTTGGAAGTTCAAACCGGAGCTATTGTTCTGCTCAGAGCATGCGGTGTTCGATGGGAAGAGGGCGATCAGAGGCGGGATACCGATATGTTGGCCACAGTTCGGGAAGTTCGGTTCGTGCGAGAATCAACACGGGTTCGCAAGGAATTCGTTCTGGACATTCAGTGAATGCGTGGAAGACGTGGAAGAACAGATGATCAAGGCGAAGTTCGTGTTAAGAGAGAACGAAGAGAGTTTGAGAGATTTCCCGTATAAGTTCGAGTTAGTGTACGAAGTCACTTTGAAGGAGAACGAGTTAATCAGTGAGTTGATTTGTACGAATATGGAGAGCGAGAAAGAGTTCGAGTTCACTACGGCGTTGCATACGTATTTTGGGGTGAAGAGTATTACGGATGCAGTCGTGAAAGGGTTAAACGGAGTGAGATATACGGATTCGTTGACTAATGATACAGATGCTTCAGGGAAGAAGAAGATCTTATTTGATGGCGAGGAAGAGATCGTTTTTGATAGAGAGGTTGATCGCATTTATCGTAGGAATGTGTCGTTAGCGCACGAGAAGAATTTGGAGATTATCGATAGAATATGGGAAGAGCCCGGGGTTTTGGCGCAACAAACGAGAGGTATTGCGATGAAGATTGATAATTTAATAGACGCAGTAGTTTGGAATCCATGGATCGATAAATCAAAAGCGATGGGGGACTTTGGGGACGAGGAGTATAAGAACATGTTATGCGTCGAAGCCGCAAAAATTGACGAACCGGTGCGACTGAAACCAAAACAGACGTGGTCCGGGTCGCAAACGCTCACGGCAGTGATTAACTTGGCACATCTAAGTGTTTAATGTGTGTATGTGTGCGTGTGTATTGTATATCACACTTGAGCTTTTTGAACATCTTATTACTTTTTACACATCTTTTAAAAAACCTATACCTACACCTAGTACATTTTTTTTTTGGTTCGTCTTAAAAAATGCTCTTTCGCGCAGCAGCAAGCATACGCAAATGTTCCGCATGTACTAACTTCATTTCTTTCGTGTGTTCACTTTCGATTTCATTAAGAGTTTCATTCATTCGTTCTATTTTTTCATCTCTTTGTTTCAATTTCTTCTCTAAATCGGAAATATGCGCTGCAGCCGAAAGCTTATTATTTTGCTGATTTGATTTATTGATAGTAGTCGTTGGTACCGATAACGCGGCTAAAGCCGCCGAAGCGATTTCCTCCGCTCGCTTCATCCTATCAAAACGCTCTGTCATTTTTTCAATTTCGTCCTTCAATTGTTTCACCTCTTTCTCTAAACCTTGCTTCTCTAAGAGAGCTTTTTCTAAACCAATTTCTAAAGCGTGCGTTTTCATTCGCCTATTCATTATACCATTGCTATTCGTGTTATTATTATTATCACGCATAAGTAGTGAAGATAATTCACCTTTATCGAACAACTCTGATTTAATCAGCTCATCCTCTCTCATCAACTCCTCGGCAGTTAATTTCCATCGTTTCATTTCGTTTCTCGCCTTGACTAATTCCTCGCTAATCTTCGCCGAATCAAACGCAATCGCGTTCCTCTCTCGTTTCACATCTTTCACTTCTTTCATTAAATCCTCTACTATTAAATCTTTCTGATTACTTACATCTTCGACGTCTTTCAATTTCGACATTACTCTTTTATTCTCCGCTTGCGTTTCCGAATTCTCGCGTTCGATTTTTAAAATCTCTCCCTTTGCGATTTTCAACAGATGCGTTTTTGCCAGTAATTCGAATTTCAGTTCATTCACAGTCGTCGTCGTCGTCGATGATTCTCCTCGCAGATCCTCTTCATCATCATCAAAATCCATTTTCATTAACTCCTCTTTCCATTCATAGCAATCATCATCACGATCAAGATCGTTACAATACTCTATCGCCCTCAAACAAAACTGAAATTTCCTCTCCATCCTTCGTCTCTCGCCAGAAAACTCTTTATGCAATAAATCGATCTTCGATAGCATTTCAGAGTTCATTTCTTCACCGATCGCACACATTTGATATTGATAGCGAAGTTCTTCATCTTTTTTCCTCAGCTTTTCTTTGTAATACGATTCAATCTCTTCGTATTGTCGTTCCTGTTGTTCCATTTCTATCCCATAAACCGTTGATGAAACAAAAGTGTAAATAATAGGCTCATGAAATATCCAACGAAGGACGGAGTGCTATGCATAGATCAGAGTTCTCACTGGAACAAAGAAGAGACTCGCGAGATAGAATTCCTTTCTTATCGACGCAGGATCAGGACACGCGCTTGTGCCGATGATGGGTAAAACTGTGACGCGATAGTTTCCTTACTCGCGCGATTGTTTGAGCTGTCTTTGTTGTTTTCAAATTTACTTATTCAATTTAACGCGTCTTCATTGTTTTTGTAGACATAAACTACTAAAGTATTATATGCCGCTATAATAACGAATTAATAACGGGAGTTTTCAAACGTCAATAAGGGGACTAAACAACGCTTAACTGCTCTGCTCTGCTCTGGCACGCGGAGATCTCTTTTTGTTCATCATCAGTTAAGAACGACGACTCTGTTTTTTGTATCTAAACTCCGTACTATATACCGGTATATCTAAAATCAGGAAGAAGAAAGAAGAAGAAAGAAAGAAAGAAAAGAAAATGTTTTCAAAGCTTCGGAAGAGAAACGAAAGAAAGGGAAAACAAGCGTTGAAGTTCAGGTTTGACGCGCACTCGATCGTAGCGAAAGGAGACGTGTTCACGAAACAAATATATTCCTCGAGATGTTTGTTCAGCAGAGGCGCGAAGGTTTCGATGACGGAAAATCAAGATTCGGATAGGAAGAACGGTTCGGTCGTGTTCGCGGAGTCGCAATTGACACAAATCGTTACTTTGTATAGGGATGATAAAGGCATGCTCGAACCGAAAGCGTATAACATAAAGTTACAGGCCGTGGCGAACTCGACGACGTTTGCGCGTGGGACGTTGGACGTCGCGCAGTTCGCAGGCGATGGTTCGTTGACCGAATTCGGTTCCGAGAAAGCGTTTAGGGTTGTTTTGTCTGGTAACGTGGAGTTCTCGTGCGTCGTAAGAATGACTTGGTTGAAAAATGCTGCGACTTCTCAGAGCAGACGAGGATCGGAGATGGATATGACCGAATTATCGTTTATATCGAGCGCGAATTTATCAAGTTTTGGTGGTAATGGGAGCGACGATTTCGCTCAGAATAACCCGTTCACTATAAATGATAATAATCAACGACAACAACAACAACAACCTCATCAACAAAGTTTTTCGTTGAACCAAATTAACGAACAAGATTTGACCGGTTTCGAAGGCGAACTGTTGGAAAAACAAGAAGAAGAAAGAATAGAAGAAGATTTTGCGGCTGCATCGCCGTCGCCTTTACGAAAGTTCAATACGTCCATCGTACGTTCGCTATCGACAACGTCCTATTTATCACCCATAGGTGAATGCATTTCGCCGGATTTAGCGAATCGACGCGCGGAACAATTGACTTTATCCGGTGGAGACTCAAAGAGAATTAACGAAGAAGCGCTCGCGAAAGAAAAAATGGCGAAAGAGCTCGAGAAACAAAATCAAATCATCTTAGAATCGTTAAGAAAAGAAGCCAGAGATTTGAGACGAAAAAACGACGAATTGACTAAAGAAATAAGAGAACGAGATGAATCACACGAATTAGAAATTGAGAAATTTAAAGTTATAATCGACGAAATAAGAAACGACTTGAAACAATCGGATACTTTGCGCCTAGCAATTGAAAAAGAAAGCTCTGCTTTAAAGTTTGATATGCAAACGCAAACGAGGAAATACGAGCGCCTTGAATCAGATTTCAACGTCGTGAAATTAGAAAACGAGCGTTTACTCGAAGAAATAACGACGAAGACGACGAAAAAAACGACGACGACGCAAACCGAGGGAGAGACAGAATCAATCATGATTGAGCGAAACGAAAACGATGTGAACAAAGCGACAAACGTAAACTATGCTTCTGTTATTGAGTTGATTAGTTGGGAGAAGAGAGATAAAGTGATCAAAACGTTACAAGAGAACTTAAAGAATGCGACCGCGGAAATCGCTCGCGAACGTAACAAGATCGACGGAACATTTCTTCAATTGGAAACGAAGCATAGAGAACAAAACAACGACCTTCTGCTCGAACTCGAAAAACTTGAACAAGAAGTTGAAACCTTGAAACGACAAAACATGTCAATCGTTCAAGAAACGACTTTATTGGCCACAGAGCTGCGTAAAGATTTACAAAAAAGAGCCGATAAAGAAATACGCGAAGCGCTCGAAGCGGCTTCGTTAGCGCGCTCAGAAGCCGATTTGCTCCAAGACGAAATAAAGGAAACGAATAAAATTCTCGAATCGCACGTCTGCGCGTTAGTCTCCGCGAAGTGTGATTTCGCAATCGCTAAAGGCGAAGCTCTAGAACTAAAGCTGCAGTTGAAGAAACAAAAAGAGAAGATCCTCGAGAACTTTGCGCGTTTGACCAAGATGGAAACGAACAACGAAATTCGAAGATTATCTTCTCAATGATTCCTATAGTAAACAAGTCCTGCGCTGGCACGTCTATCATATTCTCATCTTTGTAACTATTTTAAGTTTATTTCTTTTCTTTCATACTCGTTGGCGCCGACGGCTGACGGCGTTGAAGCGTTTTACATTTTCTTTATTCCTTCCTAAATACTGAAGTTACTTGTAAAAGTTTCTTAAATTTTAAGTTTGTGGAAGGCAAAGAGAACGAAAGTGATCACGCTTCGTCATAAACTTTGCTCTATCGATCGATCTAGCAGTAATAAACAGGGATTAAAAAACGAGCGAAAAAGGAACGAACGAAAAAAGGAACGAACGAACCAGCGTCGGTTTTGAGATCGATTAATAATTAATTAATATCATAAATAAATGGATCAAATAGCCGAAGCGATCATGCAAATCCCGGCGAACGCGATAGACCGCCAACGCGCCTTGACACTTCTCGCGCATTGCGATAAACATCAAAAACAGGGTAAAATGCGCATCGCATCGAAGTATTGCATGCACGTAGGCGCGATGTTATTCAAGCTCGGGCCTTCGTGCGCACCGTTGACCGAGGCCTTATTCCAGAGAGCGGTTTATTTAGCGAAGCATTTCGATGAAGATCAACCATCGTTTTTACATTCGATGTTGGAGGGGAATAATGCAGAGTTAGCGGACGCGTTGACGTGGGTAGCGGCGATCGAGGCAAAGTTAGGGAAGGAAGATATGGCGGAGAATCATTATAAGCAAGCGGCGAGGGCGATTGAGGATCTAGGGAACATAGTCGAGTTATCGGAGAAGATTCTACATCAGTGTTTGTTTAATAGGCATAGGAAGCGAGTAGAGAATTGGGAGATTGTGATGCGGTATTGGAAACAAAAGATCGTCGAAGCGGCCGATGCGGGCGAATCGGACGTGCAGTTATTGAACGCCTCGGCGAGTTATTGTTCCGAGAGAGCGAATGGGTTTGAAGCGAAAGGGGAGTTTAGTAAGTCTGCTTTGTATAGAGCCGAGAAGCTCGTAGAGTGTTGTGCGAGATTAGAAGCGCACGGGACGAGGAGAGACGCAAATCCGGCGCAATTAAGTCAAGCGATCGATTCAGCGGCGCAGGCGTGCGTGAAAGCTGGGAATAAGTTGAACGCGACGAAGTTGTTGAGAAGAGCTGTTGCTGCTACAGCTGGAGCCGTCGAATTACCAGGGTTTCATACTCTTGGGGAGATAAAGAGAATAAAATACGACGACGTCGGAGTGAGTTGGCATCCATCGTTAGTCGAGGACGGTAGTACTACTACTACTGCTACTAACAAAAACAATAATAATAATCATGGCAATAACAAAAAGACGATGATAAATGATATTAATAATGACGTTGATTTTATTGAAAACGGAGAGAAGAAGAAAACAAATAATAGTAGTGATAATGGAAATAATAGGAATGATGATAATAATAATGGTTTATTAGTCGGCGCTCCAAAAGATCCATTCGAGGGCGACGAAATCGAAGTTCTAACTTTCGAGTCCGTGATTAAGATTGGAGATATGTGGAAAATTCAAACCGGGAAAGTGGGCACGGAAGAAGTCGAAGGCTGCGAAGCAGTTGGATCTATTTTATTAGCGTTGGGACAAGTATATTTCGGCTTTGATCAATATAAAGAAGCTGCCAGGGCATTGAAAACGGCGTCGAGATTTCTTGCGCACGATCCGAGCACGCAAGGCGTCGCCTTGCACATGTTCGCGTGCTCGAACTTTTATCAAGTCGGTAAAAATGGCAAAGGAGACGATGGAAAGAAAACAGATCGAGATCTGAGATCAGTGGCGGCAATCGCGTTTTCATCAGCCGCAGAGTGCAGATTGAACTCGACTGAACCGGAAGGAATGAAAGATGGCGTGAGTTCGTTGTTGTTCTTAGGTCGCGTCATGTTCGAATTAGGCGAAGTTCCGGACGCAATGAACGTCACGAAAAGAGCACTTGATGTGGCTAGAAAAGGATTAGGCGAAGGTTCGAAAGAAGCGAAAGAAGCTGCAAACGCTCTCCGTCATCTAGAAATGGAACTGCAAACGCGAGGAAAGATGCTAGGCTAAAGAGAGAGAGAGAGAGAGAGAGAGGAGTACATGTATTATAAAAAAAAATCACCACGTTATTATTTCAAAAAGGAAAGTTGTTGTTGTTGTTGTTGTTGTTGTCATCCAAAAAAACAAATCCTTATTATTATATATTCATACGTCGACTCTGTTATTATTATTAGAAACGCCACCGCGAATTGAATCGTCTTCAAACTTTTTGTTTTCATTATCATCATCGTAACTAATTGCCAACGACATATATTGCTGTTGCCCGCGATAGAGAGCATAAAACGCTAAGAACTGAATACCGAGCTGGAGACCGAATTGAGAACCAACCTGCGTACCAACCTTTATGTTTTCGAACGAATATAGTTCTAAAACATCCTTCCCGCTTTCCAAGCATCTACTTTCGCCTTCACCGCAAGTAAAATGAACGTCGCCCCCGAATTCGTTCACAGTCAACGCAGAAAACGCGTAATATATAAAATCGATATATCGTATCCACCCCGCTCCTTGGGGTATAGAATCCACGTTTAAGTATATCCCGCCAAACAAAGTAAATACAGTAATAAACGCCGGACCTAACGCTAAAGCGCCACCGACGGGTAACGCAGCTGCCATCAAAATACCCAACGCCTGCGCGGCCAAAGCTTCGGTTATGATGATCGCAACGAATGTCCAAAACTGCGCGGCGCCTTCGCGAAATCCAACGACGTTGTATACTAAAGCGCAGAAGAAAAGCCTCGGAAGAAGCTTTGGAAGCTCCGCGATGTACTTTGAAATATAATAAGCACTACATGTATATGCGCCAGAAGAACGTTCGCGCCCAATAACGCTCTTCTCGCCGGCGAATAAGTTAATCGCCGGTAACGCTGAAGTATACGCGACGTTTAAACATATGAAAAATAAGCACCCAATTCTATCTTGAACGCCTTGTTGGTCGTACCCTAAATCTCTGTACAGAGCGGAAAGAATCAAAGCGTAAATCATATCAATAATTATAGGAACGAAAATTCCAATCACGTTTCTTTTCTGTTCTCTCATAGAGCGATCCATTAATAACGCAAATTGCTGAAACCAATTCGCGCCTCTACCTTGATACTCGTCTTCTCTTTTCTCATTAGTGGTAGTATCTATACCATTACCTACTTTTGTTGTCGTTGCCGATGATGATGTTGTCGTCGTTAATTGATTATTATTATTATCACTCGATGAATCAAAAAACGTCGTCGATTTAATGGACGCTTTTGCTAAAGCCGATCTCACGGCGTTTTCTCCCAACTGTTTCTCATCGCATTTCGAGGCAAACAATCTTAAGCGATCTCTCGAATTCTTCTCCGCTTTTTCAGATCTTCTATCCATTGAAGTAATATCCATAAAGAAATCAGCCGGGTTCGTTAACGCAGGGCAATTAAAGCTCATGCTCGCGAAATAATCAACCGCCAATTGCGAGTCGCCGATGTATAACATCCTCCCTTCAGAAATTAACAATAACTGATCGAACAACTTAAAAATGGAACTTCTCGGTTGATGAATAGTACATACGACAGTTCTCCCAGCAGATGCCAAGTCTTGTAAAGCTCTAACGACGTTTTGGGCCTGAAACGAGTCTAACCCAGACGTCGGTTCGTCGAGAAAAAGAGCCTCTGGGTTCGAAACCATCTCGACGCCGATGTTCGTTCGTTTCCGTTCCCCGCCGGATAACCCTCTGGGGAACCCCCCAGGTCTCCCAATTTTCGAATGTTCGACTTTTTTCAGACCAAGCTCTAAAATCAAGCTCTCCACTAACTCCAGCTTATCTCTTACTAACATTTTTTGCGGCAATCGTAATTTCGCGTGTAACAAAAACGTCTCGTACACGGTCAAATGCGGAAACAACAACTCCTCTTGCATGACGTACGCGCATTGCCTCGCTCGATACTTATCCTCCTCTCTTTGCTTCCCATCGACTAAGATCTCGCCAGTTAACTTCCCATCCTTCTTCGGAATCCTCCCGGACAACGCGTTCAACAAAGACGTCTTCCCGCTTCCCGTCGGCCCCATGAGCGCCAATAAATGTCTCGGTTCACAGGCGCCGTGCATCGATCTCAACACTTTCTTCTCGATAAATTTCTGACCTGCTTTCTTATTTCCTTTCACGAGAACCGTGTACGTTAACTTCTGCCAAGTAATCGTAATCCCAACGCGTTCCTTCCCCTTTTTAGATTTCTTACCAATCGCGGAAACGTCATGGGAACTCTCGTCGCGTAAACCGCTTCGGAAATCGACCGATTTCCTCATTTGTTTCGAGTACTCCTCCTCCCATTTGCTCGCGCATTCCTCTGCCGTTACTTCCTCTTCTTCTTCTCCTTCGCCTCTCGTTTTCAACGCGTTCATGTTTTCTACTTTACTCTATAGTACGACTTTACTTTTTCTTCCTCCTATACTTTCAATTCAATTAATACTGTTTTTTTCCGCAATGCAAAATGTGTGACGACGTTACTTATTACATTTAATTTAGGGTTTCGTGATCTCCGTCTGTTTATCTTCAATCCATAAACGCATAATTTCCCAGTTCGACGTCTGTGAACGTACTTCGGACAGGATTCACTGTTCATCGAATGATCATCTACTAAATCGTTCGTTCCGATTCGGCAAGGCATCGCAGTAGTGATATATGCGTTTCATAAAATTTCAAAACGAGCGAATGGTCAAAGAAAGCACTGATGTAATGTCTGTGCATTATTGACCCGTTTTTCGCGAAAGAACTGCGGTAACAACGTACGGACCGGTTCCTCGTTCGGTCCGTGTGCACAGTAATAACCATCAGCAATCAAGTTTTTTCGGAAAAACTTGGGGTCATTACTGCATTAGACCTGTTCGTAAACTTTTCGTCTCGTGAATGGAACGGGTAAAACTCGATCTGAAACCGTAAACGATTCCGTATCGATATACTCATCACGTTCACATCTTCCAAAAAGAGCATATCAGCAGAGCAAAAACGAAAGAGCTGCCCTTTGTGCACCCAAATTATTGAATATTTATATATACATATATCATCTATACCTGTACATTTGATATGTTCACCGTCCAAAGTAGTAGTACTACTACTATACATCCATGCGGTGCAGTCAGGTTCAAGAAAAAAGAGATCTCGAGGATTGGAGGAATGAAGCGAACGATTTCGTGCTCGCCAACGAGCGTAAGCGCGAGAAGTAAGAGCAACGACTGCGCGGGCGATGATTCTCTCTCGAAAAGGGCAGTTTTTGACCCGTTAGATGTACTCAGTACGAGTGGTTACAGTAGGAGGAGGAGGAGAAGTGAGATGGTCAATCGTGACTGTGATGATGATGATGATGATGATGATGCGATGAATAGTCAATTTTTAGTAGCCGCGATGAGTGGAAGTACTTCGTTAGCGCTCTGCTCTGCTTTGGATGCTTTCGCGAGCGATAGGACTGAAATTTTAACGACGACGCAGGAAACGCAGAAGATGATACAGAAATCGATCGATCCGTTCATGAACTTCCAACCAGTATGCCCGGCATCAGATGGCGTGTTCAGGGTAGGACAATCTTTAGCGTTATCGTTAGCTGGAGATTCGAACATCGAGAACTACAGACCTTTAATAAACGACGTCTTGATAAGGGTACGGACGGAGTTATGCGTCTTAGAGTCGTTCGTGAGAGAGACGGCGATACCGTTCGTGCAAACGAAGGGCTTAGGGTGGGTCCTGCCGAGACATGAGACGTCGGAGACTTATTTAGCCGGTGTCGTCTTCGTCGTTGGGGCGAATTTTATTTTGTTAGGATCGACGAAAGTAGTCGCGATTATTGCAATTTATCACGACTTATCGTTAGGCTTATTATGCAGAGTGCTCGGGAAAGTTCTCGGGTTCATGTCCCCAGGGGACGTGAGGAAACAAAAAGAGGAAGAGTTTGAGAAATTAATGCAGAAACAGATGGAAGAGATGAAAAAGATAATGCTCGATCAATCGATAACCATGGCAAAGGAGAGAGAACAAAAGACTAGCGAGATTAGCCAAAGATACGCGATTGAAATGGAGAAGATCAAATCGACTCAGGACGAGAGATCGAGAGCGGATGAGACGTCTGGGTTGCAGAAATTTAGACAAGGCGCGAGCGTAGTCGCGATTCCTTTAAAAGTATACGGTACGGTGAGTCAAAAGACGAGGGAGATTTTGGAAATATTCGATACGTTTTGCTCGAGGTATTTCGTCGCGTTTACTGTATCCTACATCATCGCAAAGACTTTACATTACGTCGTCTTTCCGGACGTCTTTGGTTAGTTGACGAGAACCTAAAAAAAGAAAGAAAGAAAGTGCAGCTCGCTCGCTCGCTCGCTAAATGATTAATATTATAACTTCTACTATTGCTACTTAAACTACTTCTCTACGAACTATTTTTTTCAACGCGGCCTTCGCACGTACTTCTTAATCCTCCTCGCTCTTTGATCGCGCGCTCTCTCACTCGCTCGCTCAACATCTTCACTTAACTTCCTTAACGTCTCAAACGAACACTCGAATTCTTCCACTTTTTTCCCATCATCATCATCGCAATCGTCGTCGTCGTCGTCGTCGTCGTTATTTCTCCTTAAATGCACGCGCACGACGTATCTTAACTCCGGCTCAAACAACAGATCTCGTTTCGTTTCGTCCGCCGCCGCTTCATCGCGGTCATCATTAAACCTATTCACTAACCCTCTCGAGCTCGTTACAGCGCTCAATCTCCACTCGATCTTCTCAAATCTATGCGCCCTTTTTTCCTCGTTCTCTCGCTCGGCTTCTTTCATCACTAGTTCGATTATCGCTCGTCCATTCCTTTCGTATAAATCTACCACGTTCTCTCTCGCTCTCCCTTTTGGAACTTCGAACTGGTCGAGGCGTTCTCTCAACTCAAACGAAGATAAATTATCCCTCGCGCATTCAACGAAAAACATCTGAATCGTTTCTATTTTCGCTTCTTCCTCCTCTGTCACTATCGCCCTATTTCGCGCTTTACTATTTTCTTCTTCGTCGTCAGAGTTCTTCTTTCCAAACATCATCGCGCTCTTCTTCGTTGGCATAACTAAATCATCAATCGCGAGATCTGCTAAAGTAGTCGCTATCGCGAGTCCTGCTAACAAAGTCCTCGATCGGTTCTCGAGAGCTCGTTGCAGGTCTCGTTTGAATCGATCGATCGTAGCAATTGCAGCGGCCATCGAGCGATGCCGCTAGTTGCGAGTCCGCTCAGCTTCCGCTCCTGCGCTCCTTCGTTCGATCTCGTTTACTTTTTAGCGATTTGATTGGAAGGAAGGAAACTCGGAAATCACACATGTGGTGGTTAAAAAAAAATTTAATAGACCGCCAAAAAGCGAGCGTTTTGGTCAACGAAAGCGCTCGCTTAAAATAGTCTTCATAAAAATAAATTCTTGCGTTCACCATCGCTCGCGCGCGCGCGTCTCGCTCTATTTCTTTGAACACATAAAAGAGAGATTGAGAGATTGAGATTGAGAGTAAGAGAGAGAGTAAGAAATGTCCTCTCACGCGAGCTATTCTAATAGTAATAGTAGTGCTACTGATGAACGCGGACGACCAGATGTTGGTTCGACCAGATCCGAGACGACAGGTTTGACCGAACGCGAACAGATGGAGGTATACGTATGGATCGATTCTTTACGGCTACGAGCGAAACGGAAGAAACATTTCGCGAGAGATTTCTCGGATGGCGTGCTCGCTGCAGAGATCGTCATGAATTACTTCCCAAGGTTAGTCGCGATGCATAATTATCCAGCGAAGAACAACGTGGCTGGGAAGCGCGCGAATTGGGAGACGTTGAACCAGAAGGCGCTGCAGAAGTTACGATGCGCTCTGAGCGCGAGAGAGATTGAGGATGTCGCGAATTGTAAACAAGATAGTGCAGAGAAGGCTTTGTTGAAGATTAAGACCGCCGTGGAAGATGTCGATGGTGAGTTTAGTGGTATTGCGTATGCGCTACCGACGCGGACGAGGTATCAAACGCTACAGGAACAACGAAATACTACTACGACTTCAACGACTTCAGCGACGAGAGGACGAGAACAACAAGAAAGTAATTACGCGGACGAGCGAGGTAAACGAGGTGCGCAAGTCGCGTTATCATCATCTTCATCATCTTCGAGTTACTCGAGACGATTTTCGGAGCACAACAATTGTCTTAATAATAATATTAATAAAGAAAGCCTCGTCGGCACGTCGCGCAATACTAATACGATGAAAAATTTCAGATCGAATAAAAACAGCCCTCGAACGAAGAATGAAGAATATTTCGACGACGAGTTCGATGACGACGAAGAAGAAGAAGACTACGAAGAAGACGAAAATGATGACGATGAAGATGAAGATAACGATGTTTTGTACGTAGAAAATGAACAACAACAAAAACAACAACCGCAACGACGAGTCAAACGCATCGTAAAAGAAGAAAAAAAAACTACGCACGATCAAAAAGAAATTAAACAACAACTCGCACCTTCGACTCACGAAGAAGAAAAAGAAGAAATCATCAAAGAAAGAATCGATAAAGAAGAAAAAGAAAACGTTCTCAAAGACGCGCTCATTCGCGACTGCGAGACTTTAGCTTTGAAGTGCACTAAATACGAGCAACTTTTACGAGTGAAAGACGCTCGCATAGCTTCTTTGCTCGCGAAAATCGCCGCCTTTGCCGCTGCTGATAGCGAACGAACGCTTCAACACTGATTTTGATTCATGAAGAGAAGAGTTAAGTAGAAGTAGAGATGAATATTTGAATTATCGCGATCGCGTGATGTAGTCGTTCCAGTCTTATGCAGTAGGGCTGCGTTTTTGAACTTATTGTTTTTTTACTCTCAGTAACCGATGGTGGTATTTCATTTTTGGCGCCGCGGGCAAATGCTCATTCTTTTACCTCGTTCAGAACAGACAGAAAAGGATCGAAGACTATCGAATAAGACAAGCTCACACTCACTAATCACTCTCACTTGTTCGTATTGATTAATATCGCGATATATATATATATATACATATATATATATATTACAATTAATCGAAGAAGATTACAATAAAACGAAGAGAGAGAGAGAGAGATTTTAAGAGCTTGGATATATAAAAATCGAATAAACACACACGGCACGGAAATAGTAATAATAATAAATAAACGAATAATTAAATAAAAAATGAGCGGCGCAATAAACAAACAGCAAATGGTATGGCACATAATCTTCTATGGTGCCGGTTACTTAGCATCAGCGGCTGGGATCATCATGTTGAACAAATATATCCTCTCAGTCACGCCATTTCACTTCCCAATAGTTTTGTCCTCTTTAGGAGTCGCTTTTGGGTGGTTAATGACCGCTTTGTTATATAAATTCGGTGTTATTTCTTTAGGTCAAGATAAGTTAGATATGGAGTTTATGTATTACGTGAAGATTGTGGCCCCGATTGGATTCTTTCAAGCAACGACTTTGGCTGCAGGGAACACGGCGTATTTTTACTTATCGCTCTCGTTCTTGCAAATGTGCAAAGCGCTCGGGCCAGTTTTGTTATTCGCTTTGTTGAATATGTTTGGGTTAGATAGATGGAACACGAAGGTTTTCATGTCCATAATGACGATCGTTATTGGGACTATGATGGCTGCGTGGGGGGATGTGAGTTTTACTGCGATTGGGTTTTTGTGCATATTCGTCGCGGAAATGTCCGAAGCCGCGAAATCGGCCTGGATGCAGTTCTTGTTGGCCAATAAGAGCTTCTCGATGTGGGAAGGATTATATTTCATATCCCCGGCTTCGTTATTTTTTCTCTTCATTGCGAGCGCGTGTTTAGAGTTCAACGAAATGGTCGAGAAAGATGCGTGGGGTATGATTAAAGGACAACCGCATTTGTTCCTAGGCGCCGGTTGTTTAGGCTTTTTCACGAACTTATGTTCCTTAGGCGTGATCAAAGCCGCCGGTTCGCTCACGTTGAAAGTTCTCTCAATGTCTCGATCGGTTCTTTTGATCTTATACGGCATGGCCGTCTATCACGACGTCGTCACGGTCGTTGAAACCGTTGGATACGGTATCGTCTTGATCGGTTTCTTTTGGTACAACTTCGCCAAAGTCGCTCAGAAAGAACAGGAGCAACGAGAGAAGGAACTCTCAGGCGAGAGCGAGCCTTTGATCGCGTCCTCTAAATCATCCGCGTAATATTATATTTAAAGAGAAGAAACGAGCAAACTTTTAAAATTTTCGTCGCATTCATGCGTACGTTTACGAGCGTCGTCGTTGTTGTTGTCATATATCATCACATTATTCGTCATATATTATCATCTGTTAATTCTCCTCTATTAAATAAAACGTGTTGCTTCTGCTGCATGTGTTCTCAGCACATTCGTCGTTGCACTGCATCACACAGTGAACGATAATAATTTAATAGTAATAATAATAATCAAGTGAAGAACAATCTTTTAATCATCATCATCATCATCAATGTCCGCGAATAACGGCATGAGAGGCCAAATAGGAGAATCTTCTTCGACTACGTTCGGTAGGAAAGCGCTCGAACTGGTTAAAGAAATAGCGAGGACGGATTCGATCCCGCAGTATAACGACGAGTTAGTGAAAGAAGTCATCGAAGAGGCGAAGGCGCATTACTCTGCCATGCAGGAGTTAGCGGATATAAACACGGAAAATGATGATAACGATGATGATGATGATAATTCAGATAAGAAGAACATGATAACGGCGTCGATACAAACCCATCACGAATCGATTAAAAGGAACAAGAAGGCTTTGATGATTTATTTGAACGAACGCATGGACAGGATCGCTCGATTGAGATGGACCTTAGGCGTCGGTTTACCCGAAGACGTCGCGCAGAACTTATCGCATTCGGAGAGGGATTATTTCACCGCATATTCAGGGATTTTGAATAAATACATGGGTCGAGATAAGGAACGAGGCGTGAACTGTAATCTGACCTTGGACGCGAACCCGCCAAAGGAACATAAAATACAAGTAAGAGCTTTGAAGGATTATGGGGAGATTTATACGAAAGACGGGGAAGTTGATTTGAAGAAAGATACCGTGCATTTGTTATGGAGAGAAGATGCGCAGCCGTTGATCTCTGAAGGCGTTTTAGAGAAGCTCGACGACGTCTGAATAAGAAGATTTCGACGACGATGATTATACGAGAATGTATACTCAACCATTTTTTACTTACTAGTATTCGTCTGAAAACAATAACGAATTAAACAATAGCGCGCGCGTGCGTCATAATTACTATTTAGATAGATTTATAGCCCATCTATAGCTTACATTACGGTATATATATATATATATGTATAATTAGTTCCTATATTACGTAGAGACAGTTATTTCTTCTTCTGCAGAGCTCGCTTCATAAATAATCAATGCAGAAACAAAATAATCAATCGACGTCGGAATTTTACTTAGGCACGGCCGATGAATACATGGAAACGACTTCGTTCAACACTACTGGTCAACTCACGTGGCCGGCTGCTATGAAATTATTCGATTTCTTATGCTCCACGACGAAGAAAGAGGACGTTTTCGGAAAGAAGAAGAAGAAGAAGAATATAATCGAACTTGGCTCAGGAAATGGATGGTTAGCGATGCAATTATTAACGAACTATGATGAGGACATATACTATATTGCGACAGAGATGGAAAATGGTGGTGCTTTAGATTGGCTCGAGAGAATTATCGAAGAAAATGTTCGAAGGAATCTGTTTAGAAATGATGTGAAAATTAAATGCAAAGCTCTTGATTGGAACGCCGTCGATGAGTTCGATTTAGGAGTATTAAGAGAAAACGACGACGATGAAGACAAAGATGATCGCAATGAGAAGAAGAAGAAGAAGTTTGATTTGATATTGGGTTCGGACTTAGTATACGAAGAATCGGGCGTGAAATTGTTACCGAAGGTCATTAAGCGATTGTTGCGAGAGAAGTGCGAGAAAGAAGCGTATATGTTATATTCGCATACGAAACATCGATACGATGCGATGGATTGCGATTTTTTGGAAAATTTGGAAGTTGAAGGGTTAGAGTGTGTTGAAGTTAGAATTCGGGATGAAGAATTACCGCCGTCGCCGCCGCCGTTTTCGAGTTTGTTTCCCGAACAACGAATAGCGATTTATAGAATTAGTTTGTTCGCCAATGAAGAAGAAGAAGAAGAACAATAAGAAGAGAACACAATAGAGGATAGATATACTAGTAGATATAGAAATTAATTTTTAGCATTGATTTACGACACGACGCAGCTACAACCAGGTTGATCGACAACTTCAAAATCTTTCAAATTTATATCGACGACGATAACCGTGATATCGTCGGGCGGATAACTTCGATATAAACGTCTTTGCTTGGCCGATTTTGCGAGTTTCTTAGCAGCTTGCGCGGCGGGAATTCCAGGAGCTGACTCTCGGAACGAAGAATTTTGACCGTATCGAACGCTTAAATCTGCATACATACCAGAGCCATCGGAAGAAGAGTTCGTCGCACCACCTCTAATAGAGGTATCCGAGTTGTTATGTACGCTCCCTCCTCTCGTGGAAATATCACTCGTTCTTGTGTGGTCCGCGTCTCTGAGAGATTCAACGTGCATAGTCGCTTCATCGCTCGTAAAAACGTCCCAACACCCATCGCTTGCTAAAACTATTCTCGCCGGTTCACCGGCAGCAATTGTAAAATCTCTAAATTCAGGAGTGCATATTACGGCTCTGGCAACGCCCGAGTCACCGATCGATCGCGAAAACGCGCACGAAACTCCAGTCCTTGCAACTATCCGTGGTGCTGATAAACCATTAGATTCCTCATGTTTTATACGAGCCACGAAAGAATTTCTTCTCGAATAAGAAGCGGAAACTAACCCACTGCGATCGATATTAACGCTTGGAATGTCTTCAATTTTGAACGGAAATAAAGTTGCGTAGATGTCGTTTTCATTGTCGTCATCGTCGTCGTCGTTATCGCTCATATTCTTATCGTCGCCACCATTAAAGTTCGTCGTCGTCGTCGTCACCACCACCGCTGTACGTGATTCTTCCAACTCATCACTTGACGACGTCGCAGACTGCACGGAATCTCTCGCGGTATCATTCGTACTATCTGTAGAAGAATCTCTAGGAGGAACGCCTGCTCCTCCTTTACTACTACCATTTTTATTATTACTGAGCGCTCTAATTTCCTTTTTCATTTTCTTCTCAGTCCTTCTTTCTTTCTCCTCTTTTAATAAATTTCTTGCATCATCTTTCGATACTTTCAAAGATAAGTCAGCAAGTTTAGCCGCCGCCACGCTAGAACCTAATCCCATTGGAGATTTCAAGCTGTTCAATATAGGCGGCGGTGTTCCTCCTCTTTCTTCTTCTTTTTCTTTAACCGCGTTTGCGGTTTCAGTGAGACTATCTTTTCGTTGTGCTCGCATGGTTTCAGACGCGCGTCTTCCACCAGCAAAACGTGTCAACATTTCTGACCCGCCTCTAATAGATTGCTCCTTCTCCATTTGCGATTTTTCTTTCCACTCTTTATAAGCTAAACCGCCTTCGATTGAAGGATTACTCGAATCTTCTGAACCGATATCTTCCAAGCTCTTATTTCTGTTTCGATTAGTTAATTTCATTTTACTCGCTTGCTTTTGCAACTTGCGACTTTTTTTAGCTCTAACGCGATAATATTCACTCATTCTTAAACGTTCATTTAAATTCATAGCCGTATGATCTTCTGATAAATTGAAAGTTCTGTTCTTATATCTTATGACGGCTCTCGTGTCGCCAACCCAGGCTGTTTTCACGTATGCAATGTTCGTATCTAAAGCTCTTTTGACCATGACAATTAAAGCTGTCGTCCCATCTCTTCCAGTGACTCTCATGTCGTGATTTATTTTTGACGCCGCGTCTCTAACGCTTTGCTCGAGCGAACTTGGCCAAATCTTCTTCGCATCTTCTCGATCGTCCAACACTGATTGGTCTTTATTACTATCGAACGATTGTCTTCTATTACTATTATTATTATTCTGTTGTTGTTGTTGCTGTTGTTGTTTTCGTTGTTTATTATTATTTTTATTGATCAACTTCTTCTCCTCCTCAGGCAACGCTTCGGCTATGCGGTTCAGAAAATCCTCCGCGCACTTCGCGGCCGATAGCTTCCCGGCGTGTCCATCGAATATACAAAAAACTGCATCAGCAAATCTCCCTGGGACTGCATCGTCCACGAATACGCAATATGTGTCCTCATCTTTTGTTGACTTTTCTTGGAATATCCCTATCATATTTATATTTTTTCGTGTGACAAAATCAGTTTATTAGTTACAGCGGGAGTTTTATAAAACAAAATCACAAAATCAATCAAGATTTCCAAAGAGAAAGAAAACACAAACAAAAAAGACGTTTCTTCTCTCTCTCTCTCTCTCTCTCTCTTCTAATCTCTCTCTCTCTTTCTCTCATCACTACCACGATATATCTTTCTCATTCGTTCGTTATATCGTTAAAGTACGATCGTCATTGCGATACAAAAAAAATGTCACTTTTACGGAAATCAAATTATTTGATTAGTTATACATAAATAATCAGATATTTTTGATTTAAAATAATAAAGAAGACGAAGAATATATATATATATATAATAATAATAATATAACGCGTACCGTATTCGCATCCAGAGTGTAAGAACGCGTTCACTGCTCCACCCACCGCATCTCTCTTCTCTTGTTGCGTTTGTTTATTACTACCTCCCATTCCTTTCATTTCCTAAAAGCGATTGAGTACAATGTGTTGCTCTATTTC
>Ga0114998_10001191_pt1 | contig 19830 bp, 17 predicted proteins | sample ArcticOcean_MG_C_5_FD_87044 | JGI IMG/M metagenome (GOLD analysis project Ga0114998, IMG submission 87044) | Marine microbial communities from western Arctic Ocean - ArcticOcean_MG_CB4_138 | ecosystem: Environmental > Aquatic > Marine > Oceanic | place: Arctic Ocean: Canada Basin | collected... | reverse complement strand
GTATGGGCAATCAGTCGGCGGAATGTGGTGAATGGCGAAGGCCCTTACCTTCCCTGCGAGTTCCGGCCCGGAGGTTCCGCCGAGCGAATAAATCGCCCGGAACTTTTCAACGGAAACGAGCTCGTCGCCGTAACTGATACCAAACAAAGAAAGTGTCAGTCTTGTATATCGCGATGTATGGACAACAGTCACCAGCTTCGGTAAAACAATGTGCCTGGATTTGGGATGTGCAACACGTACCTCAGCTCGCCGAAAATTCGACCCACGAGTTCGTCCACGATGCCGACCACGTCTGATCTTAGTTTAATCACGTTGCGCAAGAATATCGCAATGCCGCGCAGAATCACCGCGTCTAAGGCTATGTTCGCGGCTAACCCAGGTCGCTGGATCTTCAAGGCTATGGTAACAGGAGCATTGGAAGGTATATCGTCGCCGAATAAAGTCGTGTCGTGTGTAAAACCTTTCGAAAAAGTTTCAGAGTTCAGCTGCACTTTATACACCTGCGCCAACGAAGCGGCGGCGACCGGCAACGCTGGGAAACCGTCTTTAAACAAACTGTCAATCTGATCCATGGAGTCTAACTTCAGCTCCTTGAGTAACAGCTCGAGCGCGTGTGTCTTACTCGCGGGCTCGATGTTTTCCTGGAGCTCGCTTAGTTCAGTTCTATAAGCCTCCGGCAGAAAATCAGAACGCGTGGAGAGAACCTGGCCTAACTTTATAAAAGCCGGACCGAGTCGCGCAAAGTGATTTTTCAACCGCCGCGCGCGTTCCTCTACGGTTCCTCGTTTCAACGATACCCGTATGCCGATGTCCAGCGCGCTTGCCATGATTTCCGTGAATCTTGACACCAAAAGCCACGGCCGTTTCGCGAAATACGCGGTCAGCACCTGTGGGTCGTACGCGGGTAATGATGAATTAAGATTGCCATTCAATCCATGCACGCCATTCACTTCATTCGTTTTCCTCGTCTCCCACGGCGGCGGGTCCAATGGTTGTCGCCACCACCCTAAAAGTGTCACAACAGTACTCTCCGCGTGCGGCCCCGGGTTCAATCGAAACTCAATTCCTGTACTGGCCCTTGACTTAACAAGCGCCTCCCGGACACCGGCGCGAAGCGACAAAACCTTGGCGTCGTCGTCCCAATCGAACGAACGCGGCTTTGAATCCCAAACTGCAGACGACGTCGACACCGACCGCGACGCGCGTGACCCCTCCCACCCCTGCAGCGCCCTCGCCACGCGCAAGCAACCCTCGACGCCCGTTCCGTGCGACGCCAGCTCGGCGACGCACCACGCCGAGCTCGCCGCACGACGTCGCATGGTACCGCCTCGTCGGGAGCGCCCACGCGACTGCCATCGGCGCAGAAACGCGAAATGAGAAAAAGTAGATCGGGACGAGAAAAGCAAAATCCATCGTAATCTCCGGTGGGCACGCCAGATTCAATCACGACACCTTCGGGTCAGTTCGGTCCGCGCGCGCCCCCACGGACTTTTCTTCCGGGCCGACGCGACAGAACGCGTCGCTGTGATATACGCACCGTCTTCGTGTGAACCGGTCGTGATGCTCGCCACGCGCGGTGCCTTTCATGCGCGCCCGAGTTCGGTGGGGCGGCCCAATTTGCGCTCCAAACGAAATTGCGCGATGTTAACGAACCGGAGTTCGCCATCGCATCATCGATCGCGCCGGTTCCTCAAACCCCGCGCCGGCATCGAATCCGATTTCCCCGACGACGCCCCCCCCGAGTTCTACGCCGCCGGCCCGTTCGTGGTGCCCGAAGGTGCGTCTAAATTAGCTTCCTATACCGACCCTACGGTGTGGCGGTTGATGCAGGCGACATTGGTGTCCGGTGAGGTTGAGCAGTTACTACCCGCAAAGGCAAAGCGGCTCGCCGAAAACTCCGACTGGACGCTCATAGACGTCCGGCCGTACCCCGATTACTGCGCCGGGCACTGCTGGGGCGCGAAGAACGCACAGCTGTACGCCCCAATGGAGGTGGATACGTTTTTAAAAGCCGCGAAACAAGCCGCGACGCTGGCGCTGTTCCCGGAGCGGGCGCTTGATAAATACGCCGCGGTGGAGTGCAACGAGCTTTTTCTGGATGAAATGCAAGAAGCCGTGGAGTGGGGTTCGAAAGTCATCCTGTACTGCGGCACGGGCGGTGTCATCGGCCGCGCCGAATTGAACTACGCGGACGGCGCGCAGGTACGGCCTTGGGCGTTTCCCAAATCCTGACACACTGTTTTACCGAAGCTGGTGACTGTTTGTCCATACATCGCCCAATACATGACTGACACTTTCTTTTATTTATCCCAAGACCGCTTCCCTGATCGCGGCGCACGAGCTGCTGGCCCGGGGCTGGGGCAGCGACAACGTGAAACACATGGCGGGCGGGCTTGGGATGTGGGAAGACGTGGAGGGGTTCGATTTAGGGGAGGTGCCGGAGGAGTGATATTACGTTACTTTTTGTCATCTAAATTTTTCTGGATGACCCTCGCTACAACTTACGTACCCACACTAAGCCCTACTGCTACTAAACCGTACCGCTACCTGCTTTACCTTCCGTACCCTCACTAAAAACCTCCTTAATGCTCTCGTACACGAAGAAAGAAATCGCGCTTCCCGGCGCCACCGCCGCGACGCGCGCGCCGACTCCCGACAACAGCGCCCTGGCGCCCTCGCGTTTCCACACGCCGCGCGCGATTGAAAAAACGCTCGCGTTCGAGGGTAACGACCAGTGACTCGCGATCCCCTTGCCAGGATTCGAACCGCGCACGGTATTGGCAACGGCAGTACCGCCACTAACCACTCCACTAACCACATCACCGGCCACTCCAGTCACCACGGCAACGCTGCCCACCCGGAGCGTCTGCAGTCTGGTTTTCGCCAAGTCCAGCGGGTGCGTCGCCGCCGTGGCTACCGCGGCGGCGAAAAACCCGCACGCGCCGCTTACCCAGGGAGGTAACGTTTCTTTTGTCGCTGTTTGGTCAGATGCCGTTTCGTCGCCGATTCCCGTACCGCTTTCCAGTCTCCTTTTTTCACCGAAACCAAGTGGTTGCGCGTAGTACCGCGCAACGCGATCCCGTAAGTGCTCGTACGTAACGAAGTACACCACACTAAACGGCCACCACGTGAAATTTGACGCCCAGTACCCTCGGAACAAACCTTTGGTTAGGCCTTCTTTTTTAACGATCTGCCAATACGCGCTGTGAAAGTTTCGGTACCGCCCACCGGCCGCCGCTAGACCCGAGTTTTGTAAAATCGCGCCCGCCTGCGCGCGCTCCTTCACCACGTCGATCGGGGTGTACACGATTCCCGCCAAGGACTGCGCTATTACCCCGGAAAAAAGGTACCCGAACGTGGGGCTGGTGAGGAGGTTTTTTACGGCGCTGTTGCTTTTGCTTTTGTGTCCATCCCTCGCGTCCGCGTCTGCGTCGTTTCCGTGTCCCTCGAAACCGCCGTTCGCATCTTGTGCAACTCGTTTTTGCATCGCACTCGTAATCGCCTTCGCGGTTTCGTACCCCGCGAAGTACGCCCCTGAGGCGAAAGGGATGCCCACCACCACGGCGCCGAAGCCGCGGTAGAACCCGGCGAGGCCGTCTCGGGCTAAAACCTTCCGCGCGCCGTCCAAAACGTTCTTGTACGGAACGTGAGGGGGTCCGACTCCAACCATTTGCTTTCCACTCGTCGTCGCAAAACCGCCGCGCCCTGGAGAAAAACCCACCGCGCCTTGCACCTGCATCTGCGTTTTCAGGGTGTCGAACGGGTGCGTTGCGAACCGCGCCACGAGGCCGCTCACGCCGCCCGCCACCGCGAGCTGCGGCAGGGACATTGATGAGGTTTTCGGTGCATCAGCCACCGAAACACCGGGGTCCGGAGGGTCGGACCCCATCGACAAGCGTGTGACGTAATGAAGTGTGGTTTTCGGTTTCGGGAAAGTGATGTGAATTTATTTACCGGTGCTATCTCTGCTGCTCGCTTACGCCTTCGCCTGCCTCAGCCGAGTGTTGATTGCGTTGAACCTGTTTTTTTCGTTCGTGATGAAGGACGGGGCGTAGTCCGTGGTGAGAATGTCGGCGACGTCGATTCCCTTTTCGCGACACTCCGTGATGAGCTCACCGGTTCGCGCGCGCGTGGTGAGAATACCGACCAACGTGGTATCGCTATGTCTAGATGCACCAGCTTTCGCAGGGGCCCAGTCACCAACGAGGTACCACGCATCCCCAGGCTCATCTTCAGTGTAGAAAAGGTCATCCGTCGAGATGCCATACTCAGCACACTTCTCCATGTACGTATCAACCCGTCGCCCGATACCCGCTTTCGCAAGGCCGATGAAAAACACCCGCGCGCCGAGAACAGCCGCGCCTGCCGCGGCGCCTTCGGGCAGCGAAAATCCGAAATCCCCATTCGCGGGGGCGAAGTTGGTGATGACACGCGAGGCGCGCGCGCGCGATGAGTGTCCTTTATGTCGTGGCACGACCGCGCGAGCGCCGAGCGCGGTGGTACGCGCGGAAAGCACCGTGGAGGACATAGTGAGACGCGGCGATGTAGTGAGACGCGCGACGAGATGTGACGAATTCGAGGAGTGATGCCAATGTAACTTTCGAATGGAAAAGATTTCGTTGTTTCGGTTTTGCCGACGTTTCGGGAATCCTCTGGAGAGCCGGGCGCGCGGGCGGCGCGCGGTCCCCCAGTTGGTTTCCATGCCTCCCCTGACCGGCAAGAACGCGATTCTCGCGGCGGCACGAAGGCTCGCTGAGCGTGGGGACGACGATTTCGATGAGGACTTGCTAGACGCCGAGCTCGCGTTGGCGGGCCCGTTGTTCGAGGAGGAGGAGGATGAGACGGATGATGAGGATGCGGAGGGCGCGGTCGTCATCGGCGAAATCACCGGGAAGGTGCTCGACGTCAACGCTCTGGGTTTGCCCCCCCGCCTGACTAAGTGGCTCACCAAGCACACCGGGAGGGACATGAGGGTCGCGTTCGGCGCGGCGTCGAGAGCGGCGGCGAGACTTAATCCGGACCGGGACGGGCACGTGAAGCTCGGAAGGGCGTTGGGGATTGACCCTTTCGGTAATGAGGTTATGAAAAGAACAAAGTACAAACCGCTGGAGGAGAGGGTGGTTCCGGTGTCAAAACACGCGGCGCCGACGCCGCGGCCGTTCGAGTACGTATCACCTCTTGAGATGGAAAAAATCGCCTCGCTAGCGAAACAAGCGCAAACCGAAACGCAGTGGCGCCGGGGCGAACGCGCGTTTACGAAAAACAACGCGTGCACAAACCCGGCGGTTCAAAAAATTATGAAAAACTCGTTCCGGCGCGAACGCGAAGTGGACCTTCCAAAAGGCGCGGGGCCGGCGGGGCGGCACGAGCCCACCACCCGCAATGACCCTGGGCAAGCAGCGGTGATGGGCAAGTCGTTGCTCGACTTGGTGATGGAACCGGGAAGTGACGAGTTAAAAAGGGACACGCAAACGTCCGAAAAGCTCACCGCGGCGCAGCGCCGACTCTTCGCCAACGCTTTGCTTTCGCGGCTACCGAAAGATGAAAGGCCCATACTTCCGACTTCGCACGAAACCGCGTATGGCGGTTTGGTCGGTAAAAACGCATCCACGAAAGTCCCAAGAACGACGAGGCAGGCTACTTTGGACTTTTTGGTCACCGCGGCGCTTGTGGGCGAGGCGAAACAAAGGGGCGTATGCGAGGACGACGTACAAAAAGTCGTCACCGAACAGTGGCTCTTGGCGAGACCGAAAACGCGCGCCAAGGCGATCGCCGCGGGTGTGGACGCCGAGTCGCGAGTGCACGATCAAGCAACCAGCACGCTTTCCTACCGCGGCCTCGCGAGCAACGCGCTGAGGGTGGTGGGTGTTGTTGTTGTTCCGGGTGGTGATGCGAAAACGGAAACGAAAGACTCGACACAAGAGACGCGACCCGAGGGTTCCGCCGAAGAAGCTGGCGGATCCGGGTGCGCAAATACCGAAAAACCCTCCGACGCTGCCGTGCGTCCGCTCGCCGCGCTGTTCCAACAAAAGAGCGGAAGCGTTATCCATTTATCCCCCGCGGATTCAAACGCCGTTGTTGTCGCGCTCGCATTCGAGTCAAAGGCAAAGCTGGTGGTTGAAAAACAGCGCAAAGGCGTCGGCGGCGTGGCGTTCGCGACGCCGGGGTCGTTGCTCCAGAATTACGAAAACGGAGTTGCGGCGAAAATAGATTTGCGAAGCGCGCGCGAAGTGCGAGGAACCGCTTCGACATCGTTTTGGAAACGCACTTTGGTCTGGCAGTTTCCGCCGATTACGACGGAACCAAACCGTGACGCCATCAAAGCCGAGGTTACGCGACGACGGAACTTGTTCGCAGGCGAAGACACCGGCAATCCTCCAGCCGCTAACAAACGTTTCCTCAGTCCAGAAAAGAAACTCGAACCTCCGGCTGCGGTAAAAAAAAGGAAAACCGAACCTCCGGAGATCGAACCGCAGCAGGACGTTCACGGAAATGCACTTGTTACTACCGCCGTCCAAAACTTAATAAAAACCTTCCTGGAGCCGTTTCTGGATGTCGGGAGCGTTACGCACGAAGCCGCGGTTTCGATTACGCGCAAAGCGACTTTGAAAGTGATGGCGAAGAAAGCAAGTGAAAAAAACGCGGAGTTTTTAACGAAGGAAAAAGAACGCTCCGCCGTCCAGGCTTTGGTCAGGGAATACGTTCGAAGGGGAGTCGAGGTGGGGAGTGCGGCGAAACGACAGAAAAGCAAAGGAGAGCAGAAACCGGCCGTTTTTGACTTTGACGTGGCTGATTTGTAACGAGCGTCGTCTTATTCCTCAACTTCCATTCGTATTCGTCTTTGTCCTCGTCCTCAGAGTTTTCGTTTCACCCTGGGCAGCCGTTTGCGCGCAACCAATTCAGCACCTCGACATGCCCGTTGACATATGCTAGCAAGCAAGTGTCCAAATCCCACGGACAGTCGTTCTCGTGCGCCCACATCAGAACCTCGAGGTGCCCGCTGGCCGCCGCCTGTGAGCACGTCGTCCCGCTCCACGGACAGTTGTTGTCGCGCGCCCATTGCAGAATCTCGAGGTCCCCAATCAACGCCGCGTTCGCGCACGTCCACCTATCCATCAGGCAGCCGTTCACGCGCGCCCACTGCAGCATCACGAGATGTCCCTCCTGCGCCGCTGCCGCGCACGTCTTCTCGTCCCACGGGCATCCGTTCGCGCGAGCCCACTGCAGCACCTCGAGGTGTCCTTTCCTCGCCGCACCCGAGCACGTGCTCTCGTCCCACGGGCACCCGTGCTCGTGCGCCCACTGCAGCACCTCGAGGTGGCCGCCGTACGCCGCGTTCGAACACGTGTTTCTGCCCCACGGGCAGTCGTTCGCACGCAACCACTGCATCACTTCGAGTTGTCTGCCCTCCGCCGCGCTTCCGCACAAGTACGCCGTTTCCGGGTTCCCTGCCCGTTTCAGGAACGGCAGGCGACCTCTCCGTTGCAGGTGCTGCATCGTGCTCAAGCACCCAGCCTTTGCGGCGCTCGCACCGTCGTGTTCCTGTATTTCGCGTCCTGTCGCTGCAACGGCGTCGCGCATCCCACGACAGACCGCCCGAAGTCGAGCGAGGTCGATTGGATCCGGCAGACGGTCAGTTCTGAGAATGTGCGTGAGGACGACGTCGAGGGGAAGGCCCGTAAACGGATTCGTGGCCGCAGCACGCTTTTTGCTGCGCCGCACGGCGCCGCTTTTCTTCTTGGACATCGCTGAGGGTGGTAGGTGGTGGCGCGTGTGTTGTGCGCGTGGCTGTGACAACTTTTCGTTGTCGTTGCTTTTTTTCTGGGAAGTTACGAAAGAAGAAGCGGAACGTTTCGACTTACGTGTTGCGTATTTATAAATGCTAAGTATCTCTCTCTTCGCGACGCCCCTTCCCTCCCGTTCACTCCCCCGCGCGTTTTTTCTTCCCAGACGTCGCCAGCCGCACCGCCTCCGTGGCTTTGTCCGCGGCGACGCTTCGGTTTGACCCAACCGGCGTGGCGGGCGAGACGGGCGCGAAGGGAACGCGGCGTGGCGTCCTTTCGATAGGTAAAACAAAGTGTCAGTCTTTCGGACCATGTGTATTACGTAATTACTCAGGACAATCGGCAGAGGTAATAGTCCCTTCTGGTACGAGTAAATCGCGATGTATGGACTAACAGTCACCAGCTTCGGTAAAGCAGTCGTCCGGGATTTGGGAAACGCGCAATACGTACCCCGAATTTCCGTTCTCGTCCCCGAGCGGCGACGACGCGCCCTTCGCAATCACGCCGGCCGGCGTCCTCAAGTAAATAGTCAGGGTTTCACTTTTCAAATCGAACTTTGCTTTCATCACCCACTGGTCTTTGCCGTTGACCCAAGAGCTTCCCTTCGCCTCAGGTGGAATACCAATCGTCACGCCGTGATACCCGTCCATCGCGGATACTTTGATTTGTTCGTCGCTCACTAAAATATCGCACTCCGCCGCTTTTTTCACGCCGGGTAACAATACGCGAACGTCCACGCCGCCCCCCACGGCGTTCCCAAGAAACGACCCGTCGTTGGACGGGACGTGCTTTATTTTGAACGTGCACTCGTCCGGAATTGAGTCACCAGGTCGTGTTCGGAAGATGACGAAATAGCTCACCGAAACCACACCCAAGAAAACAACTGCAAGTCCAAAGCAATCGCCCAACAGCAACGCCGCGTCGTCGATGAGTTGTTTACTCGGAGTCGTCTTACTGTCGCCAAGGTCGGTCAGTTGAGTCAGCTTATACGTACCAAGACCTAACCAGCCTAGCGCTTTAGAGGCTTTGATTGCTACCGTGGTAGCTTCATGGGGGTATTTAGTCAGCAACTCTTTCGCAATCGGCTTCGCGCGCCGGCCGAGTTCCACCCGCGCCTTCGCGACGGCCGGCGCGAGTCGGTTGTTGACGGAGGTTTTGGTTGTCGCGAAACTTTCCGTAACTTTTCCTTTCACGTCACCGGACACGTACGTGACGTGCCTCCACCCCATCCCCACCAGCGTTGTGAAATCGTTGAACAAAACACCGGAGCGTTGTCCCTGTCGCTTCCAGTAGTCGTCCGAAAACTGCAAAACTTCGTCAACTGGCTCGCCCCGGTCGATTTTTGTTTGTCTCTCCTTCTCGAGTACCGCCCGCTTCTGTTCGTGCCTGCGTTTCATTGACTTTTTGATTTCCAGGTATAACGTCACGAAGTTGTGTCGCGCGGTGCTCCACTTTTCGGTGCTCATGTTGTACAAGTCTGCGACGGACTGGCCGTACGGGGCGGCGAGTGCGTAGATTTGCGAATTTAATTTGTCAAAAGTTTCGAGCGCGCCCACTTTTTGCAAGCCTTCGCGAAAAACGCCAACCGCGTCGTTCTTCGCGTTGACAACCCCACCAAACGCCTGGGTGTACCGTCGGTGGATCCATGGGGGTAACCAAGGGTCACCCGTGTCCGTGTCAGGACCTGGCTCGGTGCCAGGGCTTTGGCACGTCTCAGGAAACGACTCGGAGGTTTCGACGCGGACGTTCGCGGCGGCGGCGTCTTTCTCCTCGAGTTTTTCCTCGCCTTCGCTTTGTTTCACGAGTTCCGGCGATGCTTTCTTGGGGTGGTCCGCGGTGTCTGGGGAGAGCTCCTCATCGGTGCTCTCGTTTTCGGTGTCACCGGCGGTTCCGTGTGTAGGCGTATCGTCAGCTGCAAGGTCGGACAAAGGCGGTACCTGGTCACTGTCAGTCGTGGTGTCGAACGACGACGCGTCACCTCTCATCGTCGCCGAATCGATCGACGGCGTGTCAACGGTCGTGCTCGGCGCCTGCTTCTCCGCATCACCGCACACTTCGTCCGCGGCGCAATTAGTCTCGATTTCCTGCGCCACGCAAAGCACGCCAAGAAGCGCGAGGGTCAGCACCGCGCGGAGTTTCGCGTGACGCGCCATTCGCGACGGGCCCGGTCGGAGGGCGCGCGACGTGAAGTGCCTGTCGATGCCGCAGGAAAGCGTTCGAAAAAGAACAGCTGGCGAGTTAACTTCGAGCTAGTTGTCGCTTGTCGGCACCGCGAAAAGAAAGAGCCCCTCTTCCTCACTTCGCCCGACGCGTCCGCGTCCCCGATGGTCCCCTCTTCCGAGGACGAGAAAGCCGCGGCCGCGCGTCGCAAGCGCGACGCGTACTTCTCTACGCTTGCGGAGGAGGAGAAGCGCGGTCCGAAGGCGAAGCGGCGTAAACCAGCGGGGGGCGATGGCGTCGCCAAGCCGTTCGCGGCCAAGCCCGTGGTGATGATTGGTTTAAAGAAAACCTCAGGCATCGCGATGCCGTCTGCGGCACCCAGTGAAGGTCCGGTGCACACGGAAGAAACCCAGAAAATGAGTGACACCACGACGAACACGGTGGGACACACGCTGCCTGGCGCGACGATCACGGGTATACCGCCCCCTCCCACTGAGGCGTGGGACGGCGATGGTACCGATGAATTGCAAAGCGTAAAGTTCGTTCGGTTCACCGCGCCGCGCGGCGCGAACGTCAGCACGAAACACGCGCGGGTACAAATCCGCATGGGCATTCGCGGCACCATCGCCGGGCCGGTGGTGGAGGTTGAGCTTCCGGAAAAAACCAAAGAAGGGGACGTGGTGGAGTTTCAAGTCCCAAAATGGACCGCAAACGACGCGCCGCCGCCGCCGCCGAAAGGGTCGCATTATTTTCGAGGATCAGGAGCGCCGCCGCCGCCGCCCGGAGTCGTAGGAGTATTTAGTCAGGGCCCTCCAGGTCCTCCTCCTCCTCCTGGACCTCCAGGGGCACCGCCTCCGCCTCCGCCGCGCATGGTGGCGATGGGTGGGGGCGCGGCTGCGTACGGAGCGCAACGAGGAATGCGGCAAATACTCGTAGCGCCTCCCCCGCCGTTGCCGCCGGTGCACGCGCTCGGTATTCAAAGGGTAAGGCCGCCGATGACGCTTATTGGGGGGGCGCCGATGGGGATGGTGGCGGGGGGGGGACCTCCTGGGGGGATGAGGGCGATGGGGGCGGTGCGAGGCGCATCGACCGTGGAAGTGCCGCCGCCGCCGCCGCCGAAGAAAAGGTAGAGCGATTTGAGTGTCTACAATTGATTCCTTCAGAAAAGAAACGAGTGTCTCTGATGTTCCCATCACAAGTGCGACGACTCCCGCGCGTTACCCGTCGGGTTTACTTCCCTGGTACGCACGCGGTGTCTGTGCAGAGCCGGCACGACTTAATCGGCCTTCTTCACCTTCTTCACCTTCTTCGCCTTCTTCCCCTCCGCCGGCGCCGGCGCCGGCGCGTCTTCCTCGTCCAAAACGTCGCCGTACGGCGAGGAAGGCGCGAGGGCTTCGTCATCTTCTTCTTCGTCCGCTTCCGCTTTCTTTTTACGCGCTGCTTCGGCTCTTTTTTTGATCGCCTCGAGGCGTCGCGTTTGGAACGGCTCCAGTTCGGCGTCGCCGTCGATTGGCAGTAAAACGTGATCGATTAAGTGCACCACGGACGCGCACGCCTGAGATACATAAAAGAAAGTGTCAGTCTTGTGTGGATAATAGTCGTTGGATTAGGGAAATACAACACGTACTTTGATATCCGCGGTAACGACCTTGGCTTCGCTCCCCACGCCTTTGACGAAGATTTTCCCCTCGAACTCGTCAATCTCCAGGGGTTCAGAAGAGGAACCCCCAGAAACGCCTTCCAAACCAGGGTCTTCCAGAACCTTCGCGAGCGCGGTGTCCAGAAAGCGGTCCGTGCTGGCGTCGCCGCCTTTTGCGGCCAGCGCGGGGGAAAACAGCGTCGCGTTGGGAATCGCGTGGTACGCGATTATCAAAGCCTTTAAAGGGACGTCGCCGAGCATCTCGTCGATACCCTTTGTAATTAGTTAAAGAAGGGGAGTTGGTAGGTAGTGGTAGTTAGGAGTGAGGTAAGGTTAGTCGGGGGTAGGTATCTGTTTACGGGAGTCCTTATGAAGAGTGGCTCGGAAGACACTAGTCTTAGACTTTAGACACAAGCTGTCGAAAAGTACTGGCGACAGTTGGGACGTTTGTGTTTTTCGCGCTCGCGTCTTCTTTTTCCTTGGCTTTCCGAGGTTTTAGTGGACGAAGAAGATTCGTTTTAGTCAGAAGACGTACCTCTGCTTTCTCCACGAAGTCCCCCCAGGCGAGGAGCTTTTCCATGGCGTCGTTGGTGGGGGCGAAGAATGTGTCCGTTCGTGTTGGGTTGTCCAGCGCCGCGCGTACGCGGGGCAGGTCTTCCAAAGCCTCCGTGAGAAGCGAAAGCTCGGGGCGACTTCTCAGGACGTCGAGAACGGTCTGGCACGTCCGCTCTTCAGTGTCGTCAACCTCTTCCTCGGGCGCGGGCGTGGGGGCTTCCAGGGCAGACGCGAGGGGGGGCTGGGCGTAGTCGCCGGTGTAGTCGTAGTCCGCCTGGAGAAGTTTACGGCCCCACCTGCCGCGCGGGCGAACGGCGACGGTGGTGGTACGCACGACCGCGGTACCGCCGTAACTGCGGTATCTGCCGTAGTAGCGCGCTTCGCAGCCGCAAAGGCAGGCGGCGAGGGCGAGCCCGGCGAGAGCGGGGCCTGCGGCGAAAACGCGCGAGGCGCGCGAGGTGCGGGAACGGGTCATCGTGGTCGGTGAGGCGGAAGGACGTGCGATCGCGAGTGAGGGGGGGGAGACGAAACACGGACGGCTCACGTGTTCTGGCGGCTGAACGTGTGGCGCACGCGCGTCGGCAACGACGAGGAATACGTCTCGTGAGGTCCAAGACTACCTTCTTGGAAGGGGCAAGAAAGAAAGGAAAGTCGATTTTCTTTTTGGAATGGGGGGACGCGATTCTTACACGCACGATAGTCCTACGGTCTGCCAAAGTCACGCATCGTCCTCCGCGTCGTCATCCTCATCGTCATCGTCATCACCATCATCTTCGTTATCGTCGTCACAATCGTCTTCACCGGAATCCTGGTCACCGCCAACGGCTTTCGGTTCGGTCCCGTCTAAACTGTCGCCGCTGTCGCCGCTTTCTCGAGTCTCGTCGCCAAACCCACTCAACCCCTCGAGCCCCTTCAAACCTTGCGTCCTTCCGAACGTGGACGCCCCCGCACACGGGATGTCGTCCAAGGCGGCATACGCGTTGGCCTTGTCGTAGTCTTTACTCAACTTAAATGGGCTTTCTGGGTGAGACTCGGTTTCCAGAAGCGTCAACTCCTTCCTCAATCGCGCTTCAATCGCCACAAGCGTGCGCTCGCGCAACAGCGTGCGGAACCCCTTGCCTTTTGGGGATTTTTTTGACGAAGCGACACCGCCATCCGCAGGGTCACTGACCGGAACAGGCGCGGTGTCGAGAAACGACTTGAAATCCTCAAGTCTTGGGTCGAACCCGATCGCGAAATCGCGTTTTGGGTCGTACAAAGGATCGCGCTCGTCGAAATTGCCGACGGCAACGACAACCCGAGAAAGTATCGCCGACGCTCGCGCCGCGGCGGCTTCCGCGGCCCGGATCGAGGCCGTGCGATTCGATGGTGACCGGGCGGATGCATTCGAGCCGCTGTGTCGTGGCCTCATCGCACCACGCACCGGCGAGTTTTGATTTTCTTTCGGAAACGCACCGAAGGGACCGTGTTTTTTGGAAAGTTGCGCTCGTCCCGCGTTTTTCGTCGCCGGCAAATTTCCCACGCGGCGCCCGTTGACGTCGTACCGAAACTCAGCCGTTTTATCGCCCGTTGTTTTTTTAGAGTAACCGTACGCCACTTCGTTCGCCTTGACGGACGCGAACCGCCCGACCCCGTTCGCGTCGTACACCCTTCGTATGGTGTCGGTTGAGGAGTCGTGGGACCCTAACAACGTGGGCAACGCCCAAGACGCGTCGTCGAACCCCGGGCGTTTGGCGTCCGCTCGTTTGGCGATTTCCTCTCTCGCCGCGCCACTCAGTCGTGGCTTATGTGACTGTTTGACCATAGCGCCGTATTGCTGTTGTCTCGCAAATCGGATTTGGGCTTGATGCAAGGTCTGGCCGTCCGTGCCGCCCTTCAGCGGGGGTAAAAAAGCTCCCCCGTCGTTTTCCGTGTCGTCGTCCAAGAACCGACTGCTCGCGAGCTTCAGCCGTTCTCGCCTTTGTCGCTGAAACCGGGTTTGGAAATGAAACTCGTTCCCGCCACCCCCTCCGCCTCCCTTCCGTACCCGCCGGTCTTCCAGCGCGCGGCTCCGTGCCAACTCCTCCGAAACCGAGGCGCGCGTTTCAAAGTCGCGCCGCATGCGCACGAACAAAGGGTCGCCTTTGTTTTTGCCAAACGACGTACTTGATTGTAAAAAGAAAAGTGTCAGTCTCGTATGGGCAATCAGGGAGGCGGAATCTGGTGATTGGGAAATACTTACCCAGTCCCGCCGTTTTTAACCCGCCTCAAAGCGTCGCTCCGACATTTGTTTTCCCAAGCCGTCCTTTCCACCAACACGGCGCGTGCCAGTTTGTTGTTTTCCTCCCGGGCGACACGCAGTTCCAAGTCAGCCTGTTTTGTATCCTCCCTCTGCCTTTTTTGTTCAGCCCTTCGTTTTCCAATACCCTCGAGTTCCTCCTTTAGAATCTCAAAACGTCGTCGTTCGTCCTCCAGCGCTTTCTTCTCGCGCGCTCTTTTTTCGGCGACCCATCTCAACTCGTTGGCCTTGGCTTTTCTCTGGACAGCGCCGAAACTGCTAGGGTTTTGACGATCATCATGGGACGCGCCATGGGTAGGTGACGGTTGTTTTTCCGCCGTCGTTCCTCCGCCGTTCGCGATTCCCCGTATCAAACACAAGTCGGTCATTCCTTCGTCGCTCCCGTAGTCAACGCCGAATTCGTCCTCCAAGAGGTTGGGAAATCCATACGTCGGCGGTTTCACCGGCGTTCGGTTGTTGCTGCTGCTCGGGGGTGCGAAAGTCGAGTCGAAGGATCGCGCGTTGACGGGCTCGTCGTCGCCCGAGTCATCCAACTCGGTCTCGTGTTTGTCTTCGCTTAACGAAACACGGTCGTCACCCGACCGCTGGGCACGGTCTTCGTCGAAGTCCGCTTCCGATTGGCTCGCCGACTCGTCACCACTTTTCAAGGAAACCCCATCTTCTGGGCCGTCCAACACGCTGCCCCTGTGTCCGTTGTGCAAATCAAACGCCAGGGCCAGGTCGATTTTGCGGAACAAGGTTGTGCGTAGGGCGTGCGCTAACCCGTACTCTCGTTTTTCCGAAAACTCGTACCCCATCTGCGTAAGTCGGCGGCGCACGCTTTTGTTCAAAGGCGGTTGTTCGTGGGAAAGCGGCTTCGGTTTAAGACCGTGTGTAACGTTACCCTCTTCAGTTTCAATTTCGTCACCCAGCTCAGTCTCAGCATCCGCCCGCGCTTGTTTCAGCCCATTAACAATTTTCCGTCCCACGTTGCCCCGGTGCGCGGCTTGAATCTTCCGCGCGGCGAGGTTCTGAATTTGTTCAATTGCATCCGTCTCGACAAACGAAACGCACTGCGCAAGCGCGTCGTCCACCGCGGTCGTGCTTTCCAGCAATTCAAGCGCCTCGCGGTTTTGCGTGAGTTGTAACTCAAGCGCGACGGCCTCCAAAACCACGCCACGCAAAACTTCACCCAGCACCAAGTCCACCACGAACTCGTCCCCCTCCGCGGACTCGCAAACCAAATCCAACACCGTGTCGATGGTCCAGTCGTCGAACACGGTTTCAAGATCCGCGTCACACTTCGCACGTCGTTTCTTCAAGGATAACAGGACCTCGTCAAGCACCGCGTTTATTTGCGTCGCGTTGGCGTTGGCATCGTTAGTCTCGTCCCGGGCTTTTTCGTCCCGCGCCGAGTCGGGTTCCGTGGCGTCCGCGCGGATGACGGTCGTGGCGTCAATCGGTTGGGTAGGGGACGGTACCGTTGATGTCGTGTGGTGTCTGTCACTCAATGGAACCGAATCACTGGAGACGTCATCGAGCAGGTCACCAAGAACATGGGACACGACGTCGTCGGATTCGTGGTCGTGTCCCGACACCGCATTCGGCACTTCCGTTTGTGATTCATCCGTTTTCTTCATCTCACGCACCGCGGTCACCTCCAAAGGCTCCTCTCCGGGTAATGACTCAGCCGAATCCCCCGGCGCCAGCGCCTCGCCGGACATCCCCGCCGACTCCCGTCTGGCGGAGCGCGGCTTCCGGTCTGGCGCGTCACCGCGTCGGGACGGGAAAGCTCCGAAACACAGGTTTCTTCCCCCTTGGAAAATTAATAATCGTTCAGGTTGTTGCTGGAGCAGACAAAGTCGTGGAATCAGTGCCGCCTGACCCACTCTTCGTGCACGCGCGCTCTCGTGTCGTGCTCCGACGGACGATTTCAGGCTAACGATAAACCCGCGGTGAATGGTCGCGACAACGCGATAGCGCACGCAGCCGGACTTGAAATCTCCGCGATACCGTGGGACACGAGACGAGATGGGACACAAACGGTGCTCACATGGGAAGGAGAAGAGAAGTTGTGCGGAGTGCAACCCATGCCCCCATCGGAAGCTGGAACGCAAGTGCGCGGAGTGCAACCCCTGCCCTCACGGCAAGCTGAAAGGCAGCTGCGTAGAGTGCAAAGCCTGCCCCCACGGCAAGGTGAAACACAACTGTGCGGTGTGCAACCCCTGCCCGCACGGCAAGCAGAAAAGCAACTGTGCGGAGTGCAACCCCTGCCTGCACGGCAAGCAGAAACGCAACTGCACGGCATGCGACCCCTGCCCGCACGGCAAGCTGCAAGGAGTGCAACGCCTGCCCCCACGGCAAGCTGAGAAGCATCTGCGGAGTGCAACCCATGCCCCCACGGCAAGCTGAAAAGCAAGTGTGCAGAGTGCAACGCCTGCCCCCACGGCAAGCGGAAAGGCGGCTGCGCGGACTGCAACGCCTGCCCCCACGGCAAGCTGAAAACGAACTGTGCGAAGTGCGTCCCCTGCCCCCACGGCAAGCTGAAAGTCGACTGCGCGGCGTGCAACCCCTGCCCTCACGGCAAGCTGAAAGGCCACTGCGCGGCGTGCAACCCCTGCCCTCACGGCAAGCTGAAACGCCACTGCGCGCAGTGCAGGGGCATCACACATGTTAACTGCAATGACACACGATTCAGCAGTCACTTTGAAACTCGAAGTGTGCTTTCATTTCAAGAAATTTTTACCTCCTCGCTCGGCGCTCGCTACCTCTCGCGCCTCCGCCTCACACAAATAAAGCCCCCCGGACCCGTCTCTTCACCGACCACTTACGGGTACTGCCCTGCTTCTAAACACCCAAACCTACCCAATTACTGGTACTGCCCAACTCACTTACTGGTACTGCCCGCTCGTAACCACACCCAACCCTCCCAAGCCTTACTGGTACTGCCCGCTCGTGATGACGTCGTCTATTTTCAAAATCAACTTCACCACCTGCGTGGCGAGTAAAATCTGTTGTTGTTTCCCGATCAGGGTTTCGAAAACCCCTTGCGTTTTCATGTCGTTCGTCCCAGTTTCCTTGCAGTCGATCCCCAGGTGCGGGTTGTTCATTTTGATTTGTTCGCTTTTGATCATCGCCACGGTTTCGATTGGCGGTAACCCGCTGTTCTCGGCGAGGGCGGTGGGAATCGCATCCAGGGCATCCGCGAACGCCCTCATGGCGTACTGCTCCACCCCAGGCACCGCGTCCGCCGCGTTCTCCACCGCGATGCCGCACGCAATCTCCGCGCTACCTCCTCCGTAAACAATCGCGTTGCTCCGCACCAGGTTCCGCGCCACGCAAATAGCGTCGTGCAGCGACCTTTTCGTTTCGTCAATCATCATCTTGTTCCCGCCCCGGACGAAAATCGTAACCGCCTTACTTGCCGCGCAGTCTTCCACGATGATCATCCGGTCCTTGGTGGTGCCGAAGCTGACCTCACGTACTTTCCCCGCCCGGCCCAGTTTCTCCGCGGTGAGTTCCTGGAACCGAGGGACGATACGCCCGCCAGTAGCGATCGCCAAAAGCTCGAGCTCAACACCGCCAACCCACCGAATCGCGGGGAGCTTTTCGTGCATAAGCATGTGGTTCGCTTCGTCATCGAAACCCCACTGGCAAATAACAAGCGTCGCGCCGCTGTCTTTGCACTGCTTGACCATGTCCTTGAAGTACTTCTCCTCCTGCGCCCGGAGTTCCTCATACTTCTCCGCAGTGTCGATGTCGATCTTGTGTTTGGTTTTGGGTTTCGGGGGTTCAAACGGGCATGTTAGGATGGCGATTTTTGCGTCGATGATCTCTTTCGCCATCTGCGGGTGCGAGATGTCTTTGTCGAGGACGATGCCGTTGACTAAAACCGTGTCCTCAAGCTTGCCCCCAACCTTGCCTTCGACTTTGATTAAGTCCAAGTTCACATCCCTCCGGTCCATATCCGCCACCGCCATCACCGCCTTGACGCAGATCTCCGCCATCTCGCGCTTGCACCGGTTGACGATTTTGGAGGAAAGCGTGGTCATGCAGGTCCGCACCAGGGGTTCGATGTTGTCTTTGCTGAACTCGAACGCCTCGCTGATTTTCTGTAACTCCGCGACTGCGATTTTGGACGCCATCTCGTACCCCTCCGCGATGCGCAGCGGGTGGATCCCGCGGTCAAGAAGCACCTCCGCTTGTTCCAACAAACTACCAGCTAACACCACGACACCAGTGGTGCCGTCGCCGATTTCGTAATCCTGCGACCTACTAAGCTCGACGAGTAATTTACCGATCTGGTGCTCCACCTCCATCTGCTCCAAAATCGTCGCGCCGTCGTTCGTAATGGTGATGTCGCCGTCGCCGGATTGGAGGATCTTGTCCATGCCCTGGGTTGGTTTTTAGTCCGGCGGTTTTTTGGCGGGGGAGTTGGTAAGACGGGGGTTTGGGGACCGGTGATCCTCCGCGCGCGGGTTCGAAGCGGGGGAAACACCACAGAGTCGTGTGGGGTGGCGTTGGCCGTCGAAACCGTTGTCTGTCTCCGAAGGATGGAAGAGTGAAAAGGATTGCCTCTTCTCGTTGTGAAAAAATGAAAAAAAAACAGCACACGGCGTTCAAAAAAGTCGTGGTCCTCGATCTACACAAGTTACGTACCTTGGGCCCCAGCGACGACCGCAGCGTCCGCGCCACGCTCTTCGCGGCTTGGATGTTCGCCTTCTGCGCTTCGATGCCTCGGATCCGGGACTTGGTGCCGGAATCCTGTGACGTGTATGAGCAAACAGTCAGAGTTTGAAGGGGGAGTTTGGTGAGACAACGCACCGACGAAGATCGGGTGGGCACGGTTCTGAGATCGGGGCTTTTGGCGAAGTCCGCGGTCGTTCGCGATCGCACGCGTCGTGGCCATGAAAAACCGCCGCCGCGCGACGTACCTTGATGATGATGAAAGGCCGGCCGAACTCATCGAACGCGAGACTCATTGTGCCGAGTCTGTGTTAAGGGGTCCCTAAACTGCGCGCGACTGAGGTGTGTCTCCAGCTCTCCACCGACGAAGCTTTGCGACGTATGACTTTTTTTGGTTTCCCGCCACTGCCTTTTTTTTCACGCCTCCGACGATTTCGTACTTCAGCCCGCGCTTCGCATCACCCTCACTCTTTCCTCGTCACTTACGGATCCGTACCAAGTCGGATTGTCGAGTCGCGAGACAACGCACCACACACACTTATACAAAGATGGTACGTTTGAACGAGTTCCCGGAATCGTCGTGGGGTTTCCGAAGTCGCGTCGCGTACGGACTCGGGATCGCCGTCGCACGTCGAATCCGGCGAAGAAGAGCGCCAAAGCCCTAGAAACCAAACACCTCCTCCATGGGGGGACGGGGCGCGCAGTACGGGTACTCAACCGGCGTGCGGTAGCGCAGTCACTGCCGATGG
>Ga0114998_10001182_pt1 | contig 19896 bp, 18 predicted proteins | sample ArcticOcean_MG_C_5_FD_87044 | JGI IMG/M metagenome (GOLD analysis project Ga0114998, IMG submission 87044) | Marine microbial communities from western Arctic Ocean - ArcticOcean_MG_CB4_138 | ecosystem: Environmental > Aquatic > Marine > Oceanic | place: Arctic Ocean: Canada Basin | collected... | reverse complement strand
TTCTTCGGTCATAACCGGAATATCCAGAGACTTGGCCTTGGCTAGTTTTGAGCCCGCACCTGGTCCCGCCACGACACGGGAGGTCTTGGCCGAGACACTGCCGGCCACCTTGGCACCCAGTTCCTGCAAACGATCTTTGGCCTCGGCGCGGCTCATAATTTCAAGACCGCCCGTCAATACCCAAGTCTGGCCTTTTAATGGCTGCGATGCCTGTGCATTTTGATCAATATCTGACCAGCTGACGCCAGCGTCGCGCAGTGCATCAATAATAGACAGATTGTCTGGGTTATTAAAAAAGTTCACGATATGTTTGGCGACAACGGGGCCAATATCATCGACCTCTAAAAGCTGTTCAGCATCGGCTTTCGTCACTGACTCTATGGTGCCAAAATTATTGGCCAGAGTCTGCGCGGTGGCCTCACCGACTTCCCTAATACCCAAGGCATATAAAAACTTTGCCAGAGTCGTTTCTTTACTGACATTAATGGCTGCCACTAAGTTACTGGCAGACTTGTCAGCCATACGCTCAAGCCCGGCAATCTTGTCAGGTGTTAACTCGTATAGATCGGCTACCGAATAGATAGCCCCAGCATCAACCAATAGCTCTACTAACTTATCACCAAGACCATCAATGTCCATCGCTTTGCGCGAGGCAAAATGTTTAATCGCCTCTTTGATTTGGGCGCCACAGAACAGCCCTCCAGAACAACGCGCAACGGCTTCACCTTCAGCGCGCTGCACCGAGGATTGACAGACAGGACAACGGTCAGGGAAAACAATAGCCCGAGCATCGACAGGCCGTTTTTCCAGTACCACTTTGGCAATCTTGGGTATCACATCGCCAGCCCGTCGGATAATAACCGTATCGCCCACACAGACGCCGAGTCGTTGAATTTCATCGCCGTTGTGTAGGGTGGCATTACGCACTGTGACGCCACCGACGAATACTGGCTCTAACCTTGCCACTGGGGTAATTGCGCCGGTGCGGCCTACCTGAAATTCGACGTCAAGCAGCTGAGTCATTTCTTCCTGCGCGGGAAATTTACGCGCGATAGCCCAGCGCGGGGCTTTGGCAACAAAGCCCAATCGCTGCTGCAGCCCTAAATCATTAACTTTATAGACGATACCATCGATATCATAGGTCAGTGTGTCGCGTCGTTCGGCCATGGCTCGATAATAGTCTTTGCAGGCCTCGACGCCCTTAACCGCCTGTATATGTTCATTAATCTTAAAGCCCCAATCACCCAGTGCCTCTAACATATGGGTGTGACTGTCTGGCGTTACCTTGGCTTCAAACTGCCCCACAGAATACGCGCACATTTCTAAGGGGCGGCTGGCCGTCACTTTAGAGTCTAGCTGCCGCAGGCTACCCGCTGCTGCGTTGCGTGGATTGACAAAGGTCTTTTCACCGGCGGCCATGGCTTTGGCATTAAGAGCATCAAAGCCAGGGCGCGGTAGATAGATCTCGCCACGCACTTCTAACAATTTGGGAGTATTATCACCGCGCAATTTCAGCGGGATACTGTTGATGGTGCGAACGTTCGCCGTTATATCTTCCCCCACTGAGCCATCGCCTCGGGTAGCGCCACGAATCAGTTGTCCGTTTTCGTAGAGCAAACTGACGGCAACGCCATCGAGTTTAGGCTCACAGGCAAATTCTATTTCACTTAGATCTTTAAGCGCGGCAAAATTTAAACGATCTTTGAGCCTGCGATCAAAATCATCTAGCTCAGCATCACTAAAAGCATTTTCCAGCGATAACATTGGCACAGCATGGCGCACTTGGGTAAATGCATCCAGTGCTTTGCCCCCGACTCTCTGACTGGGCGAGTCGTCACTTATTAATGCTGGGTGCTGTTGTTCAAGATCTTGCAGCTGGCGCATTTGACGATCGTATTCACTATCAGGAATCGAGGGGTCATCCAAAACGTAGTAGCTGTGATTGTGCTGATCTAACGCATCTTTGACACGTTCATATTCCATTAAAACGTTGGTGGGAATATTTTTCATAGTATCGCCGTTTTATTCAGCTATCTTGGCCGCGCTGAAAAGACACGTCGCGAGCACGTTGCCGATAATGGTCTATGGTTTGCGCAGTCATAGAACTGCGGGACTCATCCATGACATTGAGGTCTAATGCTGTCGCCATAACATCGATCGCTTTGATCATAATATCGAACGCCTCGACCGGTTCTTCTATATCATCAAGGGCCATAAACAGGGTCACGCCCGGTATCTGTAGCTGTCGAATAGTATTCAAATCAAACGTGCCGGGATTGAGTAAATTGGCCATACTAAACAACACTGGGCCCGATCCATCGTCAAGTAGGTGGCGGTGGAAAATTTTCATTGCGCCGTAGCGCAAGCCAACACCGAGTATAGTATTGAGCAGATCCGCGCCGGTCACGGTCTCGCCTTTATTGGCCATAAGGTGCATGACCAAAACGTCTTGTGCTGATTCGTTGTCACTGCTGAGCTGCTCCTTTTGTGGGCTCAGCGCCGGCGTGGGTTCCGTCTCGCGCTTTTGGTCCCCTGGCGGCCGATCGAATATTGCATTGTCTAGATCAAAGATAGCCTGTGACGGTTCAGGTTCAAAGCCAAAGCTTGTAGAACCATGCAGTCTATCTTCGGCATGACGCAACTGCTCGTCGTCACGAATACCCACAACCCTCGATTGGCCTAAGGGAATCTCGCCGGCGGCCGGCGGCTTTGCAGCGCCCCCCTCGGTATCAGCTGAGGCCTTGCGCAGCTTGCGCGACGACATTTGGAGATTTTCATAGCGATTATTTTTTACACGCCGTGCGCCGTCGAGCAAAATGGCGACTACCACGAGCACCCCGATTATTATTAATATTTCCCGCGGCCCAAAAACGTCCATATTACCGAGTTACCTAATAATTAATTAAGCGGTAAGTATTATCGCTTATCATTTTAACAAACCATTGTCTTACTATCAGGCTTCTGCCAACTCGGCAGCCTGATTAACATCTACAGTCACGAGTCTTGAAACGCCTGGCTCATGCATAGTTACGCCAACCAGTTGATTGGCCGCTTCCATGGAAATCTTGTTGTGTGTAATAAAGATGAACTGCACCTCTGACGACATTTCTTTTACCATGGCCGCATAGCGACCAACATTGGCATCATCGAGAGGCGCATCAACCTCATCCAACATACAAAATGGTGCCGGATTAAGTTTGAAGATCGCAAATACCATGGCAATCGCGGTCATCGCTTTTTCGCCACCCGAAAGCAGGTGAATCGAAGCATTCTTTTTGCCCGGTGGACGTGCCATTAAAGTAACACCGGTGTCCAGTAAATCGTTGCCTGTCATTTCCAGATAGGCATGGCCACCGCCAAATAATTTAGGAAATAATGCCTGAAGATGACCATTGACCAGTTCAAAGGTTTCTTTAAATCTAGAGCGCGTCTCGCGGTCAATCTTTTGAATCGCATTAGTCAGTGTCAGCAGAGCTTCTTCCAACTCGTCATTTTGCTGATCTAAGTAATCCTTGCGCTCTGACTCAATTTTGTATTCATCGATAGCAGCCAGATTAATAGGCCCAAGTCGTTGGATACGATTGCTAATCAGCTGTATCTGCTCTTCCCAGTCGACCAACACCGCATCATCTGCAAGGCTTTCCAGCAACAACTCAAGATCCCCATTTTTTTCGAGGATCTGTTCTTCAATGGTGCGACTTAATGTGCTGATCTCTTGCGCGGCGATGCGCTTTTGCTCGAGATCTCCTCGCACGGCCTGCACCTGCAGTTCCAATTCAGCACGCAGTTTTTCCTGTTCGCGCATCTGGTGATCGACCGACTCAACCAAGGCTCTGGCCTCTGCGAGTTCAGCCTCAACTAAAAGACGTGCTTCCAACTGAATCTCAAGTTCTATTTTATGGCCTTCAGTCGGATCTTCTTTAATGCTGAAGGCATCACGCAACTGCTGTCGACGCTCTTGGAGGCGCTCAACTTGAATTTCTAAACGCCCGATACCCTCCCGAATAGAACCAATCTGGGTGGTCAGAGCGCTTTCGCGCATAGCCAGTTCCTGGCGACGATCACGGTCATGACGTGCTGTTTGTCGAACCTTATCCGACTCAGTGCGACAGATATCCCTTTGCGACATAAGTGACTCACGTTGCTGAGTATCTACTTCCATTTTTTCAATAGATTCTTGCAGGATCACTCGCGCTGCGGCGATGTTTTCCTGCTCTGCCTCTGACTGCTTTCGCACATCTGTCAGCTCAGTTTCGGCGCGCTCTTGGCGGGCTTTAAATTGCTCTATTTGAACTTCACCAGCACTCAGTTTAGAGCGCAGTTCCGCATAGCTACTTTGCTGTTGGGCAATCTGAGTGGCAATTTCCTGACGAGAGGCCTCAAGACTGCGCAAGCGCTGCTCATTGTCTTGACGGGCATCTTCGACTTCAATAACCTTTTCGCTCAGTATAGCCGTCTCTTCAGCAATCGTTTCAAGCTCTCGTTTGCGCTGCAAAACTCCGGCCGTCGCGTCTTTATCTCTGGCCACACGCAACCAATTACTGCCGAGCCAAATACCTTCGCGTGTAACCACTGATTCAATAGAGGACAATGTTGGCTGCAGTTTTAATGCCTCACTCAAACTCTCTGCGGCATAAACATTAGCCATCAGCGCATCGGCAGCATCGCCTTTAACCAGATCGCTGAGCGACTTGCCTTTGCTGCCCCCCTTTTCTGCCACTGCGGATTGACCAATAAGCAGTAATTCACCTTTTTTGAAGTCATCCAACAAACCCAAATTGCTGACAACATCATCAACTGAGATAGCCTGTAGGTAGCTTCCCAGAACCGTTTCTATGGCAACCTCCCAACCGCTGTCAGGCTTAATAGCATCAACTAATCTGGGGTTATCCGCCAAGCCCTTTGTCACCAACCATTGCTTCTCGGCATCATCACCCATCGCCGCCTGCTGTAATGCCTCTAGTGAAGCATGACGACCTTTTAAAGCTTGCTGACGACTGCGTACATCGTTGTGCTCGGCTGCCGCGACTTTTTCCTGTTCGCGTAATATTTCAATAGCTTCGCCATTATCAATACGCTGTTTATCGATAGTCTCGCGAGCTAATTCAGCCTCGGCGAGCATCTCTTGAATCATGGCCATTTCTTCTTCGGCTGGACTGGCCTGAAAGCTATTGGCTTCTGTAGACAGGGTATCCTGTCGTTCCGCGAGACGGCGCAGGAGTTGCTCTAGGTGCTGAATACGAGATTGCTGTACTTCAGCCTGTTGTCTTGGACTAGCTGAATTTTGATTAAACTCATCCCAGGTCTGCTGCCAGTTTTGCATGGCAAGCTCGGCGGCCTGTAACGCTTCAGAGGAGATCGCCTCGGCCTTACTGGCGGCCTCTAGCGCTGGCGACAACTCACTGAACTCAGCATCCCAACCAGCCACTTTAAGTCTATCCGCTTTAAGGTGCTCCTCGGCTTCGGTAAAGTTACGTTCGGTCTGCTCTAGATCTTTATGTAGCTCCTGAGCCCGCTGCTGCGCGTGCTCTATCGCCTGCTCAACGCGAGCGACTTCGCCGCCAATTTTATAAAAGCGTGCCTGCACCTCATTGAATACATCCGTGTGATCAGTGAAGCCTGCGCGCAATTTCTCAATACTGGTGTCACAGGCGCTGCGCTGAGTAACAATTCTTTCTTGTTCAATCTCAAAAGTACCGATAATCTGCTTTTGCTCGGTGGCCGATACATCAAAACCACGCCATTTCAGAGCCAGTAATTCTGCCGTCAGTTGGCGTTCGTCTTTTTTGTATTCAGAGTACTTTTCTGCGGCCTTAGCCTGACGTTCCAGGCGAGACAATTGACGTGCGAGTTCGTCACGGATATCCGTCAATCGCTCAAGATTCTCCATCGTCCGGCGCATGCGACCTTCGGTATCCCGGCGGCGCTCTTTGTACTTAGATATACCCGCGGCTTCTTCAATATAAATCCTCAGCTCATCGGGTTTAGCTTCGATCAGGCGAGATATCATGCCCTGCTCAATAATGGCATAACTGCGAGGACCAAGACCCGTGCCTAGGAAGATATCGGTGATATCACGGCGACGACATTTACTGCCATTTAGATAGTAGTTAGATTGTCCATCACGACTTACTTTGCGCTTGATACCGATTTCGTTATAGGCCGCGTATTCGCCGACAATGGTGCCATCGCTATTGTCAAAAATAAGCTCAATTGCAGCCTGACCTACCGGCTTACGTCCGCCTGAGCCATTGAAAATAACATCAGTCATAGACTCGCCACGAAGATTTTTAGCTGAGCTTTCACCCATTACCCAGCGGACCGCATCAATAATATTGGACTTGCCGCAGCCATTGGGGCCGACGACAGCGCAGAGATTACTGGGGAAGTGAACATTGGTGGGGTCAACAAAGGATTTGAACCCAGCTAATTTGATCGATTTAAGCCGCATGTTTAGTCGTTTCTATTTTTATTCGGTCCAGACCATTGCCCCGCAGGATTGCGTAGCAACATGCGAAGAATTCTACACGCTCTGGGCGCGACAGTCACTAGGTGGCTAAGGTCTTTGGCGGCTAATATTAAGCTTAATAGCGCCTGCCTGAGAGGACAGATCAAAGGCTTCGGAAACGGCTTCCCAATCGCCAGGCTGTGGGGTGGCAGAACCCGAAGCTGAAAGGCGTGCAATCAGCCGAATGCGACTGGCACTGGACAGTCCCTGGCCAGCCATCAAGGCGTCTTTGTCCGACAAGACGACTGTCATGGGCAACTCGCCAGCTCTGAGCTTGCGCGCTGCCAATGGCATTGGTGATCCTGTCTCGCGAACCGCCGCTACGAATACTAACTGATCCGAGCTAAAGGCGATGGTTGGGCTGAGGCTAACATCTAGTTGCACCTGGGCCACTATAGAGGGCTGTGACTCTAATTCCTCTTGCATACCACGTACGTCATTGGCCCGATCAATACCTGACTGCAATGCTTGCCACGCCGCACTTGCCGGATCCATTCCAAGACGTGCCGCTTCCCAATAGGTTACAGAGAGATCGAACTGGCGCTCCTCGAAGGCTTGAATACCTTTTAAACCAAGCACCGTTTGATTACTCGAGTCAGCGGCAAATGCCCGATCTAGAGCGGTGGCGACCCGCTCGGTAAACTGGCTTTTATCGACTAGAAACAGGGTCTCTGCATACTGCGCTAACAGAAATGTATCGACAGGCTCGACCTTGAGGGCTGAGGCAAAATAGTTGCTTGCGGCTAGGATATCACCCTTGGCAATCGATGATTGAGCGAGAATAACCCAGTAGTAAACGTTGTCGGGCCGATCCTGTACGCGATCTTCAACCGCCTCGATTAAATCAGTCGTCCAGAGAGCCGGCGGTTTATCCCCCCCGGAATTCATCAGACTCTGAATATGCTCATCGTCCTCTGCCCCTAACTGCTGATAGGCGACAAAAGTCATCGCGGACATTGTTAGCACAATACCCGGTATCAACCAAAGACCCTGCGCTGTCAAAGTTGAGGGCTCCGCTATGTCAGCGGTCGTATTACGCAGCAATAATTGCTTGGCATCATCAATCAAGCGCTGGCATTCAGTTTGATCGATCTCTGCCCGATCGAACTGCTGATGAAACTGTAACTGCTGCTCTTTAAACAGGCGAATATTCGCTTGTTGACGCGATAGAGTGACACTTTCAGCCCCATCACTTTGATCGATAATAAACGGATAGAGTACAAAGACGCTTGCCACCAAAAGCAGCAATACAATAGTCATTATCATTGCTGATTTTCCTCGTCGCCAAGCATCGCATTTAAACGCTGTTGATCACTAGCAATCATCTCGCGGCCTTTGGCCACCAAGGGTTTGGCTTGGCGCCTATGACGCGCCAAAATTAGCACGCCAAACAGCACGACAAGCACCGGCGATCCCCAAAGTAACCAGGTATTTTTATTCACTTCAGGGCGATACAAAATAAATTCGGAGTAGCGCGATTTAAGGTAGTTTTTAATCTCGCGATCAGTCATTTTCTCCTCGAGCATGCGCTGTATTTCGCGGCGCAAATCTTTCGAGATGGGTGAATTTGAATCAGCCAGATTTTGATTTTGGCACTTGGGACAGCGCAGCTCCTGAACCAAGTTCTGATAGCGCGATCGCAGCGACTCATCAGAGAACTCAACAACCTCAGCACCGGCAAATACCAACGCCGAGAAGCAAAGCGCAAAAAGAGTGGCTAGTCTCATTGTTCAGACCCAGTTAACTGCTCGTAAAGCGCACGAAACTCTGTATTCCAGACTCGTTCATCCACCACGCCCACGCGACGGTGGCGAACAATGCCGCTGGCATCCACCAGAAAGGTCTCAGGGGCACCATAGACCCCCAGATCAATACCCAGTTGGCCCTGGGCATCGAAGATATTAAACTGGTAAGGATTGCCTCGTTCAGCTAACCAAGCCTTTGCCTGGGCGCGCTGATCTTTATAATTAAGACCGATGATTTTAACGCCCTTGGCCGATAACTCGTTCAACATTGGATGTTCGATACGGCAAGCGAAACACCAGGTCGCCCAGACATTGACCAACACCACATCACGTTTAAAATTCTGCTCGGTGACAAACTGCTGCTCCGCCATTAGCGATGGTAAATTAAATGCTGGAAAGGGCTCGCCAACCAGTGCCGAGGGCAATTCAGTAGGGTCTTTATCTAGCCCCAACAGTAGCACCAGTGACAGGCCTGCAAACAGCGCCAGAGGCACGAACAGCGCTAACCGATTCATACGCTCAGGCCATCGTTGTCGATCACCGGACTGCTAGCGGTCTTGCGTCGCCGATAGCGCTTATCAAACGCCGCTAATAATCCCCCGAGGGCAATCATCAAACCTCCGAGCCAGATACAGCGCACAAAAGGTTTTACATAGAGTCTTATCGCCCAGGCATCACCCGCTAGCGGCTCACCCAGAGAGACGTAGATATCACGCGTTATCTCGCCATTAATGGCCGCCTCGGTCATCGTCTGACCGCCCGCCCTGTAGCGACGTTTTTCTGGCCGCATGGTCGCAACCCTTTTGCCTCCGGACGTTACCTCAATTTCTCCCTGAGCAGCTGAAAAGTTTGGCCCCTGCACCTGCTTGAGGCTAACAAAATCAAACTGATAACCCGATACTTCAACCCTATCACCAGGCTCCATACGGACATCGCGCTGTGAATCATAAGCCGTACTCAGACCGACACCCAGAGCACAGACAGCCATTCCTATGTGCGCACAAATCATACCCCAATAGCTACCGGTCAGGTTTCTGAATTTGTCTGCCCGGCCCTCCGTTTTGAGAAACAGATCTTCAAGAGTCATGGTGGTAACCCAGAGTGCCAGCAACAGCGTGAATACGGCAATCCATGAATACTCATCGGCAATTAATGGCAATGCAAGTGCTAGTAACACGCTGACAATAGCCGGCCACAGGCCTTTACGCAGTAACATGCTGACATCGGTTTTCTTCCAGCGGGTAAACCCAGCAAAGCCAACGCAGATCATTAGCGCACTCATCAGTGGCACAAAGAAAAAGTTAAAATAGGGAGGCCCAACGGATATCTTACCCAGATCCAGTACATCGGCTAACAGGGGGTATAGGGTACCGATCAGGATCATTGTCATCGAGCTGACCAATAAAATATTATTGACTAGTAACATCACTTCACGAGACCAGCCACTGTACTCAACATTGGATTGCATCGCCGGTCCGCGCAGAGCAAACAATAGCAGGGAGCCTCCAATAACTATAGCCAAAAACGCCAGAATAAAAACACCGCGCTCAGGGTCACTGGCAAAGGCATGCACCGACGTCAGAATGCCGGAGCGAACCAAAAAGGTTCCAAGTAAACTGAGTGAGAAGGCGCAAATTGCCAGCAGCAATGTCCAGCTACGGAACACTCCGCGCTTTTCGGTGGCTGCAATACTATGCATCAGTGCGGTGCCAACCAACCAGGGCATAAAAGAGGCATTTTCTACCGGATCCCAAAACCACCAGCCGCCCCAACCAAGCTCATAGTAGGCCCACCAGCTTCCGAGAGTAATACCAATAGTGAGAAACACCCATGCGGTGTTGATCCAGGGACGTACCCAGCGCGACCAGGCACTGTCGAATTGACCGCCAATCAGAGCGGCTATAGCAAAGGCAAAGGGCACAGAAAATCCGACATAACCCATGTATAACATTGGCGGATGCACTATTAATCCAAAGTCTTGCAATAGCGGGTTGAGATCGCCACCCTCAATCGGTGAGACCGGTAAAATTCGTTCGAATGGATTGGATGTCAGCAGCAAGAATAAGGCAAATCCCACTGATATTACGCCCAGCACGGACAATACTCTCGAGGACAAAACTAATGGCAGTTCGCGACTCAATAGCGCCACGGCCGCAGACCAACCGGCCAAAATTAATGCCCAGAGCAGCAAGGATCCCTCGTGGGCAGCCCAAACTGCACTGACTTTAAACTGAACAGGCAACAGGGTATTGGAATTATTGGCCACATACGCTAGTGAGAAATCATCCAGTAAAAATGCGTTCGTTAAGCAGGCGAATGATAATGCCAACAGCACAAATTGACCTACCGCTAGCGAATGACCCAAACGCATCCAGCTTTTGTAGCCAACAAACGAACCCGCCATAGGCGCTATGGTCTGGGCGACAGCCAAACATAGAGCAACAATTAATGCAGCATGACCTAACTCAGCAGTCACTCGACACTCTCCTTTTGACCCTGTTTCCGCCTGTAAGCATCGTTCATGGCATCGGCGACTTCTGGCGGCGTGTACTTCTCGTCATGCTTGGCTAGCACCTCTGTCGCCTGCAGCACGAGATTCTCATCCACTTTCCCCGCGGCAATAGCTGCCTCACCCTCATCAAATAGGTCGGGCAGTATACCCCTGTGCTGGACAACCAACAGTGACGCACCATCGGTCACGGTAAACTGCACATCCAGAGAATCGGCAGCACGGACTAAACTGCCCTCAACTACCATACCGCCGGCGCGGATATGCACACCCCGAGGCGCTTCACCCGCAGCGATCTGCGACGGCGTGTAAAAATAATTGGCGTTTTGGCCTAACATATACACCACCAAACTCACCACTACGGTGGCCGCAATGACAATCAAAATAACCAACTGCAGCCGCTGTTTACGCGCAGGATGCATCATGTTTCCTCCTTAGAATTAGCCGCTCGGGCGATGTCACGCGCAACATCCTTTAACGCACGCCTACTGTCTAGTAACGGACTCACGATCAGCCATAGCATTACCGCCATTGATACCAGCACAGCCGTCCACACATAGAAGCCGTGGCCATCCATGGTTAACAGTTGCTGTAAACTTTCAAATTGAAATGTCATGACTGCTCCCTTGCCATCGCGAGCTCTTTAACCCAGACACTTTTTCGCTCGCGGCACAATATCTCCGCGCGCGTAAACAGAAACAGCGCCACCGTATAAAAACAATAAAACCCCAAAATCATCACCAATAATGGTTGAAACATATCTGGGTGCATACTCGGAGCCGAGGTAAATTTGATGGTGGCTGGCTGATGTAAGGTATACCACCAGTCAACCGACTTATAAATAATAGGAATATTCACTGTTCCCACTAAGGCTAGTATGGCGCTGGCTTTATTGCCCGCATCATTACTGTGAAAAGCGTATTGCAATGCCAGCACCCCCAGATAAAGGAACAGCAGGATCAGCATCGAGGTAACACGTGCATCCCACACCCAGTAAGTGCCCCAGGTGGGTTTCCCCCAGATTGCCCCGGTAAACAAGGCTAAAAATGTCAGTGCCGCACCGATTGGGGCAGCAGACTTCATTAGCATATAGGAAAGCTTCATCTTCCAGATCAGGCCAACGGCACCAGCAATCGCCATAATGTAGTAGCCCGCTAAGGCTAAAAATGACACTGGCACATGCAGGTAAATAATACGAAAACTATTTCCCTGCTTGGCATCTTGAGGCGCAAAGCCCAATCCCCACAACAACCCAGTACTCAGCAGCATGAACGCCAAAAGACTCAGCCACGGCAACCAGCGACCAGTTGTCTGATAAAACCAGCGAGGCGATCCAAGGCGGTGAAACCACTGCCAACTGGGGGACCGATTTGATAGCCAATTCATAGATCTCGCCTCTTCATCCAAAATAATCTAATTAACACTGGTTAACCGCAAGGCGCCCGCTGCAGCTAGCGGGCACAATGCGATGGAAGCCGCCAGCATGGCGCCCAAAATTGCCAATGGTCCCGACCAGGCAAAGCCATCAATCGCACTTTGAACGGTGGCACTGCCAAAAATAATTACCGGCATATACAGCGGCATTACCAACAGTGAAAGCAACAGCCCCCCTTTTCGCAGGGATACCGTTAACGCAGCGCCCACCGAACCAATCAAACTCAAGCAGCCAGTTCCTAGCGCCAAACTAGCGACTATTGGCACATAGCCTTGCGCCGGCAATGACAGCATCATCCCGAGTAGGGGTGAGGCCAGAGTTAAAGGCAGACCCGTGACCATCCAGTGCGCAGCAGTCTTACCTAATATCGGCATAGCCAGTAAATGCGGACTAATTAAAAGCTGCTCCAGTGAGCCGTCCTGATAATCATTGGCGAATATTCCGTCGATGGAGAGCAATGTCGCCAACAGAGCCATCACCCAAATAATACCCGGTGCAATCTCAGCTAAACGCGCAGATTCCGGTGTGATGCCTAACGGAATTAAAGTTGAAACCATGATAAAAAAGATTAGCGGGCTAGCGGCTTCACCACGCCGCCGATAGGCTAGAAGCAGGTCACGACGTAAATAGGCTGAAAACCCGCTCGCCATTACAATGCTCCCTGGTCAGCATGTGGCACACAGCTAGTTTTACGCAGGCCATCAATCGCTAGATCTTGATGGGTTGAAAGGACCACAGCACCGCCCCGCTTAACATGCTCGCGTAGACAGTTTTCGAGTAAGCTGACACCCTGCTTATCGATGGCAGTAAAGGGCTCATCGAGAAACCATAGCTTAGCATTGGTCATGAATAGACGCGCCAAAGCAACACGCCTTTGCTGGCCTGCCGAAAGATTGTAACAGGGCACGTCGTCGTAGCCGGACAACTCGACTGCCGACAACGCATCCCTGGCAGAGTCAATGCCATCCGTCGCCATCCAGCGTAAATTTTCCGCAGCCGTAAGATTCATTTTGACCGCGGACTGATGCCCCAGATACAGAATGTCGGAAAGATACTCATAACGGCAAAGGGCAATCGGTTGCCCTGCATAAATTATAGTGCCAGATGAAGGCTGTAATGCCGTAGTGAGCAATCGCAGCAAGGTGGTTTTACCACTGCCGTTGGGGCCCTCGACCTGCATAATCTCACCCCTATCAACGGCAAAGTCAATCGGCTCGAAGGCATGACGGTCATCGCGCTCAAAGCACAGCTGTTCGACAGTTAGTAGCGATAATTTAGGCAACAGATTAATCCGAAATTTGTTGGTGTTTAGCGATTAGCATTATGCCAAAGATAAGTTCAAACAGGGGGATTTTCGGTCATAGCATCTATATTATCGACATCATTTAGCGCGCCAGGCATCGAATAACCTCTCTAGCAACTTTTCAACCTAACCGATAAGACTTCTTAGCATTTAAATAGCCCCAAACCCATATCCGTCAGGCGATAAACAATGCGACTATAACTCTGATAAAGCCTCTTTTAAGACCACATACCGCCGCGTTCAAGGCGGTTTAGAAATCGACTAGCAACCCGCTATATCATTGTTCTTATGCCTCCATAACTTAAGCGCCTGCTCGTTCTTTATTTAAGGAGCAGAGTGCTCTTCACCAAATGACGTAATTTATTTGATTGAGGTCACCACCTACCCCCTTTACAATATGGCACCACTTTGGAATTACTCATGAAAATCTACTTGGTAGGCGGCGCGGTTCGCGACAAATTACTCGACTATCCTAGCGATGAAAACGACTGGGTAGTTGTTGGCGGCTCGCCTCAGGAAATGGTTGATGCCGGCTATCAAGCTGTCGGGCAGGATTTCCCCGTATTTATTAATACTCAATCGGGCGAAGAATATGCACTGGCCCGCACCGAGCGAAAATCGGGTCATGGCTATCAAGGATTCGCTTTTCATACTGCACCCGATGTCAGCCTCGATGATGATCTTATTCGCCGCGACCTGACTATTAATGCGATGGCCCAAGATACAGACGGCAGCATTGTCGACCCCCATGGCGGACAGCAGGACATAATCGATAAAGTTTTGCGCCATGTGTCCGATGCGTTCACTGAAGATCCATTGCGTGTCTTGCGCGTAGCGCGCTTTGCCGCCCGCTACCATCATCTCGGGTTTACCATTGCCCCGGAAACATTAACCCTAATGTCCACCATTACCGCTAGTGGAGAGTTGCGGTATCTGGTGGCTGAGCGGGTATGGAAAGAAACTGACCGCGCCCTGTGTGAGCGTTCGCCTGATATTTATATTAGGACACTGCGCGACTGCGGTGCCTTGACAGTGCTATTTCCTGAAGTTGATAAATTGTTTGGCGTTCCACAAAGAGCCGATTATCATCCGGAAATCGATACTGGCATCCATACTCTCATGGCTCTGCAGCAGACTGCACGGCTTTCTGACAACTCCCCAATTCGGTTTTCGGTGCTAGTCCATGATCTCGGCAAGGGCATCACACCCGATCATGTCTTGCCCAGTCATAAAGGCCATGAAGCGCGAGGCTTACCATTGGTAAAGGCCGTTTGCGATAGGCTCAAGGTGCCCAATGAGCATCGGCAATTGGCCATGGCGGTGACAGAATTCCATCTACTCTGCCACAGGGCTCTGGACCTGCAGCCCGAAGGTATTCTGACATTACTAAAGGCCGTTGGCGCGCTTAAATCTGCTCAGCGATTAGAGGATTTTTTGACCTGCTGCAAAGCCGACGCTCGAGGCCGAACCGGCTTTGAAGACCGTGATTACCCCCCCTCCGAGTACTTGCGTCAAGCTCGAAATATTGCACGTAAAACCGACATCGCTGATCTCGTCGCGTCCGGGCTCGTGGGCGCAGACATTGGCCGTCAACTCAGTTTGCGCCAAATCGCCGCGCTGACCGTATTTAAGCAGAATTACTCGGAATAACTTATGAACCAGCAGCAGCCCGTTATCTTAATCACTGGCGCAGCGCGCCGTATAGGCGCATTTATAGCGCAGATTTTTCACGCCAAAGGTTATCAGGTCATTATTCATTACCATCGCTCAGCGGCAGCGGCAGATAGACTTTGCGAGCAGCTGAACGCTACCCGCCCCGATAGCTGTGCGTTGGTGCAGAGCGACCTTAATGATATGCAAGGCCTGCAAAAAATCGCCGATCTGGCGCATTCAGTCGGCCGGCTAGATGTACTAGTCAACAATGCCTCAAGTTTTTTCCCAACACCTCTTGCAGACTGTGATGATGGGCAGTGGAATGATCTTATTAACAGTAATCTCAAAGGCCCATTTTTTCTCTCGCAAAAGTTGGCCTCGCTGCTGACGGCGAGCAGTGGCTCAATTATCAATATCTCGGACATGCACGCCCGACAGGCATTGGAAAATCACCCGATTTATACCATCGCCAAGGCCGGCAATATTGCTATGACTAAGTCTTTGGCCACAGAGCTGAGCCCCAATGTACGCGTTAATAGCGTGGCCCCAGGCGCTATACTCTGGCCCGAGCACGAGCTCGATGATATCGAGAAACAGGGTGCGGTATTGAGTAAGGTGCCCATGGCAAGAATGGGCACTGAGAGCGATATTGCGCAGACGGTGTATTTTCTAGCCGTTGAGGCAACCTATGTAACAGGTCAAACTATCGCCGTTGATGGAGGCAGTTCAAATAGCCTCTAGAGGCTAGGGCGAGGCATATATAGATATTAAACGAGAAATCGCTAGGATGAATGTGACGTATTAGACATTTCAACCCTAGGAGGGATCCAACAGAGGGGTTCAACAGAGTCCTTAAGATTGCGCCTGACGGTCTTTTGTAATATTTTTATCGCGCCAGATAAACGCTATAGGAAAAAGCCGCTGCTTATTTTTATCATAATCTGCCCAGTGCTGGGCGTAGGTTTGACCCGTCTGCGGGTGCTTACTATCCGGTGCAATTTCGGCCAGAGGCAGCAGTACAAAAGCGTTCTTAAGAACTTCGTCACGTGGCAGCTTCACACCATCGACCTCTCCGCTTAGCTGATCAACGGCCAAGATATCTATATCGAGACTTCTAGAGCCAAATCGGGGAGCGCTGCGATCTCGACCATTTTGGTCCTCTATGTGCTTAAGCTTTTTGAGCAGTTCAGCAACAGTCAGCGAAGAGTGGATACCCACCACTAGGTTATAGAAGCTATCTCCTGTAAAGCCCACTGACTCACTTTCATAAACAGAGGAAATAATCAATTCGCCAAAGTTATCCGCTAAAGCATCTAAGGCTGAGCCTATGCGCCTATGACGCTCAATGTTACTACCGAGACTCAGATAAATCAGTGCCACTAGGCCTTTGCTCCTCGCTCTATAATTATACCCACATCCTGCGAACCTCTTAGGGCACCCGGCTTACTGACACGCAGTTTCAGCCAAGGCACAGAAAACTCATTACGGACTATATTAGCCACCTCCTCTGCCATCCGCTCAACTAGAAGAAACTCACTGCCCTCAATAAAACTAATCAAGCGCTTAGCAATAGACTTATAGTTCAGTGCGTACTGAATATCGTCTGTTTCTGCAGCTTTGCGAATATCATGAGCCATTTCCAGATCAAGGCTCACGGTTTGCTTAACTTCACGTTCCCAATCATAAATACCAATAATCGTTTCAATGTGCAGATCTCTTATGTAAACAATATCCATCTAGCTCTGTCCTATGTCAAAGATTCTAATTGATCCATTGGCCAGCGTGGCGTGGCGCTGATCAACAGGGGGTTTCTCTGTCCGGCTAGCAATCTCTGACAACCTGCATAGGCAATCATGGCACCATTATCCGTGCAAAATTCGTGGCGTGCATAAAACACCTCGACGCCCTCTTCCTTAAGCGCGACCTCGAGTTTGTGGCGCAACCGGCTATTGGCCGAAACACCGCCAGCAATCACCAGTATCTTCATGTTGGTCTGCCTTACGGCTCTGGTACATTTAATAACCAGAGTATCGACCACCGCTTCTTGAAAACCGGCGCAAATATCGAGAATAGTCTGATCATCGGGTAACACACCGTCGCCACGATTTTTTTCGATTAGGTTGCGAGTAAAGGTTTTAAGGCCTGAGAAGCTGAAATCTAGTCCCGGCCGATCGGTCATTGGTCGCGGAAAACTAAAACGATCAATCTGACCGCGGTCTGCCATTGCCGCCAGCACCGGCCCACCGGGATAATCAAGGTCGAGCAATTTGGCCGTTTTATCGAAGGCTTCACCGGCAGCATCATCAACCGACTCGCCCATTAACTCATATTGTCCTATGCCCTTAACCGACACTAGCTGCGTGTGGCCACCAGACACCAATAGCGCCACAAAGGGAAACGGTGGTGGCCTGTCCTCGAGCATGGGTGCCAACAAATGGCCTTCCATATGGTGGACACCAAGTACCGGGATATCCAATGCGTACCCCAGCGCAGTGGCCATGGAACCGCCCACCATAAGAGCTCCCAGCAAACCGGGTCCCGCTGTATAGGCAATACCATCCAGCTGACTCTTATCGACCGCAGCCTGTTTCAACACCTTATTAAGCATCGGCAAAATCTTGCGAACATGGTCTCTGGAGGCCAATTCAGGCACGACACCGCCGTATTCAGCATGCAATTTCACCTGAGAGTACAGCGCATGCGCCAACAATCCACGCTCGCTATCATAGACAGCGAGCCCCGTCTCATCGCACGACGTTTCAATACCGAGCACCAACATTATAAAGCAGACCTTTTTCACTGACTCTTGGGGTACAACTTTAAACCCTCTGCGGCCCTGTGTGAACCGGTACTTTCACAGGTCTAAAAGTCAGTCAAAAAGCCAGTAAAAACCTTTGCAACCCCTTAGTTAAGTGTATAGACTACGCGCCCTAAAGGAGCCTACTACCGTCAGGCTCCATGGGCAGATTATTTCACTACAGGATAAAGCATACATGCCAAGCGTTCGAATTAAAGAAAACGAGCCCTTTGACGTCGCGTTACGTCGTTTTAAACGTTCATGCGAAAAGGCCGGAATTTTGGCCAAAGTTCGCAGCTGTGAGTTCTACGAGAAGCCTACTTGGGAACGCAAGCGTAAAGCGGCAGCTGCAGTTAAGCGCAGCCAGAAAAAAGTCTCTCGCGAATCACGCAAGTTTACTCGACTCTATTGATCCCAGACCTCTAACTAGGGGTGGGTTTAGTTAGTCATAGCAAAGAGCGCCCCATCGGCGCTTTTTGTGTTTCTGGTAATCAAGAATCTCAACGCAATGGAGAGTTGCCATGTCGATGAAAGAGCAAATTAAAAACGCTATGAAAGAGGCCATGCGAGCCAAAGACAAACCTCGTCTGGGCGCTATCCGCCTTATACAGGCTGATATCAAGCGTATTGAAGTCGATGAACGTATCGAAGTGGATGATGCCCGAGTACTAGCCATTCTCGACAAGATGGTCAAACAGCGCCGCGACTCTATCACTCAGTATGAGGCTGCCGCTCGTCAGGAGCTCGCTGATATTGAGATCGCTGAAATATCAGTGATTCAGGAATTTCTGCCAACTGCACTGACCGATGAAGAAATCACCGCGATGATAGAGGACGCCGTAGCGCAGACCGGCGCCGCCTCCATGGCTGACATGGGCAAAGTGATGGGTATTCTCAAGCCACAAATTCAGGGCCGCGCCGATGGCGGTGCTGTTAGCGGACGGGTCAAAGCAGCCCTCTGTCAATAATCGAGCCCCAGATCATTATCAGCGAAAGCGTCGGTTAGCCTGTTTATTTTCATGCTGAAGGCGTTACACTGCAGTTAGACTATTTAACCACGTAGCCCCAATGGCCGGACTAATACCACAGAGTTTTATTGATGACCTACTCGACCGGATCGATATCGTTGAGGTTGTCAACGCGCGCGTGCAGCTTAAAAAATCTGGCAAAAACTACAAAGCCTGCTGCCCCTTTCATGAAGAAAAAAGCCCCTCTTTTACCGTCGCTCAGGACAAACAGTTTTACTATTGTTTTGGCTGTGGCACAGGCGGCAATGCTTTGGGTTTTGTTATGGAATTCGATCGTCTCGATTTCCTACCAGCCGTTGAGATGTTGGCTAAAAATGCTGGCCTGGAGATTCCCCGCGAGGCGGCCCAAGATCGAGCAGTTAGCAAACAAAAAGATAGCCTGTATTCGATGCTGGTCGAGTCTGATAGCTTTTTCCGCCAACAATTACGCACGAATAAGGCCGCTGGAGCAGCCGTCGACTACCTCAAGGGTAGGGGTTTAAGCGGCAAAATAGCTGCCCAGTTTGGGGTTGGCTATGCCCCGCCTGGCTGGGATAATCTGCTCAAGGCTGCGGGCAGCGACCCCGACAAAATCAAACTTCTCGATGAGTCGGGTATGATCATCACCAAGCCCGAAGACAAGAAGCAATACGATCGCTTTCGCCACCGTATCATGTTTCCGATTCGCGATCAAAGAGGCCGCACCATTGGCTTTGGCGGACGAGTGTTGGACGACAGCACACCTAAATATCTCAACTCGCCCGAGACACCGGTATTCCATAAAGGTCGTGAACTCTATGGCCTCTACGAGGCCCGTCAGGCCCTAAAAGAGATCCCTCACCTAATTATGGTCGAGGGCTATATGGATGTCATCGCTCTCGCACAGTATGGCATCCACAACGCCGTAGCGACCTTGGGGACAGCCCTAACTGAAAGCCA
>Ga0114998_10001176_pt1 | contig 19968 bp, 17 predicted proteins | sample ArcticOcean_MG_C_5_FD_87044 | JGI IMG/M metagenome (GOLD analysis project Ga0114998, IMG submission 87044) | Marine microbial communities from western Arctic Ocean - ArcticOcean_MG_CB4_138 | ecosystem: Environmental > Aquatic > Marine > Oceanic | place: Arctic Ocean: Canada Basin | collected... | reverse complement strand
TCACTCACTCAGATCCGCGCGCAGGAGGATGCCTCCCAAGGGGTCCGGCAAGGGCCGGAAGCGGTCCGCGGGTGGGGACGTGCAGATCGACCCCGCTTTGTTTTTGGAAGGCACGGTTGCGGGCAGGTACAAAGCAACAAGCATGCTGAAGGAACCGCACGGGCAACACCTTTGGAGTGTCAGCGTTTGTTCGATTCGTCCCGACAATCACGGCGACGTGTTCGCCACCGTCGGGTCTAACTGCGCTTCGGTGTACCGGCTGGAGAACGACGGGGGGATGACCGTGCTACGTTCGTTCAAGGACGGCAATGAACACGAGATGTTTTTGGCGTGCGCGTGGTGCGAAGCCAGGGGAGGGGGTGGGGCTTTGTTGCTCGCGGTGGCTGGCGAGACCGGGGTGATTCGGGTGCTGAACGTTTCCGAGGAGGCGAAAACTGACGAAAAAACGGGATCGGCAAACATCGTGTACCGCGACATGCGCGGCCACGGCGGCGCGGTTAACGATTTGAAAGCGCACCCGTGCGCGCCGCATTTCTTACTCAGCGCGTCAAGAGACGAAAGCTGTCGGCTTTGGAACGTGGACAACGGCGTTTGCGTCGCGATTTTTGCGGGCGCGTTTGGGCACAAAAACGAGGTGTTGAGCGTGGACATAAAACCGAACGTTTTGTTTTTTGGAAAAAAAGGAAACGGATCGGACCGCGAACCAAGCGCCGACGACCAGGACGACCGCGATTTCGTCTTCGTCAGCGGCGCCATGGACATGTGCGTCAAGGTGTGGACCACCCGGGGGTATTTGCACTTGCTGGAGTTGAGTGAAACGTGGCCAGATTTAAAAAACGCGCCGCTGGTACGTATGTCAGGCTTTCCCAAATCCAGGCACACTGTTTGCCATACAAGACTGACACTTTTCTTTTTACAAAAACAGGCGCGCGTGGGATGTTCGCGGAGCGAGATTTTCGAAAAAGATAACGGCATCAAAACCTTTTTGGATGACGACGACGGACAAGGAAAACTGCCATCCATGTCGAAACCTTTCCCCACCGCGAACGTCCAGACTCCGCTGTTTAGTTCGCACAAGGTGCACGGCAGTTACGTGGATTGCGTGCGGTGGTTCGGTGATTTATTACTAACGAAAAGCGTGGAGCAGTGTCTAAAGCTCTGGGCGCCCGAACTAAGGCACGACGGAAGGGTGGGCGAGAGCTTCCGCAAGGTCAAGGAGTTCCCCGCGAAGTACGCGGATATTTACTACCTCCGCTTCGCCGTGGACGTCGGTAAGTATTTCCCATTTACCACATTCCACTGACTGATTGCCCATACAAGACTGACATTTCTTTTTTTACAATCAGGCGCGGGCGCGGTGGTGTGCGGCAACCGGAAAGGCCAGATGTTCGTGTGGAACGCGAACGCGGGGGCGGGTTATGTGCGCGGCGGGGACGGGGCGGACGGGGGGGGTATGTGGCACGTGCGTATTTTATTTCCCAAATCCGGGGACACACTGTTTTATCTCTCAGCTCGTGACTGTTGTCCATACATCGCGATATACTCGTACCAGAAGGGACTATTACTACATACATCACAAGTAGACTGTTTGCTCATACAGTTAGACTCAAGATTGACACTTTCTTTGGTTGGTATCAGGTGCCGCCCGCGCTGTTCGCGAAGCTTTCGGAAAAGAGTCTACAGCGGTGTATTCGACACGCCGCCGTGGCGTTCGACGGGCGGTGCGTGTTAGCCGCGTGCGACGGCGGGACGGTGTACCGGTGGGACTGGGTGCCTGACGCGAAGAAGCCGACAGATCCCGCGGCGGTTGCGCGAGGGTCACGACCAGATCTCGATGACGACGACGAAATAGACATAGACGGCGACGGCGACAAACGAGGCGGCACCGTGAGTTGCGAGGAAACACCCACACCCGTGGGTGACACCCACGGTCCCGGACACGACCGCAACGACGACGCCGACTTGCAGAGCGAGGACGACCCGTCCGTGGTGGACCTGCTCAGCGAAAGCGACGAGCCCCCCCGGGTCCGGGCCGAGGAGGAGGTTAGCGCGGATTTGGGACGGGGACGGGGGCAAAGGAGCGACGCGCGCGGTGCCAGCGCCGGCACCGGCGCGGATGTAAATCGTCGGAGGTCCGTGACTCAAGAACGCACCGTCGGGCCGAGTCGCGGCGCCGGTACCGGCGCGGGGCAGGTAACCCCGCTTTCCGCGCGACCGAAACAACTCTCCACGAAACCCGCCCAGCGAATTTTCAGAGTCATCGACGCCCCGGCGCCCGCCATTCGAACCGTCAGCGACTCGGACGACGACGCCATTGTCATCGACTCGGACGACGACTGACACGAAACGTCGCGTTTCGGCGAAAGGATTCACTACTAGCTAGCGGGGTGTCAACGTAACGCTCAAATTCAGTCGCTACCGCTCTAGTCTAGTAGTACCGCTCTAAGCCCTCAACGTAACGCTCAAAATTCAGTCGTTAACCTCTACTCGTTTCCTATCCCGAACCCGATCGCGTTGACGTGCTTCGGGTGGTCTACTTTCAGGGTCAGCCTCCACTCACCGCAGCACGTGTCCACGTCCGGCGACCGGTGCACTATGGCGCGTCCCGCGTTGCCAGGCCACTTTTCGCCCTTCATCAGCACCACCTCGCACGTGTTCGCGCAGGTTTTTTGCCCAAAAAAACCACCGCCCTGCCCGACTAAACGCTTCACAACGTCACCAGCCCCCCGTCCGATGCGGTCGCTGGTTAACGATATCGCCAGGCTGGCGCTTTCGCTAAGATTTTCCGTACCGGCGCCTAAATACGTCACCATCACGCGCAGCGGCACATGATCGACATGGTACTTGCTACACAGCGTTTTTCTCAGAAGCGTGAGTTCCACTACCGCGCGTGGTGTGTCCGCGACTTTGCAGTACTCGGTGACCACGGAGGCTATGTCAAACTCCAGTGATGCGACCGCGTCGTACACGCCGGTTGGTATGACCTGCGCGTCGCGTAAAAGCGCGCCCGCTATGTGTAGTGACGCGACATCTGATGAGGTGATCTCCGAGTCATCACCCCCGCGCACCAAACCTCGCACGTGCACCTCGCCCTGCACGGTGGCCAGCGCTTGCGCTAAGCCGCTCGTGTCAAGCACGTTGCGTAGCGCATCTCGCTCCGCGTCCCTGACAAACGCCACCCTGGTAGACGGGCTCGCCATGGAACGCCACGCGTCAGTCCACTCAAGGGAGTGTTGTTGTCTCACGGTTGTCGACGACACCGCCACCACAACTGTCGACGACGCGGCGCGCGCGCGAGGGACGGCGCGGCGCGAGGACTTCGTTCCAAAGGACGCGACCCTCGAGTCGCTCGACGTCGAGGGCGTCGCGACAACGCGCGACACGAACGCACTCATGGCGAAGCGCGGCGAGATGTGACGACGACACCATTTGATGTCGGATGCATCTCGGACGCGTGTATGAAAAAGCACGCACGTTTTTGTGGCTGAAATTATACACTCACAAGTTGTTTACCACCCGCTCTTCCGCGTTCCCTCGCACGTGTTCGTCACCGCCCGTGCCGTGGCGTCTGTTACCAGTCTCAGTTTATTTATTGCGTAAACTCCTCGCACTCGTCGCTGTCTTCGCACGAAAGCACGGCGTCGTAGTAGGTACCCGCCTCGCCGTAATCGCTGCGATTGTAAAAGCCGAAAGTGTCAGTCTCTCGTAACGTGTATTACGTAAACAGTCGTGGTAATGGGCAGAGGTAATAACCGTCCCTTCGTCAGGACGAGTATGGGCAATCGCAGAGGTGGTGTGTGTTGGGTGAGAAAGGCCCTTACCCGAGGTCGGGCAGGGCGTCAGCGATCGCGCCGAACAGCGACGCGTCTTTGCTGCGTTTTCCCAGGATTTCCACTGTTTTTAGCACGGAAACGGCTGTTCGTAGCTCCTTAGCGCTGCCTTTTTCACACAAACACGCCGCATAGCCTTTGGTGGCGGCCAGGTACGACGCGGCGGCGACACCGGAGAGTTTGTCAACTGCGAACGTTTCAGACGTTTCGTTTTTGGAATCTTCAGAAGTTTTGTTTTCACTCCATTTAGTTTCCACCGCGTGCCTCGCCACTTGAAACGCCTCAAGCGCTTTTTCGATATTTCCCTCCTTCAAAAACTCCGTACCTTCAGCCAACGCAACCGCCCCGGGCCACGCATCAGTGCACTGGCCTTCCAGGTTGTCCCAATCAAACGCGCAGTTTTGGGGATCGTCGTCGTTTGCCATCATCAAGCGCAGTTTGTCGTTTAGCGATTTCAGCTCCAAGCGTTTCTTGCGGCTGGATATCCCGGAAACCGCGGCGCCAACTAGGGCGGCGGTTTGGAATATGACGATCAGCGGCCAATACGTTGCTAGTTGGAACGGAGGGCTGGGTGCGACCGCGGCGGCACCGGGTGGCTTCGCACCGAGGACGTAGGTTACGTTCGGCGAATGAGAATGAATCTGCCCGGAATAGCTCGACGTGTTTTTGTCGCTCCCTGCGGTTCGTCGTAACAACCGATGAGAGTTGAGCGCTTCCCCTGAACCAAACGAGTCGTACGTGTTTTCCGTGCCCGTCACCCTGGATGAGGCGTTGGATGAGGCGCTCGCGACGACTACTGTGCATCGACCGAAACGGCGTACGTTCCAGACGCGCGTGACGTACCCGACCGTGGTTCGTTTGGGTTTCGCCGACTTGCTCATCCTGGTTGGCACCGAACTTTTGGTTCGCGCGAACGCCGCGCTGGACATTTGCATGGCCATCCTCGCGGTTAGTGCGGTCAACGCCGCGGAGGTACGACGATGTGTCCTAGCGCTGCGTGCGTTCAAAGTACCCGCGTTCGAAGTGGACCCTAAACCGAGGCGCGCGACGTTGTGGGATGCAGAGGCGAAATATCTCGTCATTTCCGATACGCGCGAAGTTGACAGGTTGAGACGGCACTTCGAAGATTGCGACAGTGCGAGTGCTATGGGTGACTTCGTTAAATCGTCCTCTCGCCTTCCGACAAGGCACAGCAGTGTTATCAGTCGGGACATTTTGCGACCGTCTTCAAGTCTCGCGAGAGGAATATTACGCGCGTCGACAAACGCGTGCCATTTGCGGCCCGCGACGCGCCCGTGCCCGAGACGCGGCCCACTCTAACGCGACCATCCACTACGCACCGTTTGTGAACAGAAGACCTTCATCCGGCGAAAGGTGCCGTTCCACCCGTTCGTCACCGCAATGGGCACCACCTCGAGCGCGCCCTCGCGAGATTCAAGAGGGGAGCTTCGTCAAAGAGCGGCGACGCAAGCCGCGGCGCCGCGGTACAACCTTCCCCCCGGGTACGCCAACGCGCCTCCACCGTTCAACCAGGCGCCGAGGTACTACGGCCAGGTACGTGCGGTGACGACAAATGTGACGCGCCGGGATGAAACCAACCCCCCCCGCACGTCCCCTCGGAACACGGAGAACACGTTTTCTCTCCAAGTGGCACGTTCAACAACACGACCATCTTGATTTTTTTGACGATTTTCGTTACGAAACAACACATGGTTTCTGACACCGTTCCGGAACACACACCCCTCACCCGACCACCTCCCTGTTCCCCGTACCCCCTTCCACCAGACGGCGCCCCCGTTTGACGCGACGACGAACCCGTCATCCGTCGTGCCTGCGACGGAAAGGACGACGCGCACCACCACGATCCGGAACCACGTGAATCTTAAGAAAGATTCATTAGTCTTGCTTCCCGACCCCGAAACCCCGGGCGGTTTGCTCGTGCGGTTCGTTTTCGACGCCAACCTGCCGTGTTACCTTTCCGCGTTCCTTGTCGCGACTGACGCCCCAAGAGAGGGCAGTCGCTTGGCGCTGACGGACGGCCGGCAAGTCCAGACGCGTCGGGTCAAAAAACTCGCCGGGCTCGGGCAAACCGGCGAGGTTTCGGTTTCCAAACTCGACGCCGACGCGCTCAAAAAATACCTCGCCGAGAATCGAACCGGCGCCGATTCCTCGGACGATTCCTTAACCAACCCAACACACGCGCTTATCGTGAGGCTGGAGTGCGTCGTCCCGGCCTCCACTGCGGTGGACGGGACGGCAGATACCGATCCGGTAAGTGTTTTGGAACCGGCGGCGCCCACCGGGTCGGCGCTCACCGCGACGAGCCAGGCGCAGACGACGTTTTCCAAAGTCGCGTTCGCGGATCCCGGGACCGACAAGGCGTTCGTCACATCGGTGACGAAACAAAAAATCTGGGTCGACAGCGTTTCGTACGAGCTGCAGGAGATCTTTGGGATCGAGCACTGCACTGCGGGGACGCCCTTGGGGGAGAACGGAATTGGGGACGGGGACGGCGACGACGCGGGGAAGGAATGCGTGGTGTGCATGAGCGAACCGCGGGACACGACGGTACGTGTTGGGCCTTTCCCAAATCCCGACACTGTTTACTGCCCCTCTGTGACTGTTTACTGTCCCTGGACGACTACACTAGTCATTAAGAGGAAGTATACTACATACAGCACAAGTGCACTGTTCGGCCCGATTACTATGACTGTTTGCTCATACACATTACGAAGTACACCCACACTCGAGACTCGGGGGACTGACCCTTTTCTTTTACAATCGCAGGCGTTGCCGTGCCGTCACATGTGCATGTGCGGCGCGTGCGCCCGGATGTTACGAGGGCAAAGCAACAGGTGTCCTATCTGCCGAACCCCGGTGGAGTCGCTTTTGGAAATAAAGGTTGCGACGAAACAGGGGGAGTAGGAGTTATAACGTAAAGGAGTGTGTGCCCCAAAACAATTGTAAAAAGACCTGACCACACAAAAACACAAAAACACAAAAGAAAAACCTCTCAAAATCGATTCGTGTCGCCGGGGACTTCTGGCAAAACATCCGACTAAATGCTCGACACGTGACACCTTTTTTTTTGGCAATCCGCTCGGACCAATGATACGCTCGAGAGGGAAAGCCATGGAAAAAGCCGCGCGTTCCCGCCCTTCCCCGGTCATAACCGCACACCCCCCGCTCGACCCCCCCCCGTCGTTCGATCAAAATGCAGGCCATCTGCTCCGCCACCTCAGTCCGCCCCCAGTTCGCGGGCGCGAAGAAGTCCTTCGTCGCGAAGAAGGTACGCCGAGAGCGGGGACATCGATTGGGAAAATGGCCAATCTCGCGTGCCGAGTGTTCCTCGCGACGAAGGGCGATTTTCTTTCCCGTCTTCCCACCCCCGCGTGTCACGCCTTAGGCCCTGACCGAGTCACTCACGCATCCCCCGATCAATCGATCCACAGGCTGTCTCCGTCAAGCGCGACGTGCGCGTCAAGGCGGACTGGTCCATCGGCTCCCCCGAAAACACGGTGCGTTTTCCGACCTCCTTGTGCATCCGTCAACCCATCCGCTTTTTGCGCGGCTTCAAACCAACGAACGAGATGGAAACCGTGACTGTGCTGGTGCCGTCGGAAACTGTCGCGCGGTGTGCAACGCGACCTGTTTCTGATCGTCACGACTACACACCTCAACGCCCCTAATGACTCACTCCCCATCCCCTCCACAATGAAAAACAGATCGTCTGCATCAACACCGCGGCGTGCCTTTTCGCGGGCAGGTTCGGCCTGGCGCCGACGGTGAACAAAAACTACGGTGGCGCTGAATCTTACGGCAAGATGGTCGAAGCGGAGCGCCCGCGCGTGCAATCCAGGGACCCCGCCGGATTCACCATCGTGGATGTCGCCGCGTGGGGCTCCCTGGCGCACATCATCTCCGCGGGGGAGATTCTGGGCCAGAAAGCCGCGGGGTTCTTCTAAGCGAAGAGCGACGCGTTGGAGTGGCCGCGGCGAGACCTTTAGCCGTGAACTGGAAGAGATGATGATTTGCGTGTAATGCGAATGAATGAATTAGTTTGGAAGCTTCTTGCACCTTTGCTTAATACACCTAATACGCCAAATACCCCGTTTCCCTCGGGTGTTCGCCGTGACTAACTGCTCACTGCGGAGGCCGTTGCGGTCGTTCCCGCCACGATGCGCGCGGCGCGTCGTTCGCCAGGAACGCGCTTTTTTTTCCATCCGCTTCGTTTCTAAAAGAAGTTCCCTCGCCGCTCCCCGGCTCAGACCCCGCGCCATTTTGGGGCGGGGGCGGGGGCGGTTTCTTTTCTTGCATAGGCGACGGCGATAGCGAGGACAGGTACTTGTCGTATTGGGAAAGCGGGGGAATTCCCGGATTTGTAAGACTGGGTAGGGGTAGGCCGTTTGGCGCGAACTGCGGGCGAGACAACCGCGCCGCGTCGGAGTAACCAGTTCCCGAGGGTGTCGCGGTTTCCGTCGTGTGTGGTATTTCGTCACCACGGTCGTACGCGTCGTGTGAGTTACGAGTAGTACGTTTGGAAGGACCTTCGGTACCCCTCGCTTTTATTTCGGAGTTGTTGAGTCTTTCCACCGACGCGTCATGCGCGCGCTGGTCGGCGATCAGCGCCGCCGCCATCGCCGACGTCCCCGCCTTGTCGCCACCGGTCGCGTCCGCGCCGCTACCCCGTTGAAACTCAACGGTGCCTGGCCGTGAAACACCCACAGCACCACCTCGTGTCGCCCTCCTTACGACATCCTGCAAACTCACAAGCTCGAGGCGATGTTTCCGTTCCCCGTCTTCCCTTGGACTTATTTCCTTCCGTAACGCTCGACGCGCCGTTTCGTGGGCGTCGAAAAGATCGCGACAAACTTGTTCGCTCTCGTCTGAGACGTCCGTGAGTTTCATTCGCATAGTCTCAATCTCAATGCTCAACGCTGCCTTTTCGTGCGTCAGCTGTTCGATATCAAACGCCTGGGAGTCACTGCGTTGCGTTTGCAAATCCAGTTTCAAGCGTAACTCGCGAGCGTTTTTAGCCGCGGCGTCGCGTTCGGCAACCGCGGAGGCGACCATATCACTCGCCGTCGATTTTTCCGCACACCGAACACGTTCCAACTCGGCTGCTAGCTCGCCACATCTGCGCTTGGCTCGTGCCAAGATTTCGTTCACCGCGTCCGTGTCCGCCAGCGCGCTTTTCGAAATCGAAACCTCTCTTTGCAGCTCGGCGGTTACCCGAACCACGTCCGATTTAACCGCAGCGATTTCAAACCGCGCCTCGCGTTCAACGACGTCGAAGGACGAACACTCCTCCGCTAAGCGTCGCGCGGAGGTTTCTAAATCACCCCGAAGCTCGCTTTCCACGGCGAGCGCGTCGTGCGCGTGTTGCAGCGACTTTTTCGTAAAGGCCAACTCCTTCGCCAGAGTTTCGACTCGGAAAATGTCCACGTCGCGTGTTTCGGTGTCGTCTCCGCCAACCGACGCGTGACTGTTTTCGCGTGACTGTTTACTGCCCATAAGCCTGCCAACCTGCGTCGCGAGTTTCATTCTTTCCATCTGCAGCACACCGAGCTCCGTCTGCACGTCAACAAGGGCATCGTCCCGGTCCCTCGCCGCGGCCGCGACGGATTCCAGCGCCGAGCGCATCGCGGCGCGCGTCTGCTCCGCGAAACCGGCGGAGACACCGTCGCCGTCGCCTGCGCCGCGCTCCGTAAGCGTCTGAAGTTGTTTCTCCAGACTAGTTGCTCTGTGTCGTTCCAAACGTAGCGCCTCTTCCCTTTGTCGGTCCAGGTGCTGTATGCGTTTGATTTCGCCTTGAAGCACGGCGCGGTCACGTGCCAACCCGCGAAGCAGCGCGCTTTGGACATCCTCGTTTTCGTCCTCAAAAGGTTCAAACTCGTCGGAGGTGCCGACGAAATCGTCGCGACGCGTCGGGGGGTCCCGTGTTCGGTACAACCCGTTTGTTCGCACCGACTCGTCGTGTCCGTGGTGTGTACGGGTGGTGCACAAAAAACTACTCGCCCCGGACGGACGAGTGTTTGCACGCGTCGCTTCGTACGACGCGTCAGCGTCGTCAGTTGTTTGTGAAGCAAAGATTGCACCGTGACTGGGATGGCCGGGCCACCCGCTCATCACAGGAGCTGACGCGCCCGCCTCGTGCGCCACGGGGGGCGGGGGCGGCGCGTCCTGCGTCTCACGGTCGCCATGCGGTGACCGCCGGTCAAACACATGCCCCCGACTTTCGTCCATCCCCGCCGAACCGCGACGCCACCGCGTCGTGGGCTCGGCGCGTCCAGTGTTTGTGTTTGAACGCATTTTGCCACCTGTTTTCGGGAGTTTGTTTGTTTTTGCTCGCCTCAGCTTCGTTTTGCAGTCTGAAAACGGCGGCGGCTCAGCCGCCGCGCCTTCCGAGAAATGGAACCTCGGTGGTCAGTCGGACGCGCGCACTCCGCGCCTGTCGTTTTCCTTCAGCTCCCGCTGGTACCCGCACTACGCGCGACCGCACTTACGCGCCGCCCTTTTCCGGTCGACGGCCACCGTCGCCCGGACCAGCCGCGCCTTTCGTCGCCGGTAACGGACGCCGCCGCCGCCGCCGCCGCCGCGAGTTTTCGTGGTTTTCGTCGGCGGGACGCACTCAAGTGATCGCCGCGAGTAGGCAAGAACAGCACAGGTAAAATGCCCAAGTCCCGCCGCGACAGAGTAGTGGCGCTGACGCAGACCAAGAAGAAGGACAGGGAGTGGAAAGGCGGGTTGATCGAGAACGTGCGCGAGGCGCTTGAGGTGTACACCTCGGTGTACGCGTTCCGGTGCCAAAACTTGCGGAACAACACGTTCAAGGATTTAAAGGCTGATCTTTGCGAAACAAGCCGGTTCTTCATGGGAAGCAACAAGGTTTTACAGGTCGCCCTAGGTAAAGGCCCTGAGGATGAACAAAAAGAACACCTTTCGCAGGTATCTACGCACATCACCGGCCACTGCGGGCTGGTGTTTACGAACTTAACAAAAGACGACTTGACGGTGGCGATGAAAAAGTACCAAGTTTCCGATTTCGCGCGAACCGGAAGCGTCGCGCCCGAAACCGTCGTCGTGGAGAAAGGAAATGTACACGGCAAGCACGGAGGTTTGATGGAGCACACGCTTGAACCCACGCTGCGTAAAAACGGCATGCCCACCAAGCTGAACCGGGGGGTGATTGAGTTACTGGCGGACCACTTGGTGTGCAAAGAAGGCGACTGCATCTCGCCGCAGGGCGCTATTCTTCTGCGCCTGTTCGGCCACGAACTCGCCACGTTCAAGATGGATCTGCTGTGCGGATGGGTACGTTTGTTTTTCTGCTTTTTTGCAGGCTTTCCGTGGGATTGAACCCGCGCGCTTTCTCCGGACGGCAACGTTGCCCCCAACCAACTTCGCAAAAAACAAGTATTCGGCAGTGACGACAAACTCGCTGTGGGTGTCTTAGACGGTTAGCGACGCTTCGGCGGAACGACCATGCTGACAAAAAGCGCCATCCATTTCCGTAGCCGATACTTGCTGTTTGTTTTTTCGTTTTTGTTTTGGATTTTGTGTCTCGGATCGAACCGGCATGGTGCTCCTACCTAGTATGTCCCCCAACCACCTGTCGTGCAGACTCGCAGGCGCTGACAGTCTCCTTTCCCCCCCGCTCATCCCAAAATTGAAAAAAAAAACAGCACGAAGGCGGTGACTTCGAAGCGTACGCGGCCGCGACGGAGGACGAGACTTTGGACGTCGGGGACGTGGAACGCGACCGGTTCGCGTTCGACCACGTGCCGTCTTCGATGATGTTACCTAAAGAACTCATGGGGGGGGTACCGATTGAAGCCGTGATTGCGCAGCCGAAAAGGAGAACAAGCACGCGGAAGAAAGCGGGCACGACGCTGTGAGAAGTTTTTGCGAAATTTGAATCGGAATTCTTTAAATATGAATACCGAGTATTACTACTTGGACTATCGAAGCTCTTTTTCATCCGTATTCGTTTTTGAACCCTTTCGTGTGGTCGTTTCCGGGTACTTGAACCAGTGGTTCGCCGCCCACTTCACGCCGTTTGTTACCTCGCACGCCGCGTGAATCGCGTTTGAGTCGACGGCGCCCGCCTCGTCGAGGTTGAAAAACATAATCGCGTCCCCGGGAATGGGTTTCGTTCGCGCGCCCATTTCACAAACGGCCGTTATGTTTCCCTGCAGGTCGTGCAGGCCACGTTCACGTTGTTGGGCACCACTTTCTTCCCCACCGAACCCATCCGGCGCGAGGGGAAAAACCGTTTCCCCGCCGTTCCCCGCTCCCGGCCCGTCTAGGTAATAAAGCAACGTCACAAACCGGTTGAGAAACGCGGTGCTTTCGTGGTGCGCGTCGAAGTACCCGCCTTGTGTGTATTTCAGTACCTGCAGTCGCTCTGACGAAACGAACCGGGTTGCGGGGTCAAGCTGAAGCACGTCCGCGGCTCGGTTGGTGATGGTCTCTGACACGGAATTCCCACGAGTGGGTAACCAAGCGGTTGATGAGACTCGCGGGGGTGGTTTTTTTGAACCTTGTTTTATATTTGTGTCCTCATCCGCGAGCGTCCGGCTGGTTTCCATCTCAGGCTCCGCGAGCCGTATCAAGGTTTCCCTTTCCTGTTGGGTCAAAAACCCCTTAATCCTGAATACAAGCGGGACCACGGAAACCGTTTCCAACATGATGAACTCATCACCGTTCAGGTTATCCGAAGAGACTCCCGTGGACTGTAGAAACCCGACGTGTTTGGCTTCGTAGCGTTTGTGAATATTTTCCGAATGCGCGTCGTCGCCGCCCTCACCGCCTCGTTTCGCCTGCGCATCACTCGCCAGCGCCTCCGCGGTTTTGAACCGCAAATGCGCTTCCGGGATCTGTCCCAGTCTTTGTAGAATATTACCTAACAAGTGGTGACTCTTGGCGTGTTCAGGTCGTAACTTAACCGCGGTTCGTGCTAATCGCAACGCGGTTTCGTGCTCCCCGCGATCTTCACTCAAAAGAAGCGCCAGGTTTACCAGGGATTCCGCGTGCGTTGGGTCCACCCGGACGGCCCGTTCCCAGTACGGAAACGCCCCATACGTGTCGCCTGCACTGTACCGAATCCCCCCCGCGTTGTTCAAAACACTGGACGCGGCGTTTGGAGAGAGACGTCCGAACGAGTCGGTGTCGGCGGTTAGGGCATCATACTTTTCAAGAGCAGCATCCACATCCCCGGATGCGTGCGTCGCGAGCGCGTCCTGGACTTGCGTGACCAGCAGGTCGGTCGTCTCCGCGGCGTCCCCGTGAAACGTGCACGTGACCAACGCAAACACGGTCACCAAGTAGGTCACAAAACCCAAGCGTCGCGCGCCCATCGCGACTGCGCGCGCCTGCTTGGCGAAAAGAAAAGAAAAGCGTTTCGTCCCCCATATTACTGCCCTCTTCTGGGGGAACCAAAGTTTTTGGATGCTCCCGGTCCTCTCTCTCGGTGGGTGCCTCCGCATACTCGGCGCGCGCGACTGGCAGTCGGTGCGCCCAATCCCACGCGCCGCGGAAGCGTACGCGAGGGGTCGGCCGGTCGGCCATGTATGGACCGGTGCGTGATGCTCCCCGGGACGGGATGTTTCCGAGATTTTTGCATCCCCGCGTCGCGAAGTCGGCATCCTAGTGGGTGTTCCGAGCGTTTCGCATCCCCAACAATGGTCGTCCCCGACTTGTCGTCCCCGACTCTTCTCGCTGACGCCCTTTTCCGAATCCACCTCACGTGTATCCCCCAAGCAGATCCCACCCGGTGGTACCCCACAGTACGGCCACGGTGTCGCACCGGGCGGTCCCCAACCCATCCCGGGAGAGCACCCGGGATATCCCGGGCACTTTGGTAATCCCGAGATGAGGACCCCGGCGACGACGCGTTCCTCCTACCAAACCCCGGGGTTCGGACATCCCGGGTACGCAAACCCTGGCGGCTTTCGTGTTTCCGGTGCGTCAGGCCACCCAAACTCGGATAGCCATGCCGCACCCACCTCGGGGTCGTACCGCCGCTGGACCCCGGGGAGCACCGCGGGTGGTGTGCATCCAAATCATGCAAACGGCGGTTCCGGAAATAACAACTTCAATCCCAGGTACGCAACCGGCCCGCCTCAGTTTGGGGCTTACCCTGGTGGTCCAAACGTCCCCGGGACAGCACCAAGCGGCGTCCCGGGGATGCGCGTCCCGAACGGCTTTTCACAAAACTCATCCGTCCCCAGCTCGGCGCCGTTTCGGGAAACCAGCCGTCCGCAAAGCGCCGGCGCGCCTTCGTACGACGTGGTGCACCTCTCCGCGAGGAACGCGAGGCTCGAGGAAAAGTTGTCGAAAGCGCTTTCCAAAAACAGAAGCATGGCTAAGTACTACGACACGCTTCTGGCGAAAACGAGGGACGCGCAGGAGCGGGAGGTTGAGCAGCTTAAGCATGAGATTGACAGGGTCACCAGAAACGCCTTGGAAGGAGGCGTCGCTGGAAGTGCCTCTGCTAAAGAGTTACTTGAAGAGCGACAGCGGCGACAGCAGTTGCAACGCGAGCTCGAGCACGTCAAGCGTGACATTTCGAGCAAGGACGAGCACACGAGTGAATTGAATGGGAACACCGCCGCGGCGTTGCGAGTCGCGACGGAGCAACTCGGCATTCGCGACGCCGAGCTCGCGGCGCTGCGACGTAGAATCGCCGATTCGAACAACCAAACGGCGCTCGGGGAAAACCCAGTGGGCGGTTTTGGCGGCGTAAACGGTGGCACACAGACGTTGACTACGATGAGGGACCTTCTTGACCAGGCTAGGGAGGAACGGACACGTGAGCGTCAGGACGCGGAGAAAAGGGATCGCGAGATGGCGAAACAGCTCACCAATATCAAGGAACAAGCGCTCGAGCGCATCAAGGAAAGCGTTGCGGCGGCGAGGGAGGTCGCGACGTTAAAGGAACGCGTGCACGCGAGTGAACTAGAACGCGACCGCTTGCGGGACAGGTGTCAGGAGCTGGAGCACGACGAAATGGACCACCGGGAGTTGCGAAGAATGGCGCAGGACGCGGAACAGGCGGCTAAAAACGCGCGGGAAAAGGCGGACCGGTGCGAACTCGCCGAGGCGCGGTTGCGACAGGTACGTGTTGCATTTCCCAAATCCAGGCACACTGTTTGCCCATGCATGACTAACACTTTCTTTTTTTATCTCAGGAACAAGCGCACGTCGCGTCGCTGCGGGATGAACGCGCGCAGGCGCACCAAAGAACCCAGGAGATGACGGAACGGATGTTGAGTGTGACGAACGAAAAGGACGTGTTGGTGCGGCACAGCGCGCGCACGGTACACATCGAAGCCGAGCTTGGGAATTGCAAGGAGGAGCTGGCGAGGTTGAGAAAATTGGGAATAGGCACGACAGCGGAGGCGAAGACGGAAACGGGGGTTTGGCGCGACGGCGCGGAGGGTTTGGGGCGAGTGTTGCGGTCGTACATCTACGGCCACACGCGGTGGGAGAAACTGGTTTCCGACGAATTCGCGGGCGCGGTTGATGCGCACGAGCACGGGCAGCGGAGCACGGTGCGTTTGGTCGCCGCCGCAGAGCGTGAAGCCGCGGGTCTCGCCGGCGAAGCGATTGAGGTACTGCGGGCGACGCGGCAGTTGCTCTCCGAGTACGGCCAGGAGTGCGCCGCGACTGTTGACACAATAAAACGCACGGTGACAAGAAACGCGGACGAGCGAGTAAACGCGGCGCTTGACAAACTCCACGTGGCGGAACAGCGCGCGACACTCGCGGTAAGGGCCTCTCCCAACTCCAAATCCAGGCGAATATTTGCGGATTTTCCAGAGTAATTACTCATACACATTACGAAAGACTGACACTTTTCCTTTTACAACAAGGAGAAAGAGGCGTCTTTGTCGGCGGCGGAGGCGCGGCGCGCGCGCGGCGGGGAAAAAAACGCCCTCGCGTTGTTGGACCGTCAAAAAGGACAAATAGGTTCGGCGCGCGGTGCGGTTCCCACTTCGGGTACCACTTCGGGGAAAAGCAGTAACACCTCCACCCTGGATACTCCCGGCGTGACGAATGAATCACTCGCGGACCCGGAAGAAACCGCATCTGCAAATACGGAACACGGTACCTTCCGACGCCAGCTCCGCGCTTGTCAGTTTCAGATGGTCGGGTTGGCGATGTGGAAGAAAGCTCTTGGTGCGGACGGTGAGCGCGACGCGCAATTCAGTCGCGGCCAGGTGGAACTGGCGCGGAGGGAAACCAGGGTGGCGATGGCGCGGCTTGCGCAAATCGAAAAGGCGGTGGATACGGCCGGGTCTAGCTCCAACACGAGCTGGGGTTTGTTCGCGCGTGGTTTGGCACGAAAAGAGACGAAACACCAAAGCGACAGGTTCGACGATCTCGTCCAGGCGTTTGAGCTTTCGCAAAGGAAACTCGCGGCGAGCACCGGTACGTGTTGCGTTTCCCAAATCCCAACAATGCTTGCCCATACAAGACTGACACTTCTTTTTTACATTCGCAGACGAGCGATTAGGCGCGACGAACGCGGCGGTACGCGCGGAGCACGAAATCGCGCGTCTTCACCAGGTTCTGGAACAGTCACAGCGATTAGATTTGAACGGGCCTTCAATCAAAGAAACGCAGCTCGCGATGGAAACTCTTTTCCACGCCTCGCGAAACGCGGGGGCGCTGGCGAAGCAAGCGGCGGAGGATTTGTTTAGCGGCGACCCCAGTTATTTGGCAGACACGTCACCGCCACCGCACAGCGCCGCCGCGCAGCTGGAAAGCACCCTAACCGCGTGTCACGACACTTTGCTGATCATGGGGGACGAGGACGACTCCGCTGTTTGTTTGACACGACAAGAGAAGGAACGCGGGACCGGGGTTGGGTTGGTGGAGACGTCCGCGTTGTCTTCCGAAAGACGCGCCGCCGCGGATTCCATGGACACCGCGACGCGCGCGATGCGCGCGCGGGCGGTGGAAATAAAAGCGGAGCTGGTCGCGGCGTTGCTTGACTCGCTGGCCGCGCGACGCGAGGTCATAAAAGCCGCCAGGCGACCGGCGAGTAACGGGCACGACGATGACAAACACGGCGACGAAAACACAACCGGTGGCCGCTTCGGAGGCGTCGCAATTGGGTTCGCGCGCGCGGCAAGCGCGGCGTCGGCGGGGACGAGAAAAACGGCGCGCGGTTCTTTGAAGTTTGTGGAGGAAACGAATGAAACCGCCAAAGCAACGGACGACCCCCTCCCACACGTCTCCGCTGCGGTTTCGGAATATTCCGACCTGACGGAGTTCTCGCTGGCGTCGCGACGAAGCGGACCCAAAGTCGTACACTCGCCGGTTTCAAAAAAAGGTTTGTTTGGAAAAGACGTTTCAGTGAAAAAGGATGCGCCAATCGGCAAAGTAACGCCGTTTCCCTCGGTCTCCACCGCGGACCGGTCGCACGCCTCGCTTGTTAAAGCGCGCGCGCGACGCGCGGACGCACTGGCGCAACGCAGTCTGAATGACGCGTCGCTGGATGAGATGACGGCGAAAAGGAGCGACGACGGCGATTTACGCGAATCGGCGTTGAGGTCGGCGCGAAGCGAGCATGATCAGAATCGTTCGTCGGATACGAAACAGATAACCGGCTGGGTTCCCCCGAAGTGGGACGACACGCCGTTGCGGAAATCGCAGAAAAAAAGTCAGGGCGTCTCGCCGTACGCGAAAACTACGAAAATCACACGGAGACGGTGAACGCGGGTGTAACCGCGTTTGACTAATCGTCACTGCTTGTAACTAATCGTTATGTATCTATATCAACTGCACTACCCACTTTTGGGCGTATCTATCGCCTCTTCGCTACCTGTGTTTCTTCGTCGTCTTGTCAGTGCGTACTTTTCGTACATGTTGTGTCTAAAGTCGACAGCCTAGTGTGTCTTCCGAAGACAACTAGACACGTGACGTTTTTTTCTTTCATTTTTTCAATACAGTCTCCGGCCCCCCGAAGCTCCAGTCATTCTGCCCGCTCGTTTCCCAGGACACGTCGCTCATTTCTTTGCGCATCGCCTCGGCGCGTTCCAACAACCCCGCGGCTCGGGATCCCGCGTCTACCAACCTCGCATCGAGGGAAGGGGCGTTTGACGAAAGCGACGAAACGCCGAGTCGGCTTTGCGTTTTGGCGGAGTCAAACGAGCCCGAAAAAGAAAAAGTCGGCATGGTCTCGAACGCCTCCACGGACGCTTCCAAGGCGGCGCACTCGGCTAACACGTCCTTGTACGCCTGGTCAAGCGCGCCCCGTACGGGGGTTCCCTCTGCTACCCTCTGTCTTTGATTGTCAAGTGACACGAGCTGATTTCGTTTCTCTACGAGCGACACGGAAAGGGGTGACTGATTGCCCATGGACGGTGACGTACCGTTACCGTCGAAGGATGAAAAGTCAAGCGAAGGAAGCGGCACCGGCGACAACGCGTTCCAACGCGGAGACCCTCCGCTTCTGAAACTCTGGCGCGTCCCGGATTTGAAATTCCCAGGCGTGCCTACGCTCGCCGCTCCGTTTCCCACGTTCTCCAAAACGCTCGCGTTCCAGTCCCACCCTTTTTCGTCGTCGCCAACCGGCGGTCGCGCGTTTTCCTTGGAAACCGCGAAGGCGAAAGACTTTGCGTTTGAATTTTTCAACCAAGCATCCGTACCGGTCGTGCGCGTCATCGGCGGCATCGGCGTCCCTCTCGCCGCCTCACGTTCGTCCCGCACCACGCCTCGCCACCCGAGAAGCGTTTTCGAGGTCGACGCGTCCCGTGCGAAGCGCTTGACCATTTTCGCCTTCGCGCGATCGCCCGAGCGTGTAAACGCGAACTCGTTCCACGCGTCAAGCGCGCGGCGCGCGCCTTTGGAGTTTGTCAGAAGAGTGTCAGTCTCGCGTGGGAAAACATCCGTCGCTGGATTTGGGTTTAGGGAAACGCAATAAATACTTACGGCGCTTTTGCAACACAGAACGCATCTCGTCCCCGAGCCGCCCGACGCGCCGCCGGGCGTCCACCACCAGCGATCGCCACCGACTTATCAGTTTCACCAGGAAGGTCCGTGACCGGCGCTCGTAAAGCGCGTTCGCGGCGAAGGAGGCGATTCGCGACTTTTCGATCCGTTCGCGCTCCGCAAACGCCGACTTTTCGATTTGTTCCCGCTCCGCAAACGCCACGGCGGCGCTGGCAGCTTGAGTGACGCGACGGGCGATTTGACGCACAGCGGCGAATCGCCAGGTCCGGAACACAGTCGCCACGTGCTTCATTTGCCACCGGACCGCGGCTCGTCTCCCGACCTTGCGTTGGCGCGTGTGCAAAATCCAACGCGTCATCGCTTTCGACTCCAAACGACTCTGCCACCGGGTAACCGCGACGCGCGCGCGGTTGGTAACGATTGATTGTTTCTTCCACGCCCGGAACGCGGCGGCGCGGCGGCGGGTGCGGGTTACCGCGCGGAACGCGACGCGCGCGCCGGTTGAAGACGCGACGCGCGCGATTCGCGTCGCCCTCCACTTGGAGAAGTGCGTCATGCAAACCGACTTGGCATGTGTCGCCGCAGTTACCCGCGCCGCCGCAGTTACAGCCAACGATTCGGCACCCTCCATTTCCGTCTTCATCGCCGCCGCTTGAAGGTCCAATCGTTCAGCCGACTCCCGCTCCATTCTTTTTTCAAGCAACTGGAGCTCCGCAAACCTCGCCCACGCCCCAAACGCCACCGCCGCGTGGTGTCGGAGCATCTTGTGCAAACACCGACTGACCTTAACCGCGTCGACCTTACGCTTACGCGCGGCGGTGCGCCACCGGGAAAACGCTTTGAACAAATCGCGATGGCGCATGGCTCCGACGAACTTGGCGATGACGCGGCGCGCGCGTTTGCTTTCCAAAAGCAAAGAAGCCCACTTCAGGAAAACAGTCGCGCAGGCGTAGCGCGTCATCTTCTGGATGCATCGCGCCACCTTGACGCCATCCTCTTTGAGCTTACGAGCGGCTTCCCTCCAGCGGTTGAATGCCCGGAACATTTCGCGATGCTTCAGCGCCCCGATGTATTGACCAACTGCCGACAGCTTCTCTGTCCAGTTCAACGACCCATCCGTCACGCGACGCCATTCAACGAATGCCGAGGCCAATGTTCGCCGCTGCATGCGCTC
>Ga0114998_10001168_pt1 | contig 20060 bp, 10 predicted proteins | sample ArcticOcean_MG_C_5_FD_87044 | JGI IMG/M metagenome (GOLD analysis project Ga0114998, IMG submission 87044) | Marine microbial communities from western Arctic Ocean - ArcticOcean_MG_CB4_138 | ecosystem: Environmental > Aquatic > Marine > Oceanic | place: Arctic Ocean: Canada Basin | collected... | reverse complement strand
TTTCAATATCATAACCTTGAATAAATTGAGCACCTTCCTTTTGCAGTACTTCCATAGAAGAGCGGTAGTAATCTCCTGAAGAAATTAATCTGTTTTTTTTATTTAAATCAATTGTTATAGTTTTCTCTAAATCAAGTAATTGTAAAAAATATGTGGCAGTTAAATTTGGAGTTGCTTTTATCTTAATTTTGCGGTCAATTGTGCCTGCAATTACAGGTAAATTTAGGTAATCTTGGTGATCTCCAAAAAAACAAATTCGTGCTGAGGCTTCTGATGTAATCAATAGATGATTTTATAAATGTTTGTTATGATATAATCTTAAGGGGTTTAGTATTTTTCCAATTTCCTCTAGTAAAATCAGGAAACTTTTGAGGGGCACCTTCTTGATCGATCGATTTCCCACTAAGTTCAGTAACGGAACTCCAAAAACAACCTTCATAAAGATTTTGATCTAAAGGAAGTCCATTTTGAAGACACTCAACGATGCGATACATCATAATCCCATCCATTCCGCCATGACCACTCCTCTTTGACTTTTCATTGAGTCTTTTATATAGTGGGTGGTCGTATTTTTCATAAATCATTTCCAGTTGATCTCCTTGAGCCCATGCATGATGATTTTCGGTTATTCCTTCTATACCTCCCTCTAAGGCAACTCGTGTAGGAAAACCAGCAAGAATTCCTTTTGATCCTTGAATTAGGTTGTGTCTTGTGTATGGTCTAGGACTGGTTTCATCCCATTGTAACATAATGGTTCTACCCAAATTAGTCTTAATTATAGAAGTATTCAAATCTCCATTTCTAAAATCCAACTGATTCCATTTGTGATTTTTTGGATAATTTTTTTCTGCGTACAACTTTCTGCCTATCGCCGGGGTAGAATAAGAAATAAGACTTTTAAAGTTGTCTTCTTGTCTCGCTAAATTCATGTACTGTGCCACGGGTCCCAAACCATGCGTTGGATATAAATTTCCCCTTCCGTGAGCGTAATGAAACGTTCGCCAAGACCCAGTTCCCTTTTCTTCTTCCTTCATTTGAGATCGTAACTCATGTATATAGGCCGCTTCTGCATGTAACAATTCTCCTAAGACACCTTTTCGACACATATTTAAAAATAGCAATTCATCTCGGCCGTAGTTAACATTCTCCATCATCATACAATGTTTCTGAGTGCTCTCGGAAGTATCTATAATTTTCCATAGGTTTTCGATTGTAACTGCCAATGGTACTTCAACAAAAGCATGCGCACCACTTTCCATAGTGCCAATTGCCATAGGGGCATGATTTTTCCAATTGGTAGCAATAAATACAACGTCGGGTTTAGTTTCTTCAAGCATGACGCGCCATTTGTTTTCATCGCCCCAATATTCAGCAATGGTAGGGTGTCGATTTTCACCAGCTGCCTCTTTCACCAATTTTCGCATTTGTATTACGTTCTCCTCATAGAGATCACTAATCCCAACAACTTCAGTATTGGGAAGGCTAGAGAAAAACTTTAAATGATCTTTACCTCGATGTCCCACTCCAATAAAAGCTGCTCGGACTGTGGAGAGTTTTGAAGCCGCAAAAGCCCCCATGTAAATACCATTTCTTTTACTGGGGTTATTGTCTACACAGCTACTTAAAAAGGAAGTTGAGCTAATTGCTGCAGCTGTTAGTGTTGATTTTTTGATAAAACCCCTTCGGCCTAATTTTTTCATTTAAATATTTTTGAATTTATAAAAACATGTTTAATAATTTGTATTTTATGTTATGAAGTCTTCCCTTTCAGTAGGATAATAAAACTATCCTTTCATAAGTTTATTTAAATTTTTTGAGTAGTATGATCCAATTTTAAACCTTAAATCAGATAGATAAACCATATTCCTGTCTATCAGTGTGATTTTATCAATATTTATTATTATTGATCTACTAATTCTCATAAAACTATTATCTAAAACGTCTTTATTAAAACTTTTTAAATTCTTTCTAATCAAATAGTTTTTTTTAGTAGTAACTAATTTAACATAATCTTTTTCAGCTTTTATGAATAAAATATCCGCTTTTAATACCTTGATATTGAGTCTGTCTGCCCTTACAAAAATATAATTCTCTTTTTCAGCTTTACTTTCTTTTAACTGGCTTACTTTTCTTTTCCTTAATAATTTATAATTAATTGCTCCAAGAGCTGTAATAATTAAAAGGAAAAAAATTAAGATAAAACTTAGAATTAAAAGATTATTGCCAATTAATGATTTAGAAATAATATTATTTACATCAATTTTAGACCCATTAGGAAGGAAGTATAAAAATTCTTCTGTGTCAAATACATTTTGGTTAGAAGCAGTAAGAATTGAAATATTTTGAAAATGGTAAATTTGTTTATATTTCCACCCCTCAGATATAGAAGTAGATTTATCTTCAAAACTAACGAGATTGAAATAAGGAGTAGGTATATATTTATTTGATAAAGGCCTTTTTCCGCTGTTTAGTGAATGTAATAAAATAGGACTCAATATTCCACCATCAGCATATGTGTCAGAAATCAAAATAGCAATTATATTTTTTCCTTTTTTTAAAAATCCTTTTTTTATGATATAATTTCTAGGGCAATTGTAACAATTCGCTCCCCCAACTAGGTTTCCATTAAAGTAAACTTCGTCACTATCATCAATACCTTTTGGGATGGAGATCATGTAATCCCTCTCTGTATCGTTAATAATTATATCTTTCCGAAACCAAAAAATACCATTCAAATCAGTCTCGGTATTATAAATATCTTTAATGAAAACTGGCACATTAGTCGAATCCCAAAAGAAATCATCAAATTCATAAGAAGAATAGAGATCCCTTTTGAGTTCTAAATTCCATGTGAGTGGATTTATAGAAATATTTGCATTATTTGAAAAAAGATTATCATCGAATTCTTTATATCCTATTATTTTATATTCCCATGTGCCTGAAATTGAGATGATATTTCCATTTTCAGACTTTAAATACATTCTGCCTTTAAAACCACCAAAACCACTAGCATCATGAAATTTTATTTCAAAAAGATTTTCTCCATATTTTAAAATGTCTTTGGGTATGGTATATTTTCTAGGTGAATTATATGAAAGAGATGTGCCAATAAGATGCCCATTTAAATAGGTGGCGTCATAATCGTCGATTCCACCTTCAACAATAAAACTATAATTGCTATCTAAATCTCTGATGTCAATTGTTTTTCTAAAAAATATAGAGCCATTAAAATCTTCATGATTATCAGAAATAAAATCAATTGAACCTGGTAGATTTATTTTATAAAAAACAGAATCAATATTTTCATTTTTAAAATAATAATCGAATATGGGAGATGGCTTATTTTCAGAAGAAATATCACCAATAACATCATCAACACAAGACGTGAATAATAAAAATACCAAAGTGATTAATAGATATATTTTATGTTTAATAACTAATTTCAAGTAAAATTGTTCCATTTTTTTAGAGAAATTGATATTAATAAATATACTAAAACTAAATAAATACAAAGATTGTTGAAGCGCATGTAAAATATTAATCTACAGATTTAGTTTGTATACTAACCCATAAGCTTTAAACTTTATATCTATTTATAAATTTACTATTAATGAATTTAAAATAATAAAGAGAGGTGAAATGAAACACCCCTCTAACAATAATAGTTTAATACCGATTTTTATAACTTATATTTTGATTTTTATTTAACTAACTACTAAAAAACTTAAATCAAAATGATATCTGTTAAAACATTAAACTATCTCTAAATAAAATACATCAATTATTATTATTTAATACCCTGGGGCTTGTTCTAGGCCTGGATTTTTATCCATCTCTTTCTGTGGAATTGGAATCCAATAAAATTTGTCATTCCATGCTGGTGTGCTAATTTGAATAAGTTCAGTAGCATATGTTCCATCGCCATTACTGGTGTATTTGATTCCCCATTCACCAGTTTGATGGTACTCATCAATGTCGTCCCATCTTCTGAGGTTATTAAACCTCTTGCCTTCTCCAATCAATTCCACCACAGTTTCATGTTTTATTTTATCCATATCAATAGAAGTATATAATACCATACCTGCTCTTTCCCTAACCAAATTAACCATGTTAAGGGCTCCCCCCTGATCTCCCAGTTGAAATAATATTTCAGCATGATTCAGATACACCGCTGCTAATCTGTGAAGAGTAGTTACGCCATCATTGATCTCTGGAGATGGCCAATTACCATTGAGGTATGTTCCAATAAATTTTTTCACATAATATCCAAAGAAACCATTATTCCACCACTGACATCCTGTACAACTTCTCGAGTCTTGGCCTCCTTCAGAAACATCAATTGTATATGTTTCATTGCGCTTTGAGCCTTGATAGAAAATAGTTTCATAAAAACGCGGATCACGATTACTATACATGTCATCATCAGAATAGGCAATATTAGAGGTCACCGTTCTCACATTATTACTCCAAGTAGCAGGAATAAAACTAGTGGTTCCATCAATTACCTCAAATTGATCCACTAAGCTCTGTGTGGGAGTATAAGTTGTGAATCCACCTGCTCCTCCTGGAGCGAGGTTGTGGTCAATGAAATTATCTCTATCTATTTTTCTTTTTGCCGTTATATATCTACCTAAAATAAGTTCTGTATTTCCATTCAACAATTTGGTGGCATCTGCGAAATTTGGCAGTAAGCTGAATTTTCCTGAGCTTACTATTGCTTCATTTACTGCTTTTGCTTCTTGAAGTAGTGAAGTATTATAGGACCCTCCATTAAACCTTGGACTTGCGGCGATCAATAACATTTCGGCTTTTTGAGCCATAGCAGCATATTTGGTAATACGCCCTTTCTCAGGCTGAGATTCTGGCAGTAGCAGTATGGCTTTATCCAATTCACTATTGATATAATCCATCGTTTCCAAAAAAGGAGATTGTTTCATGCTTAAGTAATCAGAATCAAGATCTAAAAGATCATCACCAACGATAATTACCTTTCCAAAAGCCAACGCTAGTCTGGAATAAAATATTGCTCTTAAGGTGAGAACTTCTCCTGTTCGTGAATCCATAAATGCTTGATCGTCACTATTAAGTTTTTCGAGGACCGTATTGACTGCCCGTATTTTTTTATACATGTAACCCCAAAGACCAGATTGATTTCCAGTGACAAAATCTCCACCTTTATTATAAGTTACACCCCAACCCGCCGAATTAGCTGGATTTAAATTCCCTTTTGTTATTGCTTGTCCATTAGCGTTGTTATGATGATCATACCAATCAACGGTATTAGCATCTGGACTAAACATTCCTGCAAAAGAGTTTGGAAGACCATTGTATACTTCGTTAATAAAAGTATCTGATAGTGAGTCTGTTGTCCAAACGGATGTCTCAGCATACTTATCTAAAGGTGCAGCTTCGAAAATTTCGTCAACAGAACATGATACAATAAAGATCATTAGTATTAATAAGATGTGTATTTTTTTCATTTTAATATTATTTAGATATTTCATTTATTAAAAATTTAGGTTAACTCCAAATTGCCATGATTTCATTAAATAGGCTCCATAGACACCTTCAGGGTCAATATTACTATTTGGTGAATTTAAAATTGCAACATTATTTCCTCTAACAAATAGGTTCGCATTATCAATATTGAACATATCAAGAATGTTTCTATCTACTTTATAGTTAAGACTGATATTTTTAATTCTTACATAATCAGATTTAGTTAGCCAGTAATCAGATTGATATGTTAATGATCCTATATTATAAGGTGGAGTGGCTATTGGATATGCTCCGTCAGTATTTGTTGGTGACCAAGCATCGTCAAAAATTGCAGTGTTAATTGCATAATTACTGTCAACATAATAACCTCCAGATTGACCCTGAATTAAAGTAGATAATTCAAAGTTTTTATAAGAAACTCCTAGATTAATTCCAAAGAAAGTGGTAGGCACTAAACTTTTATCAGATCTTATTCTGTCATTTCCATTTATGTCTCCATCGCCATCTTTATCAACCAGCCTTACAGCCCCCACGTTAAACCATTTGTCCCAAACAACTCTAAAAGGAGCTACATTCTCGGTCAATGTCCATCCATCCGCTGTTATTTCAGCTTCTGTTCTGTACAAATCGTTACTCTCGTAACCATAGAAGGAATCAATTGGTTTGCCTTCATACTTTTGATAGTCCGTTATTGATTCTGGTTCGTCAAGGTATACAACCTTATTAGTAGATTGTGAAATATTACCATTTATAGAAAAGGAGAACTCATTTGTCAGGTTATTCTTATAGCCTAATTGTAACTCATAACCTGAGTTGTCAACAATTCCAAGGTTTTCATCTGGCAACTTAATCCCTGTATATTCAGGGAAAGATGCGGAACGCTTAATTAATATTCCTTCTCTTTTACTTGTAAAATAATCTAATTCAAAACTAATAGTGTTATTAAAAAGAAGACCCTCTATAGCAATGTTTTGGGTAGTAGCTGTTTCCCATGTAACATTTTGATTTGCAACAGTTGATTCAAAAAAACCAGGTCTTTCACCATCACCAAAATCGTACCCTACTTGAACTCCATATGCAAAGTCATCATAATCTGTAAATTCGTAAGTACTTAAATATTGGAAAGGTAAGATGTTATCGTTACCCATTTTACCCCAAGAACCTCTAAGCTTAAGAAAATTTAAAGCCCCTGTATTATCAATAAATGATTCATTTGAAATAACCCAACCAGCTGAAATTGCTGGGAATATTCCAAACCTTTTATCGGTAGGAAAATTTTGAGATCCGTCTCTCCTCACGGAAACAGTAGCAAGATAGGTGCCATTGAAATCATAATTTACTCTACCGAACATATTTTGTCTACCCGAAGAAAAAGAACGACCATCCGTTTGGGCAGTGCTTGGAGTTCCAGCAAAAATTTCAGGAATTGCATTTCCTCCAAAACCTCCTCTTTGAGCATATATAAAATCCATCCTGACTTTACTTTGTTCGTATGCAACAAAAGCGTCAACATTGTGATTTCCAAAAGATTTTTTGTAGTCTAATTTAGTATTTATTAGATTATTAGAATTATTTTGCTTTTTCTGCGATAATACCGGTTTATTTCCATCTGGGGATTTTATAAATTCTGCAGTTGAATTATCATATAAGTATTCATCAAAAGTTGCAGTAAATTTCTTTTGAGACCTATTTGATTTATCAAAGGCCCCGTAAACGGTAAACTTTAAATCTTCTGAAATGTCATATGTAAAAGAAATTTTTGTGTTTAACACATCATTCATTAATCTATTTGATCCATTTGCAAGAATACCTATTGGATTTGAACCTCCCGCTGGTTGCGCACCTTTACCTAATTCACCATTTGAAAGGCGTCCAACTAACCAAGGCCAGCCCTGAGTGAATCCAGCAGCTCCACCCTGAAGTTTATCCCAAACCTCATCTCTGCCATAACCAACACCGTCAAATTGATCAGTCTTAGTATATAATCCATCATCCCTTCGGTTTAAAACATCAAACCCCATAGACAATTTATCTGACAGTTTAATGTCAATATTTGATCTAAATTGATATTGTTCAAATGGAAAATCTCCTTTAAACAGTTGTTCCTGTTTAGAGTATTGGCCAGAAACAAAGTAAGAAATGGTTTCACTCCCTCCCTCTACATTAAGGGATAAATTTGATGCAGGTTTTGATTTTGCTATAGTTTCCTCAAACCAATCTGTATTTGCATACTCATCTGGTCTGGAACCATCTTTTAAAAGTGCAATCTGTGCGTCATTAAAAGTAGTAGCCCATCCTAAACTTAAGTTGTCAATTTGATCTTTTTCATACTGTGCCCTTTTCCAAGAATCCAATGCTCTTGTTCTAACAGTAGGGCTATTAATAGTGTATGAGGTGTTTAAATTAAACTTTGTTTTACGGTTGAATTTTCCTCTTTTTGTAGTTATTAATACTACACCGTTAGCAGCTCTAGCTCCATAAATAGCAGCGGAAGCATCTTTTAAAATACTTATTGATTCTATATCATCAGCATTTAATCTTGAAAAATTTCCTCGGTCAGGTATTCCGTCTATAACAATAAGAGAGTCCGTATTTCCGAGGGTACCCTTACCTCTTATATAAATCTTCGCATCATCTTGCCCAATAACACCAATTGGTTGTTCAGTTGAAACTCCAGCTATTGAACCGGCAAGAGCATGAGTTAAATTTTGAACACCCCTTGATACAAGATTTTCACTAGAGAGCGTAACGACTGAACCGGAAATCGAAGATTTTTTCTGACTACCGTATCCCGTTGTGACAATAACTTCTTCAAGTCCAACTATGTCTGAAGTTAAATTCATAATTATCTCTTCCTCTTGACCAACTAAAACTTCTTGGGAAATATACCCAACATAACTAAAGATAAGAGATGATCCAAATTCAACTTTAATTGTAAAGTTTCCATCAAAATCACTTGTTACTCCATTTGAAGTGCCCTTTTCAAGAATATTTGCTCCAGGAATTGGCTGATTATTCTCATCAAGAACTGCGCCGCTGACAGAATTTTGAGCATAAATACCCAGTGAGAACATTAAGATACTTAAAAATGCGCAGTGTTTTATTTTTTTCATGAGTTTAATTATTATTTGTTGAATGATTAAATTTATTATAAGCAAGAAAATATTAATTCTTTAAAAATACTGTTAGACTAATATTGTATACTAAAAGGCTTAAGTTGTATATAAATTTTGATTTGAAAATATAAAAAGTCATTATATTATTCTAATTAATCATCGTCACATTAACTGTTTTACCATTTTTAATTAAGGATTCCATAAATATTTGATCATCACTGAACACTTTTATCAATAAACTATCCTCAATCCTATTGACCTTTATGTCATAGGTTTTACCAAAAGATCTTATCTTTCTTAAAGCCATCTCATTCCATCCTTCTGGCATTTTAGGTGAAAAAGAAAATGAATTTAATCCAATTGGTCTAATTCCAAAAAGACCTTCAGTAATTATTCTACAATAGAGTGCACTTTCTGCAGACAAATGTCTTTGATTTCCTTCCGGGAATGCCTCTACAGGATAAGGAACATGCTCCCCTAACAATCTCCTTTCAGAATATTCTTTAATATATTTTAAAGTACGTTTTGTTTCTCCAGCCGCAAATGCACCCCTAAATGCATAAAGAGTAGCCCTGTCCCAAAAAGTGGTTACTTTTTTTTGTGAAAAAATAGAATTTAATTTTTCTCTTGTATTTAGAAGGCTTTTACTTTTTTTAGTTCCTTTAATGAAATAACGGTAATCTCCCAGAAATCCTAAAAATTTATAACTCCAATAGTCGTTAAGAGAAATTCTTTCGTTAGAAAAGTTGTCCAAAAATATTTTTCCGTAAAAACCACCAGGGCCTCCTCCATCTAATAAATTAATTGAAATAGTATTCTGACCTTTAATTAATAAAGATTTAGGTATTACAAATTTATTTGCTCCAGTAATCCATATTGAAGTTCCAATAGATTGTCCGTTAAAGTATATTCTTGCTGCATCATCAATAGAATCCTCAAAAGTTAATTCGTAGTCATTATCTGTATTAGAAATATTCACTTTTTTTCTAAACCAATATATTCCATCAGATGGTTCTTTTCCTTCAAATAACTTTTCTAATCTTCCTGGTAATTTTATTTTTCCCCAATTAGAATCATCAAAATTTATTTTACTGTAGGAGTCCTTTTTTAAGTCAGGATATGTAAAAAGGTTGGTGATGTATTCTAAATCATTTCCATCGAATCCTTGTAAATCCTTAAACTCTATAAACGGTAATATAGATTTCAATAATTGATCAGTATTAGCTTGTGAAGCTAGCCCATCCTCAGTCCAAAGTTCGTCAGAAAAAAGGGCATCAATAGTTGCTTCACTTCTGTCAAAAATATCAACAGTCAAAGGAGTCGCAATCCATGCGCGAAGCAATAAATTTTCTTTAAAATATTTATATGTTTTATAGCCAGACATTTCAGCTCCAAAATACTTCTCAATATCATATTTTATTCCGCTGGCTTGAGATTTATATTGGTTTAATAGTTGTTTGTCCTTTTTTAATTCGCTTCCCAATAAGTATGCAGAAACTAGTGCGTCATAATACAAAGAAGATGTATTTAAGTTAGCATCTCCTGCTGGAAACCGTCCTTCCAATTCATCAGAATCAGAAGCAACTACTCCATCATTATTAATCTTTCTTCTACAATACTCTAAACACCATTCAATTAAAGGCCAAAGTTCTTTAGCTGTCTTTTTGTCTCCATAAGCCATCGCAAATCTGCCGGCACCATATGCAATCATGGCCATGTCTCCACGATCCCCTGCGCCATTCCAAAAATCAATTCCTTCTGCAATAATTGAAGAAGGAATAGGCTTATACTCATCGTTTATAAATCTGGTAAAATGACGAAAAGAATTAATAGCAGACTCATTACCTTCTAAGTTTCCTAAAAAAGGGAAAAATGGGTTTGCATATTCGGCTTGATCATTTGCCCATATAGCAGCGTAATATCTACCACCGCCTGGAGCATGCATTAAGCCTCCTTTAGTATTAAAAATACTCTCAACAGCTCTCAATTTAGAAAATGAAAAAAAAGCATTTAAAATTTTATCAGGAGATTCAAATACTAAATTAGTGAAGGTTTCACTAAGTAGTTTTTCTCTTTTTTTAAATTCAAAATCACTAGAAATTGATGATTCAAAAGCATCACTATGTCTCCCGGTATATATCAAAGAATATTCGAAAACTTCTTTAGGGGCTAATTGATGGGCTCCTTCCTTACTAGAAGTTACTTGGATTTTATAACCTCCCGAAACACCTTTTTTTTCATCAGTCTCAAAAACATAGTCAATTTTTGGGAGATTAATAGAAACGTTTTTATCCGTTGTATTTACTATTTGAATTTTATCAATAAATACTGGTTGATCTTTAGATGGGAAGAGTTGATGCTTTATGTCTAGCCCTTGTTTTGTATTTGAACTAAATCCAAGGAAACCTTTATGCCTGAATTGATATGGGTATTCGATAATTGACTCCCCATTAACCTTGATTTTATCTAAAATTTCAGAATCAATTTCATGAGAAAGACTTGCATGGGTATCGTTAGGGATAGTCCGTAACATCGGAAAAATTAAATTAACTCTTTGATTAAGCACACCATTTTTAATGCCATAATGGACAATAGATGAAATCTGTAGACCACTCATTTCTATATTATCCATGTGCGTGTCATTAGATTTAACATTCCATTCTATGTGTCCATCGCTAAGCAATGACCACCGGTTATTATTTTGAGAAAAAAAAATATTACAACTAAAAAAAATAAGTATCAGAGAAGTTTTCATGAAATAAAAATTAATTAGAGCTGTTAAACGATGAAGCGGGTAAACCTTCTTTATTGAAAAGGGTTCCCTTGAACCAATTTTTCCATCCATATCTAACCTGAATTGGATTATTCACGTTTTTTGAAAAAACTCTAACTTTATCGTTAGTGATTTTAGCAGAAGCTTGATGAAAAATTCCATTTTCACTTGCTATTTCAAACCCACTTAAATTTTCTTTGGCAGAAAGTCCACTTCCTTTGCTCTTAAAATCAACTTCAATATATTTATCAAAATTTTGATGACTCTGATATAAGGGGCCTGAAGAAACTATATCAAAACCATAGTCATTCTTTAGCGCTAAGAGTGCAAGTCTTTCACCAACGTCTTTTTTATTTCGAGGATGAATATCATTTTCTTCACCTACATCAGAAAGAATTGCCATTCCAGTTTTAGAAGTTGACTCTAAAACTTTTCTTTGAGCGTCTCTTAGTTGATGAGAAAATTCATTTTTAGAGTATCTGAATGGAGCTATTTGAGCATAATAAAATGGAAAATCATATCCCCAGTTTTCTCTCCAGTCATCTATCATTCCAGAGAAAGATTCTTGGTATTCATCATAATTAGAAACATTAGCTTCTCCCTGATACCATATAGCTCCTTTAATGTTATAAGATAAAATTGGAAAAATCATCCTTTCAAATAGAATTCCATACTCATTTGAATCATTAAAAATTATTTCACGTTGAATGTTTTTTTGAAGAATGGAAGAGTTTTTAATTAAATCTTCTAATGAATAATTGTGAATCCATAATTTTTTATTGGTAATAAAGGCTTGGTGTTTAAATTTAAATGAATTGAAAGGAATAGTCTGACTGGTTAAAGAATTTTTGACTTCTACAATACCATTTATTCCACCAGGTCCTCCTCCATCATAAACTCTTATTGCAATTGAATTCTCTCCCTTTTCCAATATTTCTTTTGGTATTTTATAGTTTCTTGCTTTATCCCATCCAATGGTATTCCCAATAAGTTGTCCATTAAAATAGGTTAGATCAAGATCATCGATTCCGTTATTAATAATTAAACTGTATTCACTTTCAATATTTTCGATGTTAATTTTGGCTCTAAACCATATTACGCCATCAGATATAATCTGATTATTTTCATCTAATTTAGATTCAAAACTACCGCTATTTTTTTGCTCTTTTGATATGCTTTTAGGTAACCAAAAATCCCATGAAGAGTCATCAAAACTCTTTTTTGAAAATTCTCGATCATTTAAGTCTAACTCTGCCCAATCTCTAATTCCCATGTTATCATAGTCAGGAATAAGAACTGTTTTAATTCCAAACATTTCATTGTTTAATTTAGCTATGGAATCATTATAAGATATTAGTTTTGATTTATTATTAAAGAATTGGTGTCTTTTTCCAATATTTAATAGATTTGGCATTAGTTCTTTTAGCTTTTTGTGACTTGTCCATGCCTCTACCCTTGTTCCTCCCCAGCTACTATTTATAATCCCAATAGGAATATTTAGTTTTGTATATAGTTTTACAGCGAAAAAAAATGCTGTAGCACTAATCCCATTATTAACTCCACCTTTTACACTTTTTTCAATATTTTCAGGATTTATAATTAACCATTTTACATCATTAAGATATTTACCTGATAGATCCTGGGGAATATTGAACATTCTTATCTCTGAGTAGTTTGCTGACAGATATTCATTTTTATTGTCAATGCCTCTACCTCCTTCAGATTGATTAATATTCCATTCCATATTTGACTGTCCTGAGGCTAACCAGACTTCTCCAATCATTACGTCTGAAAATACAATATTTTGTTCGTTTGATCTTATACTTAATTCAAATGGTCCACCAAAAGAAGGGGTCTCTAGTGATGCTTCCCATTCTCCCTTTGAATTTGCAATTGTTATTACGTTGCTACCCCAACTCCCTTTAATTTCGACCGGATGATCCGCAATAGAATTTCCCCATATTGAAACATTAGCTTTTTGCTGAAGTACCATGTGATTTGAAAAAACAGAGGGAAGTGATAATTTTTTTTGTTCACTACTTTTACATGATATAAATATTAAAGTGTTAATTATAAATAAGATGCCTAATTTTTTCATGTTGATGTTCCTTTAATTATAAAGTTATCTCATTTATTTTAAGAACTACACTTTTTCTTTTGTCCGTCACTATGGGATTAAATCCAAACTTCATTAAATATTCACCTGAATAAGTTGCTTCTTGATTTATTTCAGTGATTTCTCGATGAAAAAGATTTATTTCTTCTATTTCATATATTTTTTTTGGATCTAAGCCTTTAAAAAGTATTGGTTCATTCGAATAAAAAGTTTGAAATCTTTGACTTATAAGAAATGAAAAAACTACCGAACTGGTTTTCTCTTGATTTACATACTGAATACTAGCAATTGGGTTTTCATATGGATCCTGAAGGCGATACATGTCTCCGTGCCATATGCTTTTTTGTAAAGATTTATAATTAAGTAATGCTTGCTTACAAAATTCTTTTTCCTCTTCACTGAGTTTATCTATTTCAATATCAAAGCCTAATTTTCCAATAGAAGCTACATCCACACGGAACTTAATACTTGATTCTTTATTCCAATTGGTAACATGAGAACTCATTGCTATCGCAGGGTAGAAATGTGAATATTCCCAGTGCATAAAAATTCGATCTAAAGCATTAGTATTGTCACTTGGCCAGAATTCAGTAAAATACTGCAAAGCGCCATAATCTACTCTTCCCCCTCCACCAGAACAAAGCATTATGGGAACCTTAGGGTATTTTTCTCGTACTCTTTCAAGTACTTTATAAAGACCTTTTACATATTCATAATAAAGATGTGATTGAGGAAGTTTATTTCTTGCTAAATATTCGGAATAGGCATTATATATAATTGAATTTGCATCCCATTTAACAAAACTAATATTAGAGTTTTCAATAAAGAGATTATCAAAAACACCGAAGACATGGTTTTGAACCTCTGGATTTGAAAGATCTAAAACTAATTGATTTCGATAATAATATTCTTTTCTATTAGGCTGTCGAATTACCCAATCTAGATGATTTTCATATAGTTCACTTTTTGGGTTAACCATTTCTGGTTCAATCCAAATCCCAAACTTTACTCCTCTTTTATTGGCTTTTTTTGTAAGATTAGATAAGCCATTTGGTAGCTTATTTTGGTTGACCTCCCAGTCACCAAGACCGGCCCTATCATTGTTTCTTGGGTATTTATTTCCAAACCAACCATCGTCTAATAAAAATACATCTATTCCAATTTCTTTGGCTTGATCTATTAGCGCTACTATTTTTTTTTCATTAAAATTAAAATGGGTGGCTTCCCAATTATTTAATAATGTTAATCTATCCCCTTCTCCTTCATGAATTCTATATTTCCTACTCCAACGTTGCATGTTTATACTAGCCTGATTTTTTCCTTTTTCTGAATAAGTATAAATAAAATGAGGAGTTTCAAAGATCTGATTCGCTCCTAATTTATATTCGGCTGCGAAGTTGTTAGCACCAGCTATTAAGCGAAGATTATTAAATCTATCTTTTTCAAAATCAAAGCGATAATTACCTGACCAAGCAAGACTAGCAAGTAACACTTTCCCTGTGTCTTCTTTTGCAATACCATCAAGAGATAAAATAAAGTTTGGTGGAGCATATAAATTAGATCGAGTCCCCAGCTTTGAATCTAAAACTTTTATTCCTGAAGTTAAAAGGTGGGTTTCGGGTTGCATTTCAGAACCCCACGCTCCATGATATTGGGTAAGAAAAAAATCGTTATTTCTAAAATATAAATTAGCGGAGGCATACTTTTTTAATTCGATTGCTTGCACTTCGTTATTTTTGATGGTTGACCACTGTTCAAATACATTTTCTTCATGGTAAACTTTATAAAACAACAACACCTCTGTTTTGTATATCGGGTCAACTAAAGTTACAGTCAATAGAGACACTCCATCTCCTAGATTTTTTTTAATATGCTGTTTGTATTCTAATTCTGTTGAGGGATTTCCGTCAGAATGTAATATCTGTAATGCTGGTTCTGAAGTATTCCATGTGCCACTTGGAGTGTATACATGGTTAGGTAAATCGGCAGCATCTTTTACTTCATAACGAAGCTGTTTATCAATAGATCTATATTCATTAAGATTTGATGCTTTTGACCCAAAATAAACATGTTGTAATCGTTTAAGAGAATCTTTTTTAAGAACAATTGCGTATTCTGAACTCTCTATAATTATTAAATCCTGTGAGAGTGAAATATTTAAAAAAAACAAGCAGCATAAAAATAAAGTTGATCTGATATCCATTAGTAATTATATATAGAAATTGTAATTAAATTCAAACTTAATTAATGAATTAAACTTAAATAGCATTTTAATATACACTATGGTGATCTATATATATCTACCGTGTTTTATCGTATACGAATTTTATAATGTATTCAATAAATGATTTTTTTAATATGTTATGAATTATTTAATTACCATCTCCTTAAACTATTAAAAGGAAAAATGATGGTGAATATCAATAGAAAAATTATATTTAAGCACTTATAAGCTAATACTATTAAAAAAATACTTCTTTTTTTAATTTCCGTTTCATTGCCAACAAGCTGTACTAAAGAGTTTGTTTTAGATGCAAGTATTAGTCCTGTCGAATCAGGAACTGTAATCCCATCTGAAGGGACTTATAAGGAAGGTAGTATCGTTACTTTAAATGCCTATCCTGTAGGTGAGTACTTTTTTGATAGTTGGTCTGGAGACGCTTCAGGATCATCTAGTTCCATTGATATACTAGTTGACGGGAATAAAAACATTGTTGCAAACTTCAGTAAAACAAATTTTAATGTTTTATTAAGTGTTCAAGGGCAGGGTCTAATCAATGAGCAACTAATTAAATCTGGTCCAGTAGAGGGACAAAACTTGGGTGATATAATAGAATTAATTGCTATACCAGAAAAGGGATGGAGTTTTAATAGATGGGAAGGGGCTCCGTTAAATACCAATAGTGATACCTTAATAATTGAAATCAATAATGACCTAGTTATTAATGCCGTATTTGTTCAAGGTGAAGTGTTTGGCAATAAAAATAAATATTTGGCTTTAGGTGACAGCTATACAATTGGAGAATCAGTTGATGTCAAACAAAAATGGCCAGTTCAGCTTTTAGACAAATTATCCAAAGTCAATTCAGAAATTAATGAGCTAGAAATTATTGCTCAAACAGGATGGACTGCGCAACAGTTAATTACTGCTACTGCAGAATTAACTCTGGAACCTCCTTACGGACTTGTATCACTTCTGATTGGAGTAAATAATCAGTTTCAAGGACAATTGGCGGAGAATTTCAGACCAAGTTTTATTGAGCTTATTGATCGGGCTGTTATATTAAGTGGAAATATAAAAGAGAGGGTTTTTGTTTTATCAATTCCAGATTGGGGGGCTACGCCCTTTGCTAATTCTTTACAAAGAAGTGAAATCACGAAACAAATTAACGAGTTTAATAGTATTATTAAATATGAAGCTGAACAGCGAAATGTAAAATTTTATAATATTACTGATATTTCCAGAAATGCACTTAATGATCTTTCACTCATCGCAAATGATAATTTACACCCTAGTGGTAAAATGTATGCACAATGGGTGTCATTGATTGAAAAAGATATTTTGTCAATTAATTTTTCACCCTTTAAATAATTATAACCTAAACTAATATTAAGTTAACACCTATCTTCCCTAATATTCACAAATTGGCTCGAATCAGGGACCAACTAATTGTGATTCAATTGTTTTAAAGCGGTACTTAATTCCAAATATCCATTTTTATTGGGATGAAGGCCATCTGAAAACATGTTTTCCCTGATCTTTTTTTCCTTATTCAGAAAAGATCCTCCCAAATCTGCAAATTTCAATGACAAGTCCCCTGCCAATCGTTCCACCTTTAAGTTAAGTTCTTCGATTCTTCCTTCAAACCCCCTTCTAGGTAATAAGCCAATGAGGATTATTTGGGCTTTGGGTTGTCTCGATCGTATTCCTTGAACTAACAATCGCAAGCCTTCAATAATTTCATAGTCCGTATTGATTTGTAAATTGTTGGTTCCAATCATTAGTAGCACCTGTTCCGCATTAAACCCGTCCAATTCTCCATGATAAACCCTCCATAGTACGTTCTCAATTCGATCCCACCCAAAAGCATAGTTCCTTATTCCTGTTGGAGTCATCCAGTCGGTCCAGGAGCCTTCTTCCCTGACTAGTTTACTGCGAGGCTCCCCACCCCAAAAATGAATAATAGAATTACCAAAAAAAACGGTTGTCGGTGGGTTGGTTACATTCATTTCAAGGATTTCTCTGTGCCGATGCTCCCAATCATAATTGAGAGGTTCACGATACTGAGTACAAGGTTGGGTAGTTGATAAATTATTAACGGGTTCTTTAAGAATTCCACGAAGTTTAACTTCATAACTTTGTGCATAGTGCATCATCCCCAAATCACTCGGATGCGTTCCATCTACCATATCATCCAGTTGTAATCCAATTTCCTCTTTTGTTAAATAATAGAGCTCTCGAATACCTTCGTTTTTTAATTGGTAAAAAGCCTCCCTTTGAAGTCGATTAGCTACATAGTATGCTTCTTTTCTGCTATCGCTAATGAATTCTTCAGTAAAACCTGCATGTTCAGCCAACAAAACAGGTGTATTTGGCTGTTTAATCCTCAGTTTTCTTACCGCATCGAGCACTCGTTTTTTTAATTGTTCACCATTTTTAATTCCTAGAAATTTCCATGAATCCGTCGTTAAATTAGGCATGCAATCAAGAATATAAATTTTAGCATCAAGTTCGCTTAACAGATCAATGACAGGAGGCTCCAATCTTCCTGAACCGTTAAACCCAAGGTTTATAACTGGACGGTCCATTTTTCTCCCCAAAATAGCTGCCCAACTCATCCCAGGTCTTGAAGCACATGCACCTTGGGCAATAGAGGTACCATAAATAACAATAGCTTTTTCTTTTCTTGTGGGTAATGGTTCAAAATAGTCCCCTACATCAACTCCAATTTCCAGCGAATTAACTTGATTATATAATGGTAAATATAAACGATACTCTCGCCCTTTTTCGTGATAGGTGTCATTTGCCCTTAAGCCCTGAAAACGATAAGTAATGGTATCAGAAAAACTTCGGGTGCCTGCACACCATAACTCTTTCCCGTCGCTATCAATAGCATAAAGATCTATTCCACTGACTCCTGTAGCAGGCATATGGTCCATTGCATAATTGTCTTTATTTTTAGTTTCATACCTAACTATTATTTTCTTCGTATTTGAGCGGAAACGAATCATTAATCCTGCTGAATGTGAAGACAAACTCCATACATCATCGGCTACATTTCCCTCGGCTCTTGCAGGGAGTCGGTCATAAGTTGATTTCACTTCATCTGGCCATGCTTGTCCCTCTATTACGTGAGATTTATACTGAGTAGGACTCCACCATTTGAGTGTTGCTAAATCCTGTGAAAAAGAATGTGTGCATTGCAAAAAACATATGAGTAATAATAGTTTTTTCATCTTAAAATAAATTAGAAATGATGTATGATATTTAAAGGTTTAGGGTTTTTGTAAATGTGATTAGATTCTTAAAAGTAAAAAAACTTAAGAAATACCTAGAGACTTTAAAAAAATAAGTTGCACGTTACGAAAAAATTATACCTTTAAATAAAAAAATATGGGTGTTGGTGGAATAGTTCTTGGAAGTTTGGCAGTATGCTTATTATTTGGGCTTGTAATCGAAATTAAAGAACGAAGCTAGCCCTATGGGATATTTTATTAGAAACCTTTTGGTGTATGGTGCAATTGCCCTGGTTATTTGGATGCTATATGCTGCTGTAAGAGGAATGAAAAATAAAGATAATCAATGAAAAAAACCTCCAAAAAAATCTACTTCATTTTATTGACATTTGGCCTACTTAAAAAAACAGTACTACTACTTTGGTTTTTTTAATATTTAATTTTTCTCAATACTACTTGAAAAAAGACCCTCTTTTTTGAATGAGAAAGTATTGTTTGATTTTGTTAAGCGATATTAATCTTTAACCCTTATTCCAGACACGTCAAACATTCCCATCATGGATCCAGAAATATCGTTTTGCTCAATGCTAAGTTCAAAATAAATATCGTATCCCGCAGTGTAAGCTTCAATGGTGAAAACCCCTTCTTCAAGAGTTGTTGTGTCTACTTCAATATCTTCTCCTGCTGATGAATCTTCGCCATTAAAAGTCATTACAGAAGTATATTCTTCACCTTCTTTAGTAAGGTTAAGTTTTACAGGAATATCTCCATAATTATCAACCTCAAAAATCGTAAAATCATACGTTCCAACATAAGGATCTTTGGCTATTTTTTTTTGAACACCACAAGAAGATATCAAAAATAATAAAGAGAGTATAAGTGCTTTTTTCATTTTGATGGTTTTTAATTTACTATCTAATATGCCATTATTCTAGACTTGTTTCAGCTACTATTCGATCCCAAACCTTAACCTCACCGCTTTTTTGATTAGTCCATTTCATGCGATTTTCATTATTGGAGTAGGTAACTAAGTTAGTTATAAATAGTGCTCCTTGTGTGAAATCGTATAAATCTGTTTCAGGGTCTATAGCCCATGTAA
>Ga0114998_10001164_pt1 | contig 20082 bp, 18 predicted proteins | sample ArcticOcean_MG_C_5_FD_87044 | JGI IMG/M metagenome (GOLD analysis project Ga0114998, IMG submission 87044) | Marine microbial communities from western Arctic Ocean - ArcticOcean_MG_CB4_138 | ecosystem: Environmental > Aquatic > Marine > Oceanic | place: Arctic Ocean: Canada Basin | collected... | reverse complement strand
GGCGGTACCGGTGGCGGCGTGGCGCTTGTCGGCGGCATGGGCGGCGGAGCGGAAAATAGGGCCTGCAGATCGGGAACCGACTGAGCCGGGGCCCATGCAGCCATTCCCTGTGCCCAAACGAGGGTCGGGCCGGTGACCTGTCCGTTCTGAATGCCGGCCTGCATCTGGGCCATGTTGTACGGACCACCGGACTGGCCACCGTGATCGACGTGGTAAACGGTCTGGCCGGGCAGCGGTGGGGGAGCAGGTGCTGCGGCGGGCGCTGGGGCGGTGGATGACTGCTGACCGCCCTGCTGACCGGGGGCCATACCCGGCATGCTCTGGGCCATCTGGCCAGCCATCATGGCGCCCATCCCCATCTGCATCATGTCGCCCATAACCGAGCCGCCCTCGTTCTGAGCAGCAGCGAGCATGGAATCGGCGACTTGAGCCTGCTGGTACTTGTTGAGGTCGACGTTCTCGACGAAACCGGATGCTTCGACGCCCTTGGCCACGCCGCGGGTCATCGCCTGCGTGATCTCGTCAGGCAGCGAGATGTTCATCGTCATCTCAGGGATTGAGAGGCCGAACTCGTCGTCAACGCGCTCTTGCACGAACTCGGCAAGCTTCGTGGACAGGGCTACTTGCTGGCCCTGCAGGTCAATAGCGCCGAGGCCAGTCGCAAGGACCATGTCGGAGAATGCCATCGAGATGACCCGACGCAGCAGCTCGGCGATTTCGTCGGCTTCGACGGCTGAATCGGTACCGATCACTTCCTTTAAGAAGATTTCAACATCGGTGATCTTGACGACGCACAGCCCATTGGCCCGAATTTGCACCATTTTGAAGTCGGGGTCGCGGATCGTGACGGGCTGCGGGGTGCCCCAGCGCAGGTCGGTGACCGGTCGGGTATTGATGAAGTAGACCTCACTGCGGAACGGGCTGTTGAAGCCGTGCTTCCAGCCCTGCAGCGTCGACATGATGGGGAGGTTTTCGCTCGTGAGCTCGTAGTGACCCGGCTCGAATTGGTCGGCGAGCGCGCCCCGGTAGACGAAGACGGCTTTCTGACCTTCGCGAACAATGAGCTGTGCACCGTTCTTGATCTCGTTCTTGTAGCGCGGGAAGCGCCACGCGAGTGTGGATCGGGAGTCGTCCATCCACTCGATGATGTCAACGAGTTCGCCTTTGAGTTTGTCGAGAAGACCCATGTCAGGCCATCCTTTCACGTGTTCGAGATGTCCGATGGACGTTCAATATGGGGTTCCGTTGCAGTGCGCGAATATCACCGTTATCACCACTATCGCTTTGTCACGATAGGGCCCAGCCGTGTTCTCGTGTTGCGAATTGCTCAGATCACCTGCTGGCAATCGTCTTCGCCCATCGGTAGTCAGCTTTGCCACTGGGCGAGCGCACAACGTGTTCGACACGGACGATGGCCTTGGGCAGCTTGTACCGCGCGATGTGGCGTTGCGCTTCGGCGAGGAGCGCTGCGTCATTGGCGTCATGGCCATCGCGAATTCTCACCACAGCCACCACCTCGCTACCCCACCGGTCGCTCGGGCGGCCCGCAACGACACAGTCGTAGATTGCCGGATGGGCTTTGATTGCGGCTTCGACCTCTTCTGCAAAGATTTTCTCGCCGCCTGAGTTGATCGTGACCGCGTCGCGACCGTGGAGCTCGACGATGAGATCGTTTGGATTGTCATTCTTGAAGCGAGCCCGGTCGCCCGGGACGGCGTAGCGCCGGCCGGTAACGATTGGATAGGTACGCTGCGTCTTGGCTTCATCGCCGAGGTAGCCGAGCGCCAATCGGCCGGTTTTGGCGAGCCAGCCGGTCTCCTGCTCGGTCGGCTCAAGCACCCGATCGAGGTCAGCAGACAGCACCACATTGCCGGGCGTGAGTTCGAAGGTACCCGTTGAGGAAATGCCGCCGGCCGACACGTGGGAGACCTGGCCGCCGGCCTCGGACGAGCCGAGCCCGTCGACGATCATCACGGTCGGAAGAAGCTGAAGAAATTCGTTCTTGAGTGGCGCCGACAGAGCAGCTCCGCCAGAGAGCAGGACCGTCAGCGATGAGAGGTCGTACGCATCGCGGCCGGTCGGAGTTTCTAGTTCGTCGAGCAGCGGGCGAGCAAAGGCGTCCCCGACAATCAACAGGAAATTCAGGCCTTCGTGCTCGATCAACGACCACACGTCGGTCGGATCAAGCCGTTCCGGAACCGACTGCACGAAAACGGTCCCGCCACCGAGCCATGTACGGAAACTCATCCAATGCCCGGCGCCGTGCATGAAGGGGGGAGCAAGGAGCGCCCTGAGCCCGGTATTGGCTTCGGCGACAAATCCGTCAACGGTTTGGGCCGTGCGGGAACCGCCAAAGCACTCGACCATGGCATCGCCGTTGCGCCACATCACGCCCTTTGGCATCCCGGTGGTGCCGCCGGTGTAAAGCATGTAGAGGTCGTCACCACTCCAGTCGACGGCGGGCCGTTCTGGCGAGGCTGCTGCCAGTGCGTCTTCGTACCAAACAGCGCCGGGGAGGAGATCGTTTCCAGACTCGTCATCGACCTGCAGGATCACCCTGAGGTGAGGCAACTGCGGCAACACTTCGGCCAGCGTCGGGGCGAACTGACTGTGCACCACAATGGCGGTGGCCTGTGCATCGGTCAGAAGGTAATGCAGTTCCTCGGCGACGTACCGGTAGTTGACGTTCATCGAGCAGACGCGAGCCTTCAGCGCACCGAGCATCGATTCCAGATACTCGTTGCCATTGTGGAGATAGATCGCGAGGTGGTCTTGCCCACTGACGTGGTTGGCCAGTTCGGATCGCTCGGTGTGGCAGCCCAGGCCGCGGTCGAGCAGCGCGTTGGCAAGCCGCCTGGTGCGGTCGGTGATCTGTTGCCAGGTGAACCGCCGGTCGCGAAAAACGAGGCAGTACTCGTCAGGCCGCGACGCAGCGATTGCTTCATGGACCGCTGCGAGCGGTACGTCGATCGGCGTGGCCTCGGTCATCTGGTGGTGACTTAGACGTAATAGCGGAAGATCACTTCTGCGACGCACGACGGTTTGGCAGCGCCTTCGCATTCGAAAACAAACTCTTGGGTGACTTGCGCGCCACCGGCGATGTCGTCGACGGACACGAGGGTGATGCCGAGGCGAATGTCGGAGCCAACGGGTACGGGGCTGGGAAAGCGGATCTTGCCAGCACCTTAGTTGACGCCCATAGCGACGCCCGAGACCCCGAACACCTGCGGCGAGAGCTTTGGGCCGAGCGACAGAGTGAGGTAACCGTGAGCGATCGGGGCACCGAATGGGCCAGCTGTAGCACGTTCGACATCGATGTGAATCCACTGGTGATCGCCTGTTGCTTCGGCGAATTTCTGGACTTGTTCCTGGGTGATCTCGGTGTACGGGGACCAGCCGAGGTGCTCGCCGACGAGGGTCTTCATCTCATCGATGCCGTTGATCGTGCGCGTCATGTAATTGAGCCTGGCACACTGACGATGTGACCGAAGAAACGACCGATGCCAGTGACAGTTATACGTCAGGTTTCGTGACCTTCGTCGGTCGCCCGAACGTCGGGAAGTCATCGCTGGTGAATGCGATCTGCGGGCGCAAGATCAGCATTGTCTCCGACAAGCCGCAAACGACCCGACATCGCATCATGGGTGTGCTCACCCGCCCGACGAGCCAGTTGATTTTTGTCGACACGCCGGGCCTCCACAAGCCGGTCACCGCCCTCGGCGAGCGGGTCAACGCGACGGCGATTGAAAGTACCAAAGACGTTGATGTCACCTGCCTGGTGCTCGACGCCACGATGCCGTTTGGTAAGGGTGATCGTTGGGTTTCAGACCGAATCGATGTGTCCAAGGCAATCGTGATCGTCAACAAGACTGACGTGGCCAAACCCCAACAGGTGCTCGGCATGCTTCAGGCAGCGAGCTCGCTCGGTGCCAAGGAGTACTTCCCCATGTCGGCCAAGAACGGCGAGGGCATCGGGCCCCTCGTTGACTACCTCGCCGCTTCGATGCCCGAGGGACCCCAGTACTTCCCCAACGACGAGGTATCCGACCTCCCCGAAGAGAAGTGGGTGGCCGAACTCGTTCGCGAACAGCTGCTTGCTGTCACCCGTGACGAGTTGCCGTACTCAATCGCCACCGAAGTCGCCGAATGGGAATGGCCTCGTATCCGAGTCAACATCATCGTCGAGCGTGATAGCCAAAAGGGCATGGTGATTGGCAAGGGCGGGTTGATCCTCAAGCGTGCGGGCGAGCTTGCCCGCAAGCAGCTTCCCGAGGGTGTTTACCTCGAACTGCGGGTCAAGGTCGACAAAGACTGGCAACGAAAGCCGGAACGCGTTCAGCGCCTCGGTTACTGAACTACGCGGGCAAGCTCGTTCCGGTGGTCGGTTCGATGGGAATCTGACTGGGTGGTTCGACAGTCGAGCGTGGCGTCCCCGGGTCAAGTGACGCAAAGTCGTCGATCGCTGCGAAATCCCGGTCGCCGCCGTCAGCCGGCACGGGGAGCGGGTCCCCGTCGAGGGTGAAAGCAACCTGGCCGATCGCCGTACTGTTCTGGAGGAATGTCCACACGATTTGGGCGATCGCTTGGCGTTGGTTTCGGGCAAGGATGAGGTCGTAAACATCGGCATCGAGATCAATGGTGATCACGCCGCCTTCGACTGTCGGTTGGCCGACGATCAGCCCGCGCCGCACGAACGAGCTGAAGCCGCTGCCGAGTGGAGGGCCCTGTTCGAGCGCAACCACGATCTGATTGAGATCGCGGCGTGCGATGAGTTCCGTCTCGACAACGGCGAGAAGCCCCCGGGAGATGAAGTGCAGATCGACCATTTCAGCAGGGGCCGGCGTGGTGGTTGTCGTCAATTCGACGGTTGATTCGGGGGTGTCGGGTAGCGATGTGGTGGTCGTTGTGGTCGTGGTTGTCGACGTGGTAGTCGTCGAATCATTCAGGCCACCGGGGATTTCGTTGCCGTCAATCGACTGGAACGTCGAGTCACCTGTCGGAACAGAACAGGCAACAGCGATGACAGCGAGCAGCTGCACGAGTGCCGCAGCGACGATGCGTCGTCTGATCGAATGCGTCATGCGTTCACCTCGCACGGCAGTTCGACAATGAAGCGTGCCCCACCGCCTTGACGGTCTTCGACCCAGGCAGCGCCACCCATGGCAGCACAGTGTTCAGCGACCAACGCCAGACCGAGCCCTGTGCCGATTCGATGGCGAGCGGAACTGCCACGGGCGAACCGCTCGAAGATGTGTTCTCGCTCGCCACGCGCCACACCGGGCCCGCCATCTTCGACAGTGATCCGCATTCGATGTTTGACGACTGGTGCCAACTGGATCAAGAGCGCGCCGCCGCCGTGGTGTTGTGCGTTCTCGACCAAGTTGCCAAGAATACGTTCGTAACGGACCTTGTCGATGGAGACTTCGGTGCGAGTCCGGTGAGCAACCTCGATTGGCACGTCAACCGCGCCATAGCGGGTAGCGATACGGCGAGTCAGATCGACGATGTCAAGCCGCTCGACGTTGAGGTCAGTCGCTCCGGCGTCGAGACGTGACAGCTCAAGCAGGTCGATTACCATGCTGTCGAACCTGCGCACCTGGCTGACAACAACATCGAGTGCTTGACGTGTGCGTTCAGGCACTTCCTCACGGCGGGCATCGAGCACCTCGACAGCGGCGGTGAGTGCCGTAATGGGTGAGCGCAGCTCGTGGGAAACGTCTGATGCGAAGCGAGCCTCGCGTTCGATACGAGTTTGAACGGCGTCGGCCATGTCGTTGAACGAGCCGGCCAGACGGTCGAGATCGGGATCGGATTCCTCGTCGAGACGGGTGTCGAGTCCACCCGACGCGATTTCTTCAGCGGCGTCGGCAACACGGCTCAGCGGACGCAGTAGGCGGCGGCTGGTCGAAAAGCCAAACAGGGTCGCCAGGACGAGCGTGCCGATGCCGCCGAGGGCGAGGGCGGTAAAGATCGCGCGAAGCGTGCGTTCCGTGTCACCGAGTGGAAATGCCTCGTAGTAGCCGACATCGAACGCACCGATGTAGACGCCGACAACCACATAGTTCTGGCCGTCGATCCCGACGTACGCGGTACCGTTCTTGCGTTGCTCAACGGCGTTGACGATGACTTCTGGGTAATCGTCGATCCTTCGCTGCGTGTTTGTGCCGGCTCGAGGACGTGTCGGGTCGAGCGAACCGAGGTTTGCAAAGCCGTCGTCATCGATTCTGAATCGGAGTTCCGTGTCGACAAAAACGTTGATCGTCTGAGGGTTCTCCTCGAGCTGCTGCCGGAGGAGGTCGGCATGGATGATGGTCTGGTCGCGAGCGGCAGTGTTCTCACGGGCGAGGAGCGTGCTTCGTGCGAATCCGTACGTCACGCCGATCAAGACTGACCCGGCGAAGAGGGCAATAAACGCGAAGAAAAGCGTCACGCGAGTGCGAAGGCGGAGAGAGCGTTGCCGAGCCACAGGATAAGAGTGTTGCAGGTCAATAAGGTGAAAGAGTCACGTCGGCGAAAGGTTCTCTGCGTACCAATCGGCGAAAGGTTCTCGCCGTACCAATCGGCGAAAGGTTCTCGCCGTACCAATCGGCGACGAGTTCTCGCGCTGCCGGTGAGACATCAGGGGGAGGAAGATGTCTCACCGGGGCAGCGTGAACAGTTATTAATCTGGCCCTCTTGTGTGACAGATCAATTCGCGACCTGTGCGATTTCTGTAACAAAGCAACCGATAGCCAAAAACCTTCCGAAAACTGACGTCTAGCTGAGGTGTTGTACCATTGGAAGGTGTTGTACTATCCGATTTGATGGAGTCACTGCTGTTCATCGAAGACGACGACGCCATCCGGCTTGCGCTGTCTCTCGCTCTCGAAGACGAGGGATACTCGGTGCGCCAAGCCGCAAACGGCAGCGAAGGTCTTGTTGCATTCGAGTCGTACTCCGCCGATCTGATCTTGCTCGATCTCCGGCTTCCCGATATGTCGGGCTTCGAGGTGTGCCGTGCCCTTCGTGTCAAGAGCATCGTGCCAATCATCATCATCACCGCACAGACCGACACGGTTGACATGGTTGCCGGGCTCGAAGCGGGTGCCGACGATTACGTCACCAAACCGGTCGTCCCGAAAGAGCTCGCAGCACGCATTCGTGCGCTGCTTCGTCGTGTCCACCTCCAGGACGCGTCCGCGGTGCCCGCCGCAAGCGTGTTCGGCGACATCGAGCTGCGCCGCGAGCAAGGAATCGTGCTGAAGAGCGGAAAGGAAGTCAGTCTGACCAAGACCGAGTTTCGCCTACTCGTCGAGTTCGCCGACCACGCCGGAGCCGTACTGTCGCGCGACCAACTCCTCGAACGCGTGTGGGGCTATGAGTACCTCGGCGACTCCCGGTTGGTCGATGCTCACGTTCGACGCCTCCGGGTAAAGGTCGAAGAGCACCCCGACCACCCCAAGCTGATTGTGACAGCTCGAGGCGTCGGCTACCGCCTGATTGGCTGACTACTTCTTGTAGAGGGCTTCGATCTGGTCGGCGAAGGTGTTGAGGATGCCGCGACGCTTGAGCTTCGACGTCGGTGTCAGCAGGTCGGTGTCGGGGAGCCACTCAGCGCCGAGCACCTTGACCTTCTTGACGGCTTCGGCATTGTTGAAGTTAGACATGGCCACGAGGAGGCCGGCCTCGACCTCGGCGATCACGTCAGCGTTTTGCGCCAGTGCGGCCAACGTGGCGGCGTCGCCTTCAAGACCATGCTCGCTCGCCCAAGCCGCAGCTGCGTCGGGGTCGAGAACCACCAGTGCTGTTACGAACGGCTTCTGCTCGCCGTCCGCGCAGGCCTGGCCGATCAGCGGGATCATTTTGAGCGCTGCCTCGAGGTTGGCAGGGCTGATGTTCTTTCCGCCCGCAGTGATGATCAGTTCCTTCTTGCGGTCAACGATCTTGAGGTACCCATCGTCATCGATGATGCCGATGTCGCCGGTGTGCACCCAGCCTTCGCCGTCGATTGATTCAGCAGTCTTGCCGGGTAGCCCGAGGTAACCCTCGAACATGTTGCCGCCGCGAGCCAGAATCTCCCCGTCTTCGGCGATCTTCATCTCGACACCGTTTGCAGGTCGGCCCACATAGCCCGGCTTTGCAGCCGCCGACCAGGAGAGCACGGCGGTGGTCTCGGACATGCCGTAGCCCTCGCTGAGCGGGACACCGATTGCGCGGAACCAGCCGAGGATCTCGGCTGGGATCGGAGCGGCACCGGAGATGCCAATCTCGACTTCGTCGAGACCGATCATTCCGCGAATGGCCTTGAAGCCAACTTCGTCGAGGAAGTTCCAGGTGGCGATCTCTTCGTCGGTGGCGGTGCCGGCGGTCATCTTTTCCATGATCGGGAGTGCCGCGGCGACGCCGTCGTTGAACTGCTGCTCCTTCACTGGGTCGGCAGCGATGGCGGCGGTGACACCGGCGTACATCTTCTCCCACACCCGCGGGACGCCGATAAAGACGTTCGGCTTGGTCTCGCGGACGGTTGCTGGCATTTGCGAGGTCTCAGGGCAGCAGTACACCCTTGTAGCGAAATCGATCATGTAGTAGTGGCCGAGCAGGCGCTCCATCACGTGGGCCAGCGGCAGGTACGACACGTGGCGCTTGCCTGCGAAGTCGGCAATGTCGGTCTGGTCACGCATCGACTGGCCAACGGACTCGAGGGTCCAGGCCACGTTGCTGTGGCTCAACATGACACCCTTTGGCGGGCCGGTTGTGCCGGAGGTGTAAATGATGGTGGCGGTGTCTGACAGCGTGGCTGTTTCGGCCTCGACTGCCAGGTCGGCCGGCTCGAATGCGAGCATGTCGCTGTAACGAATGATGTCGTCAGCGGCGCCTTCCGCCTCGATCAGCACCGTGTGCTCGATGGTCAGAATCTTCTCGCGTACCGCGTCGAAGCGAGCGAGAAAGCCGGCATCTTCGAGAATGGCAACCGAAGCACCGCAGTCGTTGATGAGGTACTGAATCTGGTCAGGAGCCGACGAGTTGTAAATCGAAACTGGAGTGGCACCGCAAAACAGAATTGCCATGTCAAGGGCATGGAACTCTTGGCGGTTGCGGATCATCATGACGACCGTGTCGCCTGCGCTCACACCGAGATCCTTCAGCGCGGCCGTGAGGCGTGCGGTGTCTTCGGCCATCTCGACAAGCGTCTTGGACTCCCAGTCGCCTGCTGAATTCTTCCAGTTGAGTACTTCGACACTGCCGTTTCGTTCAACGTTGGCGAGGAACCGTTTCGGGAGGTTCTGTCCAATGATGCGTTCGTGCAGGTCTGCGCTGGTCGCCATTTTCTCATTGTCGCATGAACTTCAGCGATCGGGAAAACTGACCTCCGCATCTCTGAAATCTTCTATTCAGTTGGGGTGATAACGGACAGCGCGCCCTGGGTGTCGCTGTGGCGTGGTCGCCTCACGGCGCAATGCTCGGCGATTCGCTCACGGGTTTCGACGGATCCGAGACTTCAATCGGTTGGTGTGAGGCCGACCTCGGGGGCGACCAGCGCTGGTGATCATTTTCCGCTACCGCATGGATCTCAGCGATCGAGAAAGCTGACCACTGCATCGGTGAACACATCGTTCTTGTCGCCTGCGATCATGTGCGCTGCGCCCTTGACATCGACGTATTCGGCATGAGGCACCATCTCCATGAATGCCTGGACCTCGCCTTCGGTGACCAGGTCGGATAGCTTGCCGCGAATCAGCAGCGTCGGCATTGTGATGCGCCGGGCCATTTCCTCGAGTTCGTCGTGATGGCGGTCCCGGGCATGCTCGCTGTTGACTTGGCCACGAGTCGTGATAAACGAGGGGTCCCAGTGCCAGTACCAGCGGCCGTCGTCGCGGAGGCGCAGGTTCTTGGCTAAGCCGGTCAGGTCCGTGGGCCGGGGCCGGTGCGGCTGGTACTCGGAAATGGTATCAGCAGCTTCGTCGAGGCTTGCGAAGCCGTCATTGGCTCGGGCCGCCATGAAGTTGAGGATGCGGTTGACTCCGGCCTTGGCGGGCCGCGGTGTGATGTCGACGAGTGTGAGTGATGTGTAGGAGTGTGGGTCTCCGTCGACGGCATGGAGGCCAGTCATTCCGCCGAGCGAGGCACCGACCCAGGCAACGGGCTGGCCGATCCACTTGACGACGTGCTGAGCATCGGCACAGTAAGCGGCCATTGAGTAGTCGCCGTCGGGATCCCACGACGAATCGCCGTGGCCACGGAGATCAATGGAGACGACCCGATGACCGTTCGACGCGAGTTTTTCGGCGGTGCCGCCCCATGAGTGCCTCGTCTGGCCGCCGCCGTGAGCGAGGAGGACGGGTGTTTGGTCGCCGGGCCAGTGGTCAGCGGTGACGTGGCGATCCGACACGGTCGAAATCTGAATGGTTTCCATCAGACGCCCTCATCACTCCAGTTCGGCAACCGCTTCTCCTTGAATGCCTGCATACCGATCTGGGCCTCGGGACTGGCGAACAGCTCGTCGGAAAGGCGGCCCATCTCGTCGAACGCAACGTCGCGGTCCAACGTTGGAACCCTTTTCAGTAGGGCTTTCGTCTCTCGAACCGCCCGCGGTGCGCCGGAGCGCACACCGTCGATCAGTGATTGCACAGTTCCGTCAACGTCGTCAGTGACGTGTGTGACGAGGCCGATCGACCGTGCCTCGGCTGCATCGAACTGCTCGCCGGTCAGCATTGCTGCAGCGATCTTGCCCGCCGGCACGCGCCGCAGGATCGGTACGGAGATGATTGCCGCTGCCACGCCGATGCGAACCTCGGTCAGCGCGAACGTGGTGCTGCTGTTGACGACCACGAGATCACACGATGCCATGAGGCCAATGCCGCCGGCGCGCACCGCACCGTTGACGGCTGCAATGGTCGGACGATCCGTGTCCATCAGTCGCTGGAGCGCGGCGACCATCTGATTTGGCCCTGTTTCGGGGTCGTTGTCAGCGGCAGCGGCACGTTCCTTGAGGTCGGCACCTGCGCAGAATGCCGGCCCCACGTGGCGCAGCACGATGGCGCGGGCGCTGGCCGCCTCGGCCGCGTCGATGCCTGCGTGGAGTTCGGCGAGGAGTTGGCGAGACAGTGCGTTGCGATTGTGCTGGGAGTCGAGAGTGATCGTGGCGATTCCGCCATCGAGTGCCGTTCTAACGAGTTCCGTCATACCGCTGAACGTACTCTTCGTTCAGATGTTGGGCCATGGTCGGAGACAACACGTAGGGTCATATCGTGACTGAACTACGCAACGATTTCCCCGCAGGCGTCCTCACCGGAGAAGCAGTGAACGAAGTGTTTGCGCTCGCCAAGGCTGAACGATTCGCCCTGCCAGCTGCCAACTGCATTGGCACGAACTCAATGAACGCTGTGATGGAAGCGGCCGGCAAGGTCAATAGTCCAGTCATCATCCAATTCTCAACGAGCGGCTCGGCCTTCGTTGGTGGCAGGAACGTCCCGGTCGACGGTTCCAAGGCGTCGATCCTGGGTTCGGTCGCTGGTGCCAGGCATGTGCAGACCATGGCTGAGGCCTACGGCGCTCGCGTCATTCTCCACACCGATCACTGCCCGAAGAGCAAGCTGCCCTGGATCTCGGGTCTCCTCGATGTCGGTGAAGAGCACTTTGCTGCGACCGGTTCGCCGTTGTTCAGTTCGCACATGCTCGACCTCTCCGAAGAGCCGATGGAAGAGAACCTCGATATCTGCGTCGACTACCTGAAGCGCATGGCGCCCCTCGGCATGACGCTCGAAATCGAACTGGGCATCACCGGGGGCGAAGAAGACGGCGTCGACAACTCCGATGCCAACCCCGAAGACCTCTACTCCAAGCCGACCGAAGTGGCGTACGCCTACGAGCGACTCATGGAAGTCAGCCCGAACTTCACAATTGCTGCAGCCTTCGGCAACGTCCACGGCGTGTACAAGCCTGGCAACGTCAAGCTCACCCCGACCATCCTCCGCGATGCTCAGGCACACATCGCCGAGAAGCACTCGACCTCCAGCGATAAGCCGGTCAACTTCGTGTTCCACGGCGGCTCAGGTTCCTCAGCGGCCGAGATCGAAGAAGCACTCGGGTACGGCGTCATCAAGATGAATATCGACACCGACCTGCAGTGGGCGTACTGGGACGGCATCCGTGGCTACGAGGCTGACAGGCACGACTACCTGCAGGGTCAGCTTGGCAACCCGGATGGTGCCGATGCTCCGAACAAGAAGCACTACGACCCTCGCGTGTGGCTCCGAGCTGGCGAAGTGAGCTTCATCGAGCGGCTCGAGCAAAGCTTCCGCGAGCTCAACAACATCGACACCCTGGGATAGTTACGCATGGGGTCAGGCCCCTTTCGCAACTCTGTGTCGGATTTGCGGAACCGAGTGATCGCGCAACTCGTTCAACTTCAATGAGGTACCTCCGCGTCATTCTCGCTAGTGCAATGGCGGGAATCGCTGTCGCTGGAACGGTTCTCGGCCGCCGATCTCGACGCAGCGGCCCTCCAGGCACCACGATGGAGTCGTGAGCATGCTTGCAGCTGAGGCTGGACGAATTCCTGTGATGAGCCTGAAACGGCTGCGTGGGAGTGATGCCGACCGGCGCAGCCTCGCCGACGAGCTGACGGCGGTGTACCACGACATCGGGTTTGCGGTTTTGGTCGACCACGGTCTGAGCGAGGGACTTGTCGACGCAGTCTTCGACATGATGGGCACGTTCTTCGCCCTGTCTGATGAGCAGAAACGGTTAATCGACAAGTCGGCATCGCCGTACTTCCGAGGGTGGGAATCTGTCGGGACGGAGTTCACGAACAATCGGCCCGATATCCGTGAACAGATCGATGTGTGGAGTGAACACCCGCCTAGCGATCAGGGTCACGGGCCGGACTACCTGAAGCTGCTCGGACCGAACCAATGGATGCCTGACGACGTGCTGCCGGGACAACAAAAACTCGCTCTCGACTGGTTCGAGCAACTCGGAACGCTCTCTGACGAGGTGCTCAGCCTGTTCGCTGTTGGGCTCGGTCTGGGGCCCGACCATTTTGCTGCAGCGTTTGGCGACGACGCGATGTCGTTGACAAAGTTCATCAACTACCCGCCCACCCCCGACGGTGCAGCCGGCGTGAACGCCCACAACGACACGGGATTCGTCACGTTGCTCGCTACCGGCGAGACACCCGGCCTGCAGGTCCTGGACCCCACCGGCGCCTGGATCGACGTGCCGGTCGTACCGAACTCGTTCGTGTTGAACATCGGCGAGATGTTGCAGGCGATGACCGGGAACTATCTCATGGCAACAGCGCACCGTGTGGTCGCCAGCGAACAGCGAATGTCGGCGGCGTATTTCCATGGCCCATCACTCCACACGCCCCTCGATCCCATCGGGCTCGACCAGCGATTCGTCGATGCGGTCGCCGCGAGCGAGCGGCACCGGTCGGCAGGCTTTATGGCCACCAAGGAGCAAACCGAAGCCGGTATCGGCGACATTGGGAGTCCGACCCATACCGACGTGTACGGCGACCAGCTGTGGAACTACTTCTCACGTAGCTATCCGGACATGATGGAACGGCACCACGGCAAATAGTTGCGAAAGGGGCCTGACCCCATGCGCAATTATTCGCGGAGTGAGCGAAGGAACGTCTCGACTTCTTCGCGGTGGCGTGTGCGCTTCATGGGCGGCAGTGCCTTGACGATATCCCAGCGGTAGCGAGCCTTGCCGAGGCGCGGATCCATGACCGCAACGACGCCCTTGTCGTCGGCGGTACGAATCAGACGGCCGCATGCCTGGGCGAGCATCATCGATGCCCGTGGGATGTCGATTTCGCTAAATGCGGCAGGGCCGAGCAGGTCGCGACGGGCCGACAGCAGCGGATCGTCAGGCCGAGGGAACGGGATGCGGTCGATGACGACGAGCGACAGTGTGCGGCCGGGTACGTCGACGCCTTGGAAAAGCCCGGTCGTTGCGAACAGGCAGGTCTCGTCGGAGTCGGCAAACGCCTTGACCAGGGCAGGCTTGGGGAGGTCGCGTTGGGTGAGGATCGGAAAGTCCAACCGGGACTTCATCTCCTCGGCGGCCTCGTCCATCGCCCGGTAGCTCGTAAACAGCGCAAGCGTTCGGCCGCCCGCAGCGTTGATCAGTGCTTCGAGTTCGTCGTTCGCTTTCGCCCTGAATCCGGCGTCGTTCGGGTTCGGCAGGTGGATTGCGTTGTAGAGGACCGAATTGGCCTCGTAATCGAACGGGCTGCCGACATCGGCTACTTCGACCTTCTTGCCTCCGGACTCCATGCCGACTCGGTTCGCCAATGATGTCGGAATAGTCGCGCTGGTGAGAATCGCGGTGCGCTTGGTCCAGACACCTTCAGTTAACGCCGGCCCGACATCGAGGGGCTGAATTTCCAGGCGTGGGGAGTCGCGGCTTCCCGAGACAAATGCCACGTAGCCCGCTTTGCCTTCGATGGCGACGTCGAGGTACTCGATTGTTCGGCTGACCATTGACTGAGCGCGAAGCTTGCGTTGCTTCGCGTCTTCGTTCGATGTGTCGATGGCGACCAGCGTGTTGTTGGCGTCGCCCAGCGTGAGTCGAGCATCCGTCAATACCTCTTGCAGTTCGTCAGGTAGCGGGGTCGGCAGACGTTTGCCGAGTTCGGGCTCGAGGACATCGCGGAGGCTCGGGCCGACTTCGGAGATTCCACCGGTGATCGACGGGTCATCGATGATCTTGCGGACCACGCCGGACAGCGCGGTAAATCGGCCGGGTGAAATTTCAACACCGACCGTGTTGCTCATGGTGTCTTCGAGCGTGTGTGCCTCGTCGAAGACGACGACGTCGTGGTCGGGCAGCACGGCGCCGTCAGAAGCCACGTTGAGGCCATACAGGTACGTGTTGACAACGATCACGTCGGCGGCAGCAGCTTTACGGCGGGCTTGCTCGGCAAAACACGGATCGCCGAGCGGGCATTTGTCAGCACCGGGGCATTCGTCGCTGCCGACGCTGACCGAGCGCCACGCACTGTCGCTCGGGGACCAGTCGAGTTCGGCTTGATCACCGGTCGGCGACTTCTCAGCCCAGGCCGCGATCTTCTGAATCTCGGCCTTCGTGACTACGGCCATCGATTCCAGTTCGAGCTGGCCTTCGCCCTCGGCGCTCACTTCGCGGAGTCGCTGCAGGCAGACGTAGTTGCTGCGTCCCTTGAGGATCGCCCAGCTGAAGTCGACGTCGAGGTGCTCGGCGAGGAACGGAAGGTCCTTCTCGGCGAGCTGGTCTTGCAGTGCTTTGGTCGCTGTCGCGACGACGACACGCTTGCCTCCGGTAATGGCAGGCACGAGGTAGGCAAGTGTCTTGCCCGTACCGGTTCCTGCCTGCACGACGAGGTGTTTTCCGGTGGCAATGGACTGTTCGACGAGCCGCGCCATTTCGAACTGGCCCGGACGGTCTTCAGAATTCTCGAGGGCGGCAGTGACGGTGGTGAGCGCACCGAGTGCAGCTCCTGGCGCGGAGCCGGCAGGGGAGTCGCTCATTAGGGTCCGCACGATACCCCGTGGAGCCGGTGGAGATCGGGTACCCCGACGGGCGCCGCATGGGCCTGCTCCCATGGAAGAATGGCCGAGTGATGTGCTCGCTCGCCTTGGTGACTCGCAGGACGAGTGCATGAGCGAGATCTATCGAGATGTCGGCGTTGTCTTGCGTACCTACAAGTTGCGTGAAGCCGATCGCATCATCGTCATCCACACACGCGACAACGGCAAGGTTCGTGCGGTCGCGAAAGGCGTGCGCAAGACCAAGTCGAAATTCGGGGCGAGGCTCGAACCAATGAGTCACGTCAGCCTCCAGCTGTACCGAGGGCGCGAACTCGACATCGTCACCCAGGCGGAATCGGTCGAGCCACTCGCGCCGATGCTGTCCTCGCTTGACCGGGCGTCGCAGGGGCTTGCCGTGCTCGAAGCCGCCGACCAGTTATCTCTCGAACGTGAGCCGAACCCACGCCTCTATCAAATGATTGTCGGGGTACTCCGAACAATTGCTCAGAAGCCTTCACCGCTGAACGTGCCAGCTTTCTACTGGAAGCTGCTGGCACACGAGGGTGTGCGACCGCAGCTCGAGGAGTGCGTTCGCTGCGGCGAATCCGGCCCGGAAACGCAACTTGTCGCGTTTGACCTGAACGAAGGCGGCGTGCTTTGCCGATCGTGTCGTTCTGGACAGTCGATCAGCCCGGGAGCGCTCGACCTGCTGCGCAACATTCTTGGAGGCCGACTGGCCTACGCGCTTGCTCAGGAAGAGTCCTCAATCACGCATGAAGTGTCGGGCCTTGCGACGCGAGCCCTCGAATTTCACATTGAGCGACGGCTCAAGGCCATTGCGATGTTCGAAGCGCACTGACAACCAGCAACAGTTCGTGGCGTCGGAACGCCATCTGTCCTGACGGAACAGACGCGCAGGGTGGGTCCGACGGTGCGCTCATAGACTCGGGCGCCTATGCCGGCCACGGATCTTGATCAAATTGTCAGCCTCTGCAAACGACGCGGGTTCGTCTCCCAGTCAGCAGAGATCTACGGCGGCTTCCGCTCCACCTATGACTATGGGCCCCTCGGCTCCCTGCTGCTGCGCAATGTGAAAGAAGCATGGCTCAGGTCGATGGTCCAGCAGCGCGACGACGTGGTGCTGATCGACGCTGCCATACTCGGGCCACCCCAGGTGTGGGAAGCATCCGGGCACCTCGGCAACTTCTCGGACCCGCTCGTCGACTGCACAAACTGCAAAACGCGGCATCGTCTCGACAAGCTTGACGACCCCGATACGTGCCCCGATTGCGGCACGAAAAACAGCTTCACTGAGGCCCGAGAGTTCAACCTGATGTTCAAGACCCAGGCGGGCCCGGTCGAAGGTGCAGGCGCCGACGCTTACCTCCGTCCCGAGACCGCACAGGGCATGTTCACCAATTTTGCGAACGTGCTGCAGACGAGCCGCAAGAAGCCGCCGTTCGGCATTGCCCAGGTCGGCAAGAGCTTCCGTAACGAGATCACGCCGCAGAACTGGATCTTCCGCACGCGCGAGTTCGAGCAGATGGAGATGGAGTTCTTCGTCCCGCCCGAGGACAGCGACAAGTGGTACGAGTACTGGTGCAACGAGCGCCTCAACTGGTACATCGAGCACGGCATCCCCGAAGACATGGTCATGCTGCGCCCGCACGACGAAGACGAGCTGTCGCACTATTCGACCGGTACGTCTGACGTCGAGTTCAAGTTCCCGTGGGGCTTCGACGAGCTCGAGGGCATCGCAAAACGCACCGACTTCGACCTGAAGGCGCATGCTGCTGCGTCGGGCGAGAAACTCGACTACTTCGACCCACAGACGCAAGAGCGTTACGTGCCGTTCGTAATCGAGCCGGCTGCCGGCGCCACGCGCACGATGGCCGCATTCCTGCTCGCGGCGTACGACGAAGACGAAGTGAATGGAGAAGTACGCACCGTGCTGCGCCTCCACCCTCGTCTCGCTCCCTACAAGGTCGCCGTGCTGCCCCTGAGCAAGAAAGACACGCTGACGCCGCTGGCGCACGAGGTCCGCAAGCTGCTTGCTGACCGCTACATGGTTGACTACGACGAGACCCAGAACATTGGCAAGCGGTACCGCCGTCAAGACGAAATCGGTACGCCGTTGGCAGTTACGGTTGACTTCGACTCGCTTGACGACAACGCTGTGACCGTTCGTGATCGCGACACGATGGAACAGGTTCGCGTTCCGATCGACCAGCTGCTGGCAACGGTCAGCGAGAAGCTCGGCTTCTAGGCGCAATTCGTTCAACATGGCTGCGACCTACCTCGACAAGATTCTCGATCGCCATCGCGAGATGGCTGCGGCTGACACGCGCCCGATCGATCGACTCATCGACGAAGCAACAGCAATGCCAGCGGCACGCGGATTCCGTTCCGCACTTGCTGACACCGCCAAGCTCGGGGTTGTCGCCGAGATCAAGCGCCGTTCACCGTCGAAGGGCGATTTAAACATCGGTCTCGATGTGGCTGAGTGGGCGAAGCTCTACGAGGCCGGGGGTGCCTCGTGTCTTTCGGTACTCACCGACGTCGATAGCTTCGGCGGGTCGGTCGCTGACCTGCAGGGTGCTCGCGACGCCTGCGCTCTTCCGGTGATTCGTAAAGACTTCACGGTCAGCGAACGTGATGTGCTCGATGCCCGGTTGATGGGTGCCGACTGCGTGCTACTGATCGCCGCTGCGCTCGACTCGGCAGAACTTGCCGGGTTCCACGCACTTGCCACGCAGATCGGGCTCGACGTGTTGGTCGAGATTCACGACGAAGCTGAACTCGAGCACGCGCTTGAGGCCAAAGCCACGCTCGTTGGGGTCAACCAGCGCGACCTTGTCACGTTCGAGGTCGATCATAAACGCGCTATTCGCATGGGTGGAGTGATTCCAGATCATGCAATCAAGGTCGCAGAGTCTGGCGTGCGGGGCGCCGACGATGCCCGGATGCTCGAAGCGGCTGGTTACGACGCAGTGCTCGTCGGCGAAGTACTCGTGACAAGTGCCGACCCACAGCAGGCCATCACCGAATTGATCGGATGACGGCCGGTCTGGGCTAGGAACAGCCCGGCAACTACGGTCGTCGAATGCTGACCCGGACGTTCGACATCACCGCTGCTGACTTTCTCGACGGCACCGGGTGGGACATCAGACCCCAGGGCGCATGTAAGGCCGAGGTGTGTGTGCCGTTGGCGTCTGTCGAATCCGGCTTTGATCTCACCTCGACTGCTGAGCGGCTCGGCATGGCCATCGTGACCGATGAGCCGAGTGGCCTGACCGCAATTGGCCCCGAATCGATCGGTGACCGAGCGCTGGCTACCGCGCAGGCCCCCGAGTTGGTGCTGGGCGATCTCGACGGTAATGAGTTCAGGCTGTCGTCGCTGCGCGGTCAGAAGGTCGTCATCGTCTCCTGGGCACCATATTGAGGTTGCTCATTTGATCTGCCAGGTTGGCAGACACTCCGCAATGAACTCCACGCCGACGGCCTCGAGATCGTCACGGTCTCACTCGAACTGAGTGGCCCCGAGGCATCGCGCCGATACATCGAAGCAGCGTCACCGGAACACCCGTCCCTGCTCGATCCAACGCACCAGATGGACGCGCTTTTTGGCGTGGTCAACATCCCGAATGTGGTGTGGATTGACGAAGCCGGAATGATCGTCCGCCCGCCCGAGCCGGGCTGGCCAGGAGGTCGACAGGAGTTCCCAAAGGAGATGCGTGACGGCATGCCCGACCTTGGTCGAGCACACGGCGCGCCCGACGAGCCCGAAGACGGCCCTGGGATGTGGGCAGTGCTCGGTTCAGGCCAGGACCGCATGTCGTACCCCGATGCAATCCGCGACTGGGTTGCCAAGGGCGACGCGAGCGAATTCGTGATGTCGCCTGCCGACGTGGTTGCTGCGTCGGAGCCCCGCGATGCCGCCATGTCCAAGGGGGCTGCTCACTTTGAGTTGGCCAATCACCTGTGGCAAGCGGGCAACCGCGATGCAGCGGTTGAGCACTTCAACGCCTGCCACCGGCTGCAACCCGACAACTGGACCTATAAGCGTCAGGCATGGTCGCTGTTCGGCCAAGAACGCATCGGCGGCGACTTCGGTCGCTTCGTGCAGGGCCCCATTCAGGGCGAAGAAGACGCGTGGCCGTTCGACTCCGACTTCCGTTCAGAAGTGTCGTCGCGAGCAGTTGGCAGCTACTACCCCAAAACGATGTAGAAGCTCGGACTTGTGCTGTTGCATGCCAGGATCAAATGATGACCGCATACCTGATCGCCGACACCGATGTTCACGACCGGGATGGCTACGAGCAGTACAAGGCATTGGCTCGCCCGATCGCCGAGAAGTTTGGCGGCGAATACCTGGTGCGCGGGGCAGAGTTGCGAGTCGACGATGACGATCTCTGGTCACCGACTCGGCTGGTTATCATCTCGTTTCCCGATCTGACGTCAGCAAAGGCATTTCTTGACAGCGAGGAGTACGCGCCGGTCAAGGAACTGCGCCGAAAGTATGCGAAGTCGACCGTCGTAATGGTGGACGGCGCAGTACCCAGCTAGCTGACGGGGCCGCCGGGCC
>Ga0114998_10001158_pt1 | contig 20140 bp, 16 predicted proteins | sample ArcticOcean_MG_C_5_FD_87044 | JGI IMG/M metagenome (GOLD analysis project Ga0114998, IMG submission 87044) | Marine microbial communities from western Arctic Ocean - ArcticOcean_MG_CB4_138 | ecosystem: Environmental > Aquatic > Marine > Oceanic | place: Arctic Ocean: Canada Basin | collected... | reverse complement strand
CCCAAGGCCCCAAGGCCCCAAGGAAGTTAAAGCATGATCTTTTCTTTGTTCATTTTATTCCACTAGCCTTTACCCAATACATTACAAAATCACCTCTTCCGCTAAATATTTCAAACTAAAAAATAGTCTATGCCGACCACCGATCTGAATTTTACCCTAAGTATTTTAAACAGCCTTAGTTTACAGACTTAAACTCTTGATAAAATATTTCCGCGGGATTGAATCACCTGAGCTGATTTTTATTATCCGGGTAGTCCGAGCCAAGAATTCCAGACAGAGATTACTTGAAAGCTATTAATTCGAGACTTAAATAGCGGTTCTAGCTAACTTGACTGCCAGTCGGCCGCTGGCCTATACTTAGTAAAGCTTATACTTTACTAATATTATACCGACTTAAGCTTTTCCTATTCTTAGCTATCAACACCACAACTTCTTAGTACAAAGCACTTTGATATTTTCGACTATATTGTGTGTTATACCCTTGAAATGGACTACATATAGTGGTATTTTTCATTCTCAGTTCAGCGTGACGCCATTCAAGCTGTTCTGTTACTTAACATTCATGCGCAGCGCCTTCACACCTCATTCTGCGCCTGAGTGCTCCTTGAGATTCCCGTCCTCTGCAGGCCTACACCCCTTCGCAGAGGCCGGGGCACTCTTAAAGATTTCCTTGTCCTAGCGTCGTTCCTGCCGATTACACTTTGTGAAGACCATAGCAGTACGTAGGCGAACCCCAAAAGACTGACGCGACATGACTGAACTTACAACCCAAACTGAACGCACCTGCCTAAACTGCGGCACCACTCTAACTGAATCATTTTGTGCCCACTGCGGCCAACGAGAGCACGAAGTAAAGCGACCAGTCGCCGGCCTCCTGAAAGAACTATTTCGCGCGATCTTTGAATTGGATGGCAGGGCCTATCGGACAGTTTTCTTTTTGTTTTGCAAACCCGCCTATTTATCTCGCGAGTATATAGAAGGGCGACGAGCAAGTTTCACACCCCCGCTTAGATTATTTCTAATACTGAGTATTATCTTCTTTTTCATGATCTCAGCGAATTCTCTGATACAAACTCTGGACAGCTCACTGTTCGGTGAAGCCGTTTCACAAAGCAAGGATGTAGATAATATCGTCAAAGACGACGGGACATCCAGCAACGGTTCAGATGAGCTAAATGGTGAAGATCGTGAAGCAATCGTTGAGATAATACAATTCGTCGATACTCTAGTGCTACCCTTTTTAAGCGACGAAACTAATGCAAACTTAATCGCATTTCTCTCAAATCAAGCCCAAACAAATTTCGACAGAATCTTAGACGACCCCAGAGATTTTTTCTATGGCTCTTTAGATTACATCACTTTCTTTATACTTTTGATGATGCCTTTTCTAGCCATGATCCAGAAGGCTCTCTATTTCTTTTCGAAGCAGTTCTATATAGAGCACATGATACTGACACTTCACAATCACACCTTTTTAATTATTGGTATGATTATTCAAATACCTCTAGATTTTCTAGGTGAAGCGACAGTAATGATTATTTCACCCTTAGCAAGCCTGGTGTCTAATCTCCTTAGGTTTTGGATGGCAATTTACTTGTTCTTAAGTTTAAAGTTCTATTTTGGCCAGGGGTACTTGCTCACTACAATAAAATTCATAACGGCAACTGTTAGCTATGGAATATTGTTAGCAATGGGCTTGGCTGTTTTTATGGCCATTTTCTTTATATTTTCTTAAGCCCTAGCCAACCTTTCGGACATGAACATCCATTTGCGGATACGGAATTAAAAGACCTTCCTTACCAAAAGTGCGATATACCTCTTCATTCATCTTGAAGAATACACTCCAGTAATCAGGAGCATTAACCCACGCACGAACAACTATATTGACCCCACTATCTGCCAAGGCAGACAAAGCGACAAAAGACTCCGGGGCTTTTACTATTCTGTTATCAGCCGCAATTCGCTTATTAACAACCTCATAAGCCTTATCAAGATCGTCACCGTAAGCGATACCAATGGTCCAATCTACACGGCATGCGGGCTGGGTAGAGTAGCTAATTAAGGTACACGTCGCTAAAGGGCCATTGGGAACAAGAACCGTTTTATTGTCAACTGTGGCTAGAATCGTAAAGAAAATTTGAATCTCTTTCACCACCCCGGCATGATCCTTAGCATCGGTCACATCTCCCACTTTGTAAGACTAAAAAAGTAGAATCATCACACCTCCGGCGAAGCTCTGGAAAGTGGCAGATAACGCTAAACCTACTGCCAAACCGGCAGCACCCATAACAGCAACAAACGATGTCATCTCTACACCCAGCATGCCAGGATCTGTGATGTAAACCATTTTTTAGCAACATAGGAACTAAGCTAGAGACAAAATCCCGAACCTAGGAATCCGTATCGTTGCGCTCCGTTATTCTTACCATGACATTAATAATCATTTTTACGATGTACAGCCATATTACTAAAGTTGCGAGGGCCTTGAGTAATTTGAGACCGTAACTTATAGCGAATTCGGTCAATACAGCTGATCGATTTCCATGTTATTTTCCTTTCAATTTTGTTTTTAGAGCAGGTACAAAAAAGGAGGACACATGCCCCCCTTTATATTGCTAATCTGTAGCCCTACTTATATCATACTAATAATTAGCTACGATTCTCCAGCTGCACTGAGCGAGCAACAATCGAGTATTCTTTTACTTCACCTTCCAAAGCTAACGTCGATTTGGCCCCAGCGTCTTGGGCGTAATGCTCAGCTTGCTCCCCCGTTAGGACATGCTCGGTCAATGTTCCATAAACAACTGAGCGCTGCATGCTGGTTTCCATTGGGACGAAAAAACCATAATCTTCAAAGGTCACACGAGCGTAAGTGACACCATCCACTAAGATCATCCAGCAGCCTTTTGCCTGACAGACTTCGGTGATTTGGCCTTCTATTTTGGTCATTCCGTTTGTATCTGTCGCTTTTTCTGCTATTGCTTGCTTCAGTGAAAGCGCTGCTAAAGCCGCAGGCATTTCAGCACCAAAAGCCTTATCTGCTGAAAAGCCCTGGTCTGCTAATGCGGCAAAACTAACGCTGGATGCCAGGATGAGTAACAATCGATTTACACTATTCATATCAATAACCTCAAATAATTTATAAAGAATTTAGGAATGCTATAATCTGCTGTTGCTCAGCTTCGCCTAAGGTAGAGAACACATCCGGCATAAGAGACCGATCATCGTCGCTAACGCTAGCAACTCTGTCTTTAAAATAAGTCACCCAACGTCGACCATCTTCATTCTGAATTTGCACTGCTAGCTCAGAGTCATTCCTATAGCGCCCTCGAACAGTAGAGCCATCATTTTGAGTGACTATTTTGGCGCCGTAGCCACCGACAATTGTCGCCGATGGGTTTGTCAGAGCTTGTAGTAAAGCCGACTCGGAAAGCCTTGAGGACACTCCGTCAAGTCCGGGCCCAACATTACCCCCGTTGTCATCATAAGAATGACAGGTGACACAATTTGCCTGATTATTAAAAAGCGTCTCTCCTGCAATTGCCATAGGGTCATCGCTAGGACCTGAATCTTCGTTACCAATATTGAGTCCGGGCTTACCTTGGAGGGTTCGAACAAAGTTTGCGATATCATAAATCTCTTCTTCGCTAAACGATCCACCCCAGGCAGCCATTCCAGTTCCTGCACGCCCATCGGTGATAACGGACAGCAGGTCAGTATCAGACAATTTATTCGCCACGCTGTCCGTTAATGGCTTACCCATCGCTTGACCTTCGCCAAGACCTCCGTGACAGACAGTGCAGTAAGCATCGTATAGCTCGCCGCCTTCTCCAACTCCTGCCGACACCTGAGGTGATGTCGTCAGCAATGCACCTGCTATCAATCCAAAAACAGTGTTCAACTTCTTATTCATACAACAGCACCTTAAAAACAAATACTACAGAGAAAGTGATGGAACTTTTTTCTCAATCCATTAAAGACCGAATACAAGTTAGCGAAGCATCACCTACTGAAAAGGATGTAGCGAACCTTTACAGACTAAACAAGATATAGTTTCCGGGAGAAATACCAGTTGCGACACCTTCCCTTGTCACCGGATCCCGCGTTCCGGAGGCTATACCTATGTACTGCTTGCCATCAATAGTGAAACTAGTCGGCGGCGCATAGAGGCCACTGCCTGTTTGGAATTTCCACAAAATCTCGCCGGTTTCATCATTCATTGCGTAGATATAGCCATCTGGCGCGCCAGAGAAAACCAAACCACCACCAGTTGCCAATGTGCCAGCCCAGTTAAAGTTGCCAGGCATTTCTACCTGCCAGTCAATATCACCGGTTCGCATATTAAAAGCGACAACATAACCTGTGCCGGTTGGCTCAAAACGAGGAATGCCACCAAGGTCCATAGTGCCGGGTCGCCCATCTCCTTCTCGGCGAATAAAGGTAGTGCCCCATTCAGTTGTCGGAATATAAAGCATATTGGTATCAGGGCTATAAGAGGCAGGTGGCCAGTTCTTGCCACCATACAGACCAGGGAATACAACCGTGTCCGCTGGTTCATACAAAGATTCTTTCAGCACAGGCTTGCCCGATTCGTCTCGCTCAGCCCAGTTAACCTTTGTGTATTCACCGGCATACAGAAATTCACCGTTGAAGCGATCCAATGCATAGACGTGTCCATTTCTTGATATCTGCACAATCATCTTGCGCATCTGACCTTCGAACATTTCTTCGATGATCATTGGCTCTGATGTTGAATCATGGTCAAACTCATCTCGAGGAGAGGTTTGGAAATGCCATTCCAGCTCACCGGAGTCAGCGTGCAGAGCGACTACTGAGTTTGTGTAAAGATTGTTACCTTTACGGACGTTGTTGTTGATATCTGGCCAAGGATTCCCTGTTCCCCAGAACACTAGATCCGTCTCAGGGTCGTAAGTGCCAGTAACCCAAGTTGGGCCGCCCCCTGTTTTCCAAGAATCGCCTTCCCAAGTTTCATTGCCTGGCATACCTTCTCCAGCCGTGGTGTACCAGCGCCACCGCAATTCACCAGTATTCACATCATAGGCATCAACATAGCCTCGAATACCAAACTCGCCGCCACCAACGCCGATCAACACCATGTCTTTAACTACCAGCGGTGCCGCCGTTATAGAAAAAGATTCGCGGTGATCTGCAACTTCCGCATCCCATAATTGAATACCTGTGGCTGCGTCAAAGGCCAATAGATGAGCATCTAACGTACCGTAAAACACTTTATCTTCATGCAAACCAACACCCCGGTTGTGGGGCCCACAGCACAAATCAACATTTTCGAAATCATGATCATAACGCCACAGCTCGTCACCCGTCATTGGATCGACCACAATCAAGTGACTGTTGGCCGTGGTTAAATACATGCGTCCGTCGTTTACCAACGCAGTAACTTCGAATGCGCCGCCCGTAACACCTGTCGGTTTTATCCAAACTGGCCGCAGGTTGGCAACAGTGTCGCGGTTAATCTGGTCATCGGGCATATAGCGCCAAGCGCCATAGTTTTTACCATAGGTGACCCAGCGATCCGAGTGATCTTGAGCGTTCTCAAGAATCTCAGAAGTCACATTCTGAGCCGCTGCCGCGCTGGCTAATATCATACTAATCAGCGTGAGCGCTGATACAGACTTGAATAGTTTCAACATCGTTACTCTCTTTTAAAGGCGTCTATTTATAAGGCTTTGAAAAACATAGCTATTATTTGAGCGGGAATTATTTGAAGTCTCGCTGTACAGGGGTCTAATTAACCTATAAACCGACCCGCCCTGTCAATTGCCTAGCGGCGAACAAAATAAAGGTTCAAAACAAAAATGCCTTTTGCCACACTCCCCAGCATCCATTGCACTCTAATTGCTCAAGTCATATCATCCAGACCAGCTTGCAAGACCCGAGTTTGGTGCAGTAGTAGCAAGTAACTACAAATCACGCGGACTATGTTTGCCCTCTCGTTAAGGCGCGAAACAAGGAAAAAGAATGATTGTATACGGTGTTGCACTACTTTCCCTTTGCCTGATTGCTGGAATGTTGGCAGGTGAAACCCTCGGAGCTTTCATGGGGGTTCAAGCCAATGTCGGCGGTGTCGGCATCGCCATGCTAATGCTGGTATTTGCCAGCAATACTGACAAATTTAAAACCCTTACTGAAGGTGCTGCAGGCACAGGCATCCAATTTTGGAGTGCTATGTACATTCCCATCGTGGTGGCTATGGCGGCGAGACAAAATGTAGCAGCAGCCGCTGATGGCGGACTGCTCGCGCTAGTCGCTGGGGTAGCTGCAGTCGTGGTCAGCTTCGCTCTGGTACCCGTATTAAGCCGGATTGGCAAAAATACTGACGCTGCAGGCGGGGAAAATTAATGGATATTATTGAAACGGTCTTTGTCCGTAACAATTTGATTGTCGCTTTTGCCGCAATAGGAATTGTAATGTGGGTTTCCTATTTCCTCGCCAACAAATTTACTGCGGGGCGAATACACGGCTCTGCTATTGCCATCGCACTGGGACTTCTTGCTGCCTACTGGGGAGGAATTACAACCGGGGGTACTCGTGGCGTTTCTGATTTCGCCTTACTTGGCGGAATTGGCTTAATGGGAGGAGGCATGATGCGGGACTTCGCCATTGTTGCCACCGCCTTTGGGGTCAAGTTTAGTGAGCTTAAAAAAGCCGGATTAGCCGGCGCAGTCTCTATTTTTGCCGGTGTCATCGTGTCCTTCGTAGTGGGCGCTGCAGTAGCGGTGATGTTTGGCTATACCGATCCCGCGTCAATCACCACCATAGGCGCCGGCGCCGTCACCTACATAGTGGGGCCCGTTACCGGCGAAGCCATCGGCGCCAGCGACGCTGTAATTACACTGAGTGTTGCAGCCGGCTTAGTAAAATCAATTTTAGTAATGATTGGCACTCCATTAGTTGCCAAATCAATAGGGCTGGATAACCCCCAATCAGCAATGGTGTTTGGCGGTTTAATGGGGACCACCAGTGGGGTCGCCGCAGGTTTGGCAGCAACCGATCCTAAGTTAGTTCCCTATGGCGCAATGACCGCCACTTTTTATACCGGCGTTGGTTGTCTCTTGGGACCTTCAGTTTTATATTTTTTAGTTAGCGCTATCTTCTAGAGCTATTTGAACAGCAATATCACTCGATTACGGAACCCTTATATGTCACGCGATTCATTCCCTCATCTAAAAAATAATAATTCTAAGACTGCTCTTGTTGACGGCGATCGCAACTACAGTTTCGCAGAAGTAAACGGCCTCATAGACCGCTTTGCTGGTGGCTTACTTCGAGGCCGCGCCGATCTTAATGAAGAGCGAATCGCCTTTTTTATTCCAGCAAGCGCTGATTATGTCACAGTAATGCACGGTGTCTGGCGTGCTGGAGGGATTGCTATACCTCTCAATGTGGCCTCTGCTGTAGCAGAACTAGATCACTGCCTGACATCCGCCAGCGTTACTCGAATGATTGCAAACGGCGATTATCAAGATTCGCTAAAAGACCTTTGTCAGCGCCTTAATATCGAGTTGGTGTCGGTGAAAGACGTACTTCAAGACGCTAGTCAAGACAACGTAAAACCGCTGCCCGTGATCGCGCAAGAGCGCAGAGCCATGATGCTTTTCACAAGTGGCACCACCAACAAACCAAAGGGCGTTGTTAGCACACACAAAACTATTCAAGCTCAGGTCACCACGCTGATAGATGCATGGTGCTGGACACAAGACGATGTAATACCCCTGTTTTTGCCAGTACACCACATACACGGCATTATCAACATATTGAGCTGTAGCTTATGGTCAGGCGCGACTGTCCACCTGTTTAGTAAGTTTGATATCCCCAAGATCAGCGCTGAAATTATCGCCGACACCTACAATGTTTTTATGGCTGTACCTACCATTTACGTGAAATTCACTCAATACTTTGACTCTATCGATCAAGATCAGGTTCAAAAAATATGTGATGGCTTTGCCAGAATGAGACTTAACATTTCAGGCTCTGCGGCCTGCCCAGTAAAACTGTTCAACCAATGGCAAAGCCTAACCGGCCAAGTGCTCCTAGAGCGCTATGGCATGACCGAAATTGGAATGGGTATTTCCAACCCTTATTCAGATGAACGCCGTGCGGGTTTTGTAGGCCAGGCACTTCCTGGGGTTAATATTGCGCTGTTTGATGAGCAAAACGAGATTATCAATGAAGAGGGCTTAGCCGGTGAAATCCGCGTTCAGGGTGACAATGTCTTTCTTGAGTATTGGAATAACGAGAAAGCAACCACGGAAAGCTTCAAAGATGGCTGGTTCTGCACAGGTGATGTGGCAGTTTTAGAAAGCGGCTACTATCGAATCATGGGACGCTCCTCTGTTGACATCATTAAGTCCGGCGGATATAAGCTCTCCGCACTGGAAATCGAGGGAGTCCTTCTCATGCACGACGCTATTGCAGAAGTTGCCGTCATTGGTGTGGAAGATGACACTTGGGGCGAAGCCGTTACCGCCTTTATTGGCCTGAACCCCGGTGCCACTCTGGAATTTGATGAGCTGCGAACCTGGTGTGATGGAAAAATGTCATCCTATAAAATCCCAAAATCCATTAAGCTGATTGACGCCTTGCCAAGAAATGCAATGGGTAAGGTCACCAAGCCCACTTTGAAGGCCATGCTATAGAGATTACTACTATCGCGGGCTCTGCTCATTGAAAACAGTCCGTTTTTGTCAATTCAGGCTAACCCAGCCGTGCGTTTCTTGCCTACAACCGATAAAATGGTAAATCAATTAACCGCCTTAGATGAGTTTTATCCCCTTTGAAAACTGAGTTTCTTGGCAAGACCCTTTCCGGCCCATTTACAGTTCCTTCAGGCATCGTAACCTGCTCTGCTTCCATCATTCAGCGCGTATTCGACACAATGCCTGAAGTTGGTGTTTTAACCACCAAAAGTATCGGGCCCGAACCACGACTTGGCTACCGTGAGCCTATTCTTACCCAGTTTGAACCTGGAAAGTTCACCAATGCCGTCGGATTAACTAATCCGGGGGCAGCCCGCTCAGCAGAACTGATGGCCCAGCTCACAATCCCTGATGACCGCTTTCTGCTTATATCAATCTTCGGCGGCAGTGTTGAAGAGTATGTTGAGGTGGCAAAAATTATGGCGCCGCATAGCGACGGTTTAGAGTTGAATCTGTCATGTCCTCACGCTAAAGGCTATGGCATGGCAATGGGCCAAGACCCTGCTCTGGTAGAGGAAATAGTACGGGCGGTTAAAGCCGCTGTTAATGTTCCTATTGTTGCCAAACTAACACCTAATGTTCCTAATATTGGTGAGATTGCCGCTGCTGCTGTTGCCGGTGGCGTCGACGGAATTTGCGCGATTAACACAATGGGACCGGAATGTTACGAGGCTCACGGCCAACCAATACTGACAAATGAAAAAGGCGGCGTCTCTGGCAAAGGCGTTCTTGCCCGAGCTCTGGAATGCGTCAGAGAAATTAGAGCGCAGGTCGACGTGCCTATAGTTGGCTGCGGAGGCATCAGCAGCGCCAAGGACGTACTTGAATTTCAAGCAGCCGGTGCCACCATCATTGGCGTTGGCTCTGCCTTAGTTGGCATGACGACAAATGAAATAGCGGATTATTTCCAAAGCCTCAACGCTGACCTAGAGTCAGGGCAAGACACAGCAGAAGCATTGGTTCGTTATGACATCGATATGGCATTCGATCCTGTCACCTTGGTCAGCAATGAACATGTTACAGATGACATTTGTATATTAACCTTCGACAAATCGGTCAATGTCCAAGCAGGTGAATTCATATTCCTGTGGGTCCCCGGCTTAGGAGAAAAGCCTTTTTCTGCTCTCACTGACAGTCCTTTCTCCCTGGTGGTAATCAACCTAGGTGAATTTACGAAGGCATTATTGGACCTTGAACCAGGCACTGAGGCCTATGTTCGAGGCCCTCACGGCACCGCGGTGAACCCAGCGGAGGACGCAAAAATAATTGCCGTCGCTGGCGGAACTGGCTTGGCCGCGGTCTATCAAATTGCCCGAGATTTTGGCGATACTGAAATTTTCTTGGGAGCAAGAACCGAAGAGCGCCTCTACTTTCTAGAAGAGTGCGAAGCAATCGGTAATTTACATGTGGCAACAGATGATGGCAGCAAAGGCTTTCATGGTGTAATCACCGAGCTGCTAAGACGATATCTAGAGGGCTTAACTGTTGCCGAGCTCGAAAAACTGGTTTTTTATAACTGCGGGCCCGGCCCGATGGTCCGGGCAGCGGCCGTTGTACAGCGGGAATTTTGTAGCCCTAGTCAGATTTTTAATGCTATCGATTACTGGACTAAATGCGGCGTTGGAATTTGCGGCGCCTGCGATGCGCCCGATGGCCGCCGCCTTTGTGTTGACGGTCCTTTTCTTGATGACAGTGATAGCAATTTATTCAGAAGAGCCTAGCTTAAGGCCTATCCAGGATCAAAAACCTGGCTTTATTCCTGCCACTGCAAACAAAGCCAACAAAATAAGGATAGAGGCGGCAAAAAATGCCGTTCGAATTTGCTTGGTTTTGCCGCGTTTCAAAGCAAAAGTACCTACAACAATATAGGCCACCAGCAGGACAAGCTTCATTCCTACCCAAGCGGCAACCCAAGGGTATTGGCCGCTCATCACTACCAGAGTGATGGCACTAATAAGAAGTGTGGTGTCTACAATATGAGGAAGCACCTTCACGAACTTCTTTTGCAACATCGGTGACTCAGTCATCATCCATACGCCACGAACACAAAAGCCAATCGTGGTCAGCATAGCGAAAACCAAGTGGATATTTTTAATTAGTGCGTAGCTCATGATTTAAATCCAATGGAAAATTCGAAGACAAATTGTAACTTGGATTGGCTGCATATTCGAGCAAGATCAACCCTGACGCCAGTTTAATAGGGTGGCGCCACCCTATTTTAGGCGCTGGAGGAATTAATTCACTTATTCAACAAGCTCAATCAGCCGTTCATCGCACTATCTCCCCATTAGCACGCTTTAGTTTTCATTATCGTTCACTAGCTTCGTAAATAGTGCTGTAATGAGGCTTTAAGTTATACCGAATTTTATTTAGGGAGACCCCAATGAATAATAAGTTAAATGCCTTCTCTATTATCAGAAAGATGGCCGGTGATGTTCCGGACGTGGTTGCTAAAATAATTCCGAAAGCAGTGGCAATAACAGTCTTGATCGCTACAGCCGGACTTGTCGGCGCCGAAATCGATCAAACAAAATTGGATGCTGTCAAAGCCGACATGCAAGCCAGAGTTGATGCTGGGAAGCTTTCAGGCGTTGTATTGATGGTTGCCCAAGAGGGCGAAGTGCTGATGAATGATGCGGTTGGCTATCAAAATGTCGAAGATCAAGTGCCTATGAGCACCGACAGTATCTTTCGAATATTTTCGATGACCAAGCCGATCGCCGGCACGGCTCTCATGCTGTTATACGACGAAGGTAGATTCACCTTAGACGACGCAGTAGAAAAACACATACCCGCTCTGGCCGGCATGGAAGTTTTCGTTTCTCAAAATGAAGATGGCACTTTTGTCACCGAACCAACTGACCACCCAATGACTGTGCGTGAATTAATGAGCCACACCGGCGGCTTAGTTTATACGCCACCTCTGTCGCAAGGACCGATTGCTAAAGCCTATGGCGAAGCTGGAATCATGAATCTTCCTAACTACACAATGGCAGAATCTATCCCAAAACTTGGAGGTATTCCTCTCAGCTACCAGCCTGGCACTCAGTGGGTTTATAGCATCTCGGTAGATGTGCAAGGCTATCTTGTGGAGGTTTTATCCGGCCAGACCTTTGATGTATTTTTGAAAGAAAGGTTGTTTGACCCATTAGGCATGATCGACACTGCCTTTTTTGTGAGCGAGGATAAAACCGATCGATTTGCACGCCAGTACCGGCCTAAAGCTGATGGTACTTTAGCTCGCACAGACTCAGGTATGTTCTTACGTAAACCGAAATTTCTATCTGGCGGCGGTGGCCTAACTTCAACAACTAGCGATTATATGAAGTTTGCTCAGATGCACCTTAATAAAGGAATGCACGATGGCAAACGGATAGTCTCTGAAAATGCAATCCAACTAATGCGAAGCAATCAATTACCTGATGAGGTTCCTAATATTGCTCAGCTTTACCCAGGCAACGTATTTGGACTGGACTTTGCCATTGTTGAAGACTCGGCGGCATATCAAGGTGCGCCAGTTGGCACACATTGGTGGTGGGGGATCGCCGGCTCATGGTTTTGGATCGATCCAGTAGAAAATGTGATTTTCATCGGCATGATTCAAAATGATGATATTTTATATTCGCTACAAACTCACGGCGCTGCTCGGGCCGCTATATACGGCGAATGATTTTAAAAAGTTAGTTTTGGATCCTAGGGTTAGCTATTCGCGAACCCTAGGTTTTATTCCCCCGAATTACTTAGTAGCGCTCTTCATTAGCACTTCTCAACAGTACTCTCCCACAGCACCATCAATCAGCAGCCTCAAGGGGTATCCCCAAAGTTCTAGACTGAAGTTCAAGACTGAAGTTTCAAACGACGGATCTAGCCCCATAATAGAATCGAACTATTATCAAGAATCAAACTGAAATTTTAAGCCATGCGGATCATCATCCCGTTTAAACCCATTAGAAAAGTGATTTTACTGGCGTCCGCTTATTTTTTGACTGGGAACTTTTACGCCCAATTAAGCGCTGTCGAGACCTACTAAATCCAACATTACAACTTTGGCGAGGTACAGCATGCTGCAGCTGAGCATTCCCCTTTTCTTAGGCTGCTAACCCTCTGGGAAAACGGGGCCGTAAGGCTCGTTTATAATCACAGCGGCGCGCTCCGACGTTAGCGCAGATAAAATTATTGCAAAACTTCAACCAACTTTCCGAACAATGGAAACATAGCAGACTTAGACTTTTAATTCCTTGGCGAGTTCAGAGCCGGCCCCTCAGGATCACCTCTTTTTCTACCATTAGACGACTTGACTACCTGCCTAATGTTGATGGCAGCTTTTAATGGGGCCAGTGCGAGTATAAATTTAACCACGCTAGAAATGTTGTAACCCCGAATTATTATCCAAATCAATGGGGTTAAAGCGAGCTAGAAAATTTCAATTTTTAACTTCGTACGCGGATCAACACCAATTAAGTATGTCCCAAGGATTTAACCTTAGGAAAACATAAGCAGTTTAGACGATACAAGCAGGCAAAGTATAAGCGAATAGTTAGATCTGGAAAGCCAAGATAACCAGGCTAAGCTCGCTGCCAATCATAAAGGCTGAGTCGGAGAGGAGGGCCTGCCATTAAAATTTCTTCAGCAAGCCCTTAATAGGTTTTTAATTTTCTTTCAATTAGCATCACCGATGCTCTTTATAAGTTCTCAATAATCTTCGATGAACTCTTACTCAGCCGCAATAAAATCTAAATGAATGACGCCACGGAGATAACTTATTGCCTGAGCGATTGTGCCTCCATCAACATCGACAATTTTATTTGCTTCACGCATTGTGTCATCCGTGACCTTCCCAACCAAAGCTTGTAATGCACTGACAAATTTTTGGTTATTTGCGGCCGCTGTGGACGCAATCAGGAAACCATCATATGGAAGCAAGGCATTACGAGGGTCAGTTAACATAATAAGGTCATAGGCTGCGAGTCGGCCATCTGTTGAGTAAGCAGCTATAACATCTACCTGCCCGTTACTCACTGCGGAATACATTAACGTTGTATCGAAAGTCAGTTTCTCTGCAAAATCTATCGAGTAGGTGTCGCGCACGGAAGCCCATTCGGGACGCCCGAAAAACTCTAAGTCACCACCGCCAATCAGTTGGCCTGCAATAGGCACTAGGTCATCGATTGAGGTAACCCCTAATTCAATCGCCCTCGCTTTTGTCATCGCAAAGCCATAGAGATTTTTGAACCCCATGGATCCAATGTTGACTAGATCGTCGGTCTCTTGAATATAGTCCGTAACCTGCTCAAGCACGGCAATCCTTCCTGGGTTATCTGATTTACCCATCACATTAGCCCAAACTGTTCCGCTGTATTCCAGATAGGCATCGATACTGCCATCGCTTACCGCTTCGTAGGCAACCGAACTCCCCATACCCAGCCGAAGGTCGACTGTAAAGCCGACGCTTTCTAACTCAGCCGCCAGCAAACCAGACATAATATATTGCTCAGTGAAGCCTTTGCCGCCGATGATAAAATCAGCCTTTGGCTTAGGCCAAAGCGTATACGCCGAAAGAGAAAGGCCTGCCAGCGTGGCCACTATGACAGCGAGTTTAATCTGACCATACCTCTGAGAAGGCCGGCCCTTGGTTTTGTTTTCAAATAACCATTGGATTCCCGCGATAAACCAGTCCAGCGACACCGCCAGAGATGCGGAGGCCAATGAACCTACGGTGACCGCGACAAGATTGCGCGTTTGCAGGCCAGTAAATATATAGTTACCAAAACTGGTAGCACCGACCAAAGTTGAAAGTGTTGCAAGTCCAACGGTCCAAACCGCAGCCGTCCGAATGCCCGCGATAATAACAGGCATCGCTAACGGGATTCTCACCTTGATTAGGATTTGTGATGACGACATGCCAATTCCTTGAGCTGCCTCTACCACCTCGGCTGGCACAGTCTCCAAACCGGTAACCGTATTACGTACAATCGGCAGCATCGAATAAAGCGTCAACGCGATTATGGCAGGCAGAAAGCCGATTTCACCACCCAGCATAGCGACCACCAGCGCTAAAATAGCGACGCTAGGAATTGTTTGAATAATGCTAATAATCGAAAGCAGCGGCTGTTTCGCTCTCGCAGACTGTGTGGCAATTACCCCAAGAGGCACACTGACAACGACTCCCATAAATAAGGCAACAAGAGTAAGCGCCAAGTGTCCCTGAAAATAGACGGGCAATAACTGCAGCTGCTCTTGTAAATTACTGTCCATCAGTTACTCACTCTAGCTTAACCCTACATTGGCTGACTGCATTAGGCGTTCGAGCCGATCAGTTCGACGCTTAGGTGTCTCGACTAGGTCTTTTACATACTCGTGCTGAGGATTGTGTAAAAGCTGTGCGGGCGTATCAATCTGAAGAACCTGCCCATCTTTCATGACAGCGATACGATCGGCCATCAACAGAGCCTCTGTCATATCGTGAGTGACCATAATGACAGTCAAGTTCAATTGAGCTTGAATGCGCTTGAACTCTTCTTGCAACATATCTCGATTAATTGGATCGAGGGCTCCAAATGGCTCGTCCATCAATACTACCTCAGGATTTGCAGCTAATGCCCGCGCCACACCTACACGCTGCTGCTGCCCGCCTGACAACTCATTAGGCATGCGGTCGGCAAATTCTGCATAGGGCAAACCAACAAGCTCAAGAGTCTCTTGGCAGCGCTTGGTGATTTCTTCCTTACTCCAATTCAATAACTGCGGCACAGCCGCTACATTCTCGGCGACTGTATGATGGGGGAACAAACCGATACCTTGAAAAACGTAGCCAATATTTCGCCTTAGTGATTCGGGATTCTGATCAAGAATATTCTTGCCATTAACAATGATTGTCCCGCTGCTAGGCTCCTCTAGGCGGTTTATCATTTTTAAAGTGGTGGTTTTGCCACTTCCTGATTCGCCAACAAGCCCAAGAAACTCGCCCTTGCTAACAGTAAAAGAGGTATCAGCCACAGCGAAGCTGCGACCACCATCGAAAGATTTTTGAATGCTTTTGAGTTCAATCATGAGCGGCCCAGTCTAACAAGCTCAGAGGAACACTACCAATGCAGACCTAACTGCTTCTCAGCAGCTGTTAATCTCTGACTTTGTTCTATAGAGTTTCACGCCTGTATTAGCTTGAAAGACTGAGCAAAAAAAGTGAATACGAGGCAAACTGAAAAATTAGTTTGGTGATGACAATTAATTAAAAACTAATTCTAACGAAAATCAAAGGATGAATAGGCAATGGCAAAAAATAAATTTCAAGCATTTGAACTTGAATACTGTCAGTCAATTTGGGAGCAGAAAGTAGAGATAAACCTGACCGAGAGTGGTGTTCACCCAGTGACACTCTCAGAGCTGATTGGCGATGATTCTGACCTCCAGGAAAAGCTTCTTGCTCTGGAGATTAACTACCCTCATGTAAATGGCATTCCATTGCTCCGAGAGCGCATTGCCGCTCTTTATGACAACGCGAACACCGAGAACGTATTGGTCACTGTGGGAGCCGCAGAGGCGAATCATATTGCTATACAAACGCTTATTCAGCCAGGTGACGAAATCGCGACGGTTACCCCAACCTATAAGCAGGTCTGGGGTATAGCTGAGAACCTTGGCGCGATTGTAAAACCATTTGCTCTAGATTCTCGAAATAACTGGGCTTTGGACATCGACCAGCTTAATGCCCAGGTGAACGCTAACACTAAAGTCATCGCGGTGGTAAACCCAAATAATCCAACCGGCCACATCTTTACTGAGGCGGAGATGAATGCTGTTATCGCTGCCGCTGACAGAGTTGGCGCTTGGATTCTTGCAGACGAAGTTTATCGCGGAGCTGAGAGAGAACAAACACACGAAACTTACTCTTTTTTCGGACGCTATGAAAAAGTAATTGCGATAGGATCAATGAGCAAAGCCTATGGTCTACCTGGGCTTAGAGTCGGCTGGATTGTCGGCCCTCCTGACATGGTGGAAGACCTTTGGAGACGGCACGAATATTCGACTATCACCGCTACAATGCTGAGTAATCATCTTGCTGCCCACGCGCTTTCAGCTCAAGTTCGTCCACGCTTAATCGAGCGTGCTCGAAAATATATTAGAGGCGGCTACCCGGTTCTGCAGCAGTGGATGGATTCTCAGTCTGGTCTCTTTAGCTACACACCTCCCCAAGCATCGGCTGTGACTTTTATTCGCTATAACCTAGACATTAATTCAACCGATCTAATGCATAAGCTCATTGAAGAAACCGGGGTATTTGTAGCGGCTGGAGACTCATTCGGAATGGACAAACATTTGCGCATAGCCTTCGGGCAAGACAAGGCAGTTTTGGAAGATGCGTTTTCAAGGATAGAAGGTGTGCTTACAAAGCTCTAGCTACAGGCCGGGGGCAATACCACTCTTACTCGAACATTCTTGCAAGAAGCCTTTGCCAACAAATTAGTAAGGAGCGCTGTTTGGAGCCACATTCAATTCTACTTCGTCTCTACCAGATGCTTTTCGGCCTCTTCGCAAAGCCTCAGACGTTCGCGCTGACAGACCGCCATCAAGGCCTACAGTTACAAACCGAAAACCCTGTTGTAGGCGTCCCTCAACGGTATTTTGATTTGTGGTGATTGCACACGCTACCTTATTTTCGATACAGCTTTGAAGTACCACCTGTATTGCCGCCTCAACCTCTGGTGCTGACGCGCTAGCAAAGCCCATATCCGCGCTTAAATCAGAAGGCCCGATAAAGATAACTCCAACCCCAGGGACTGATAAGATATCGTCAATATTTTCGACACCCTTCTCAGTTTCGATTTGAATTACAGCAAGTAGTTCACCGGCCGGATCTAGCGGCCATACATCGGCTTTCGCATAATAATCTGTCACGCCCCAATACCAAACTGCATTGGACGGGTTTCGTCCGCGCAGGCCATTGGGCTCGTAGTCTTCAACCCCGCCAAGTTGAGGGTAACGGGTAGCTCGAACGGCTAATTCGGCTTCTGCCTTAGTACTTATAGATGGGTACATAACGCCAAAGGCACCAACATCTAATACTTGCTTAGCCTGTGCTAAAAAATCCTCTTTACCGGTTGCCGGAATTCTCACTATCGGAATCACATCAGGCTGAAGATTCCCCTTCTCAGCGATCGCTCTTTTATCAGTCATCCCGAGAAGAAATAGACGAAGCTTCTCTACGTCAAAAGGCGCATGTTCCATGTCAATAATAACAAAATCCAAGCCCGATCTCGATAAAGACCGGGCGTTGTTTAACGAGTAGTCAAAAGCCAGCAATCCAAACGCTGGCGAATCATTTTCCAGCAGCTCGATTGCTTTGTTGAGACGGACAGATGAGTCTTGGGCAAGACTGCAAAACCCAATACCTGTCAGCCCTAGAGCCAGCGCTAATTTGGTGAATAAGCTCATTACAACGTTCTACCTAGCCACCCAAGGAGGCTGAATAAGCAACGCTGGGTCCGCATCGGCTTTAGGCACAAGCTTTTGCGAGCGACCGTATTGGTTGTCACCCCCGTAAAGAGTCCCCTCAGAGTCCACTGAGAAGGTATGCACTTCGAGATAGCCGTCTGGCAGTTCACGAGGCACCAACCAGGTATAGAGATAGTTACCTTCAAAATCCATGTTAATGAATCGAAGCGGCCCAAGATCAGTAATCCAAATGCTATCATCGTTGACGATTATGTCTAGAGGCAGAGTAAATCCGTCCCACACATCAACGAAATCCATTACCGCAGGGTCATCGGTAGTTCTAAAAACGTTGATTCGGCCACCCAATCGATCCAAACCAAAGATCAAACCGTCCGGACCGACAGCCACCGCGTGGACGCCATCGAATTGGCCAGGCCCGTCGCCAAACCCACCGAACTCACCAATATAGTTAAGGTCGCTATCCATAATCATAATACGGTGATTATCCAAACCATCAGCAATAAGGATACGGCCATCAGGAAGGAACGCGACATCTTGAGGGCGCGCAAAATGATTTCCATCAGTACCCGGTACAAGCTTTTCCCCAAGTGTTAGCAGCAGTTCACTACCATCATTAGAAAACACATAGATTTGATGAAAGGTTTCATTAATAACCCAAACACGGTTTTCAGGGTCGTAGGGGCTAATTCTCACCCTATGAGGACCGGGGCCGTCAGAGTCTTCGCATAGGTAATCCCACTGATTCCAGACTTCTTGCACTTCACCGTCACCATTAACGGTATACAGGCAATTTTGCCATTTCCTGCGGGTCGTATCTCGAAGCACGTTTAAACCAATATCACCAGCAAAACCAAGGAAATCCTCCGCTATAGGGTATGGCAGCACTGTCTCACCCCGTTGGGCGATAAAGATGCGGTCCGGCGATTCCGCCCAGACCCCAGAATTGCCGCCAAAAGCGAAGCCAGTCTCGGCAAATGGCTCATGCCAAAGGGACACCACATCATAAGGGCTTTCCCCTATGGGTCCTCGTGCATTGCCCTGCTGAGCTAGCACGGAGGCAGAAAATAGTCCTGAAGTTGCAAAAATCGCAACGGCTGTCGTTACTTGGATAAACTTGAATATTCTAAATGTCATGAGGAGCCTCTTGTAGTTCGAACCCTTATAATTTAGATCCGATTAGAGTGTATGCGTGGCTCAGATGCAAGAACCTGTTGCAAACAGAAACATATTGGGAACGCGCAAGCAGATAGCGAAGACAGACTAATGCCAGTAAAACATTAAAGATGATGAGCGGCATAAGCTCTGCGGCTCTGAATCTTGGCAGTTCTGCGAGTAATAAAAAGAAAATCAAGGGCCAGGTGGGAGGGGGAGGCGGGAACAGACAGGAAAAAACAAAGAGCAAGACCGACCTGAACTAAATCTCCAGACCACAGATTAGTTCAAATTAACCAAGGCATAGAACTCGTAAGCACCAGCGAGTGTGCCCACCGCAGAAATCTGGGCAGTGAGAGACCTAAACGAAGCCTCAAGAACCGACTAAGCACCGCGGAAATTGATTTTCCAGCGTTAGAGCTTTCACAGACATAGCGACAATCAGCGTGCGCTGTTTCACTATAATCTACTTGCTCAGCCTCAGTCGGCGCCTATCTGCTAAATGAGCAAAATAACCAAGCCTGCTAACACTTTAGAACTATTAAATCGTCTGCTGATTAAATCAACATACAACTGATAGTGAAATTTGGAATAAAACGATCGGATGGCTGCTTATTTTCTGAAGATAAAATCACGAACAGCGAAAGAGACAAAATTGATATTGCGTAAAATACGAAATTTCTTGTTCCCATTATTTCCCAGTTTATTTTAGTTCTAGGGCAACTCAGCCATTTCGCCGGCTTTAGAATAATAGTAGCTAATCTGTTTATTGCGCGATATGGGTTATGGGTACCATG
>Ga0114998_10001155_pt1 | contig 20188 bp, 19 predicted proteins | sample ArcticOcean_MG_C_5_FD_87044 | JGI IMG/M metagenome (GOLD analysis project Ga0114998, IMG submission 87044) | Marine microbial communities from western Arctic Ocean - ArcticOcean_MG_CB4_138 | ecosystem: Environmental > Aquatic > Marine > Oceanic | place: Arctic Ocean: Canada Basin | collected... | reverse complement strand
GTTAGATTTGGTGCAATAACTATATTATTACTTGAAATACCCGCAAGATTTAAAGAAACCTGCAGTCCTGCCGTACCATTCATACATGCTATTGCATACTTTGCACCTGTATAGTTCTGGATAGCTTCTTCAAATTTAGTTACATAAGCTCCAGCAGAGGATATCCAACCGGTATCTAAACAATCTTTAACATATTTCCATTCATTTCCATTAATGTTGGGTATTGATAGTGGTATCATTATAATTATTTTATTTTAATTGCAGGATTACCTACATATGTTGAATTAGCTGGAATATTATTTAAAACTACTGAACCAGCTCCTATGATCGAATTATCACCGATTATAACTCCTTGTTTGACTATCGCATTTGCCCCCACAAAAACATTTTCACCAATATTAGCATCACCACAAATGATAGCATTTTGTCCTACATGACTAAATTTCCCAATTTTAACTTCATGTTCAATAATTGCACCGGTATTAATAATAGATCCTGCTTCTATTTTTGCTAAACTATTAATTACAGAATTAACTCCTAGTGAAATTGAACTATCTTGTTTAATAAATGCAAACTTACTTACTGAAGATGTTGGGTCAATAATATTTAAAAAAGTTATAAAATCTTTTTTAATCAAATCTTCATAAATATTTCTTCGAATTTTGTTGTTTCCTATTGAAATAAATATTCTTTCGTTAGTAACTATATTATTTTCTAATCCCAAATAATCAATATCGAAGGGATTAAATTCTTTTTTATTTCTTTCATAATAACCTTTACAATCTAATTTAGATTTAAATGCTGAATCTAAAATAACAAAAGAATGACCTGAGTAACCAATTATACTAAATTTTTTTTTCATTTGTAATTAATTATTTGTAATGACTTTTATTAAATCTTCATATTCGTTTAAAAGCATACCCCAAAAGGCTTCACGCTCATATTTAATTTTTATGGAATCTCTAGAATTTAATCTAAGTTTATTAAATAAATATTTATCAGAAGTTATTTTTATCATTGCATCATAAATTGTTTGAACAGACTTCACTCTTATAATTAATCCATTTATATTATTTACAATAATTTCATTACAACCATTTATATCCGAAACTATACTAGGTAATCCCATTGCTCCAGCCTGCATAACAACATTTGGAAAACCCTCTCTGTAACTAGGAAATACTAAAGAATCAGAAATTGCAAAATAAGGCCTTACGTCGTGTTGATAACCTACTGAGATAATCTTAACATTATTATTAATTAATAATTTAGTTTGTTCATTTAAAGGATCTAGTTCATCCTCTAAAGGACCAACTATTAGTAACTTAATGTCTTGTTCAAGTAAACAGAATCTATCAAAAGCTTCAACCAATTCATTTATTCCTTTATCAGAAACAACTCGACCAACGAAAATAAAAACAAAATCATTAATTTCAACTCCTAATTCAGATTTTAATGTATTGTTTTCCAAACTTGAGAATAATTCTGAATCAAAATATGAAGTATCAATTCCATTAGAACTTCCGTTACCAATTATTCTAAGTTTATTTTTCGTAGTAAATCTATTTTTTAGAATAATCTCTTTTAACCCAAACGAATTCGGGTATACCATTGTAGAACATCTATAGGTCAACCGCTCTACAAAATTTAAAATAAATCTTTTAAACCCTGTTGTTTCAACCAAAGGAAGTCCAGCAACAGTATGCAGTCTAGCAGGTACTCTTGCAAAATAAGAAGCTAGCATTCCTACTATACCTGCTTTAGGAGTATGAGTATGAACTATATCTGGTTTTTCTCTAATAAGAATACGATATAATTTATAGGTAGCATATAAGTCTTTGATAATTGTTATTTTTCTTGTGAATGGCACTATGAAGTGTTTACATTTTTCACTCTCGATCACATCATTAAGTTCTTGCCCATCTGCACTAATCATAATAACATCAAAACCATTTTTACTCATAAATGACATCTGTCCTTTTAATAGGTATTTTAATGCCATTGGAGCTGTAGTTATGCGGATAAGCTTTTTATTCATTTAGCGAAAGTTCTATTTTATTTATAAAATTTTCAATATTTCGAGATTTTAGTTCTTTATCAAATAATACCCTATTTTGACTCGTATCTGAATCCAAAATAACTTTTAAGTGTTCCACTAACTCAGAAACATCATTCACTTCTACAACAAAGACTCCTTCTAATTCATCTACATAATTATCGTTTGGAGCTAATGCAATAACTTCATAACCTTTAGATTGTAGGGATTTAATTAGACTCAATCTAAAATTATAGATATTCCAAGAAGTATTTAGATTAATTAATATTTTTTTAGCCATTACAAGTATTTATTCCAAACCACCCTGTTTATATAATCTGTGTAAGAAATAATTATTCTAAGCACTTTCTCTGAAACATTTGGCATAGAATAGTCCTCTACTAATCTAAGAGTTCTTTCTTTTCCTCTTTTTTGTGTTTCTATCACATTTAATGCTTGCATAATCCTTTCTGTATTTAAGCCAACCATCATTACAGAAGCCTCCTCCATAGCTTCTGGTCTTTCGTGGGCATCCCTTATGTTAAGTGCAGGAAAATTCATAATAGACGATTCTTCCGATATAGTTCCACTATCTGAAAGTACTACTTTTGCATTTTTTTGTAGATTATTATAATCATGAAAACCTAAAGGCTTCATCAATTTTACCAAAGAATTAAATTTCACTCCAGTTTCATTTATTTTATTTCTTGTACGAGGATGTGTAGAAACAATAACTGGCATTTTATAATGTTCTGCAATTTTATTTAGTGTTTCTACTAATTTTAAAAAATTATCAGAATTTATATTTTCTTCTCGATGTGCAGAAATTAAAAAATATTTTTCTTTTGTTAATTCTAATTTTTCTAAAACGTTAGAAGCCTCTATTTCTTTCTTGTATGCTAAAAGTACTTCATAAATTGGAGAACCTGTTTTTATAATTCTATCAGCAGGAAAACCTTCCCTTAGTAAGTACTCTCTTGCAATATCACTGTATGTTAGGTTTATATCAGAAATACTATCTACTATTCTTCTATTCGTTTCTTCAGGAACTCTTTGATCAAAACACCGATTACCTGCTTCCATATGAAAAATTGGAATTTTTCTTTTCTTAGCAGCTATAGCACATAAACAAGAATTTGTATCTCCTAAAACTAAAAAAGAATCTGGTTTTACTTCTTCTAAAACCGGATCTATATTAATTAATATCTGACCTGAGGTTGTTGTTGCATTCCCTCCTGCAGCGTTTAAAAAATAATCCGGTTTTCTTAATCCTAAATCTTTAAAAAACACTTCATTTAACTCATAATCATAATTTTGACCAGTATGTACTATAAAATGTTCTATGGCTTTAGACTCATCTAAAACCTTAATTACTCTTGCCAATCTTATTATCTCTGGTCGTGTACCCACAACTGTCATTACTTTTAATTTTCTACTCATAAACTATAGTTTTTATTATAATTAAAATCTTTATCATACAACTCCATAAAGCCTTTAAGTTCTATTAACATATCTTTATAAGATGGTATTTTTGCGACGTTCATAGTATCTATAAAGCTTTTGTCAACAAATTTACCTTCTCCTTTAATTATAATTGTTGATTTATTCCAAGTTTCTTTAAAAAGGAGTAATAAATCGTATTTAGATATTTTAGAATTATTTGTAATATGATGAATACCTGAAATATTAGACTTTAAAATAATATCATATATCACTTTTGCTAATTGCAATGTTGTAATACCGCTCCAATAAGCACTTAAGAAACCTGTTACTTGTCCTTCTTGTTTTAAAAACCAATGCAATAACCCTTGTCCTTCTTGTTTTAATTCTGGACCAATAATAGAAGTTCTTATAGTTAAATGTAATTTAGAATCTATTTCACCTAGTGCTTTTGAGCGCCCATAAATATCGTCTGCATCTTTAAATGAATTTTCTAGATATCCACCTTTGCTTTTACCAGAAAAAACACAATCTGTTGAAAGATGGATTACTTTATAATTGTATTTATTTGAGATATTAGATAAAAAATGAGGAAAGTAACTATTTAATAAAATTGAATTTGATGGGTTTTCAGTTGATCCATTAATTAAAATACCAATAGCATTAATAATAAAATTAGGTTTAAAAAGACTAATTTCTTTTTCTAACTCTTTAAAATTTCTAACATCTAACAATAAAGTTTCATTATTTAACTTATCCCTAAAAGAAATGTTTTTAATTATAAATTCCGATTTATTATCGAGGTATTTATAGATAACATGCCCAGCCATACCACTTGCTCCAAGAATCATTATTCTTTTTGGCTGATTATGTATTTTATAAGAATCTAATGTTTCTTTTAAATAAGTATTTATTTTTGAATCTTCAATACTATTAGCATCTAATTTGAGTGCATTTAATTTATCTAAAGCTTCAGAAACTCTTAAACTAAAACTTGGAGGTATACTTTTAATTGAATTATAATCTTGCGGTTTTTTTATTACTTTCTTAATTTCTTCTACCAAATCTTTAATGTAAATTAAATTAACCTTAGCGTTTTTGGTTATCTTTGGAGACTCCCCTTTTTGAATTTGATAACAAAAAGTAGAAATGAAAGAATTATAATAAGGCCTCCCATAAGGGCCAAAAACATTAGGAATTATTAATGATGTAAAAAAACTATTGTTCTTTTCTGCCCAATTTCTAAATAGCTCACTTCCTTCTTTTTTTGAATTCCCATATAAATTCCCTCTTTTCTCTTGAGTAGATGATGAAAAAACTACATGTGCTTTACTATTAGTTACTTCCATCGATTTAATCAATTTTTTGACTAACTCTATATTAGTATCATAAATTACTTGAGGGTCATCATGTCGATTCATTGCCGCTAAATGAACAATAATATCACATTGACAAACAAATTTGTTTAATTTAAAATTATCTTCAAAATAATCTCGTTCAAACTCAACTAATTCAAATTCTTCTTGTAATAAGCTTAACGTATTATATAAATGTTTTCCTATAAAACCTTGTTGCCCTGTTATTCCTATTTTTTTCATATTATTTATTTCTTCCATTTATCACTTTCATATCTAATATCATCATTGGAATTTTCACCTAATTTAAAATTAGACAGAATCATTAATTTAGAGTTATCTTCTAGCGAGCTAAAACCATTAACATAGCCAGCTGGAATATAAATTACCTTTGGGCTTGAAGCCTCTAAAACAAAGGTCTCTTCTAATAAATTATCAGAGGGGTTTTCCCAATTATCAATTTTAATAAGGCTTATTTCAAATTTACCTTTTATACACTGAAACCATCGACTTTCTATTTTATGCCCTTGCCAACCTCTAAAAAAACCAACTTCATTATTTGTTGTAAAATACATTCTTTTAATTTCTGAAACATCAAAATCATTTACAAAATCTAGCCTTCCTCTTTCGTCTTCAAAAAAACCTCCTTCAATAAGTGTTGGTTTATTTTGCATTTTTTAGTTGATTTAATTCTTCAACGTACGTTAAAGCTAAAACTTTCTTTTTAGTTTCCTCAACGTTTAATCTTTGAGTGTTATGTGAGTGATACTCCTCTGTTCCAGAGTTTTGTTCCGTTCCATCTGTCGAATATTTACCATAGTTTAGATCCCTATTATCAGCAGGAACTCTATAATATCCTTCTAAATTTTCTGCTTTAACAAATTCTTCTTTAGTTAATAGAGTCTCATATAGTTTTTCGCCATGGCGCGTTCCTATAATTTTTATTTTTTTATCCGAATTATAAATTTCTTTTATAGCTTGAGCTAGAACACCAACTGTAGATGCTGGAGATTTTTGAACAAATAAGTCTCCTTGCACACCGTTTTTAAAAGCATACAAAACTAAATCAACTGCCTCATCTAAAGACATTAAAAAACGTGTCATATTTGGATCTGTTACAGTTAACTCATTACCCTCTTTTATTTGCTTTATAAATAAAGGAATCACAGAACCTCGAGAAGCCATAACATTTCCATATCGAGTTACGCAAACTATGGGTCCTTTCTCTGGAATATTTCTTGATGCAGCAATTGCTACTTTCTCCATTAATGCTTTTGATATGCCCATGGCATTAATTGGATAAGCGGCTTTATCAGTACTTAAACAAACTACTCTTTTAACATTATTATTAACGGCAGCTTTAATTACATTTGATGTTCCAAAAACATTAGTTTTAGTGGCTTCTAGCGGGAAAAATTCGCAGGATGGAACTTGTTTCAGGGCAGCAGCATGAAAAACATAATCTACTCCAAGCATAACATTATTTACACTATCATAATCTCTTACATCACCAATAAAGAATTTCAATCGCGGATTTTGATATTTTATTCTCATATCTTCCTGTTTTTTCTCGTCTCTAGAAAATATTCTAATTTCTTTAAAATTAGAATTTATAAACCCGTTTAAAACTGCATTACCAAATGATCCTGTTCCCCCTGTTATTAAAAGTACTTTATCTTCAAACATATTTTTAATTATATTAAATTTTTAAATTATTTAAAAAAACAGTCATTGCCTTTTTCTTAGCATGTATTGAAAAATTATTTTCTGCCGTATTAAATGCATTTCCCCGTATTTCTCGCAACTGAGCATTTGTTAGATTTAACATTTTAACTAACTCATGTTTAATTGATTCAATACTATAATTATCAATTACAATTGCATTTTTATAATTATGCAAATATAAGTGCAAGTCTGAACTATAATTCAAAAAAATTGGAGTTCCTACAGACAAGCTTTCTACAACTTTAGTAGGAAACCCAGCTGTGTTTGTTTTATCATTTTTTCTAAACAAAATACTAAAGTCAGAATTTGACGTTATTTCTTGAGCTAAGTGCATAGAAATATAGCCATGTGCGTTAAAATACTTTGGCAAAACAATTAATTTTCTATCACTAAAAGCCGGATATGACAGTAATTGCTGTGTGTTAATCCCAGCAATTTCAAATTTTATTTTTTTGTTGTTATTTTCTTCATTTAATTCTAAAATAGCTATTAGAATTTGATTTAAGTTATCTTTATTTCCAGGCGAACCTGTATAAGACAACTGCAGATAATTTCTTTTTTCTAAATTCTTATTAATTGTTTTCTCACAAAATAAAGGAGGAATAACAACTGTATTACAATTTTTAGATTTATAATATTTATCTAAATAGGTGCTTATAGCGATTACATTTTTTGTTTTTGGAATAAAATATTGCATTGCAAATTCAGTGTTCCAAAAATAGGGTTTTAAAAACCAATGCGTTTTTTTTGCTGGTGTGTACCATTCTACTGCGTCAAAAACTAAAGGTATTTTATTTTTTTTAGACCATCTTATTAGTGGAGCTAAGTAAAATGAATATCCACTGTAAACAATAATTGCCTTTATATTAGAAATATCTTGTTTACTAATTTTCTCTATAGTGTGTAAAATACTTTTTCTGTAGGCAAATAGTTTTTTTAAGCCTTGATTTTTTTCTATTCCAATTCCAGAGGGGATAATTGATATTCCATCAAGAATTTTTTTCTCTGCACGATTTAAACCAGAGTATATAGATACCTCATAATTTAAAAGTTGTAGCAATTTAGCATTGGCTACTATTCTTTTAGAAGCTGCTGAAGAACCTAGTACTAATACGGGTGTTATGTATAGAATTTTCTTACTTGGCATTAAACTTCTTTTTTTTATTTAATATTTTTTTTTCTTCAATAGAAAGATAAAGAAACCAAATAGCCACCAAATAAACAACACTTGTAATAGCAAAATGTATCATTAATTCTACCCAATTTGTAATATGGTATGTATTATTTAAAAATAAAAAAAGTAGTCCCAAAATTACCATTACAGGTACAACCTTTAGCCATACCTGTTTAAAAAAAGCAGTAATGTCTATGCCTATTTTTTTCCATAAAATAAAATTGGTGGCGGCATACCCTAAAAACAAACTAACACATGTTGAGCCTGCTGCACCAATAATACCATATTTATCTATTAACAAAACGGTTAAGCCAATATTTAAAACTGAAACAATTAATATTATAATAGCTCTATGCCAATAATATCCATAAACTTGTAGAAACGTATTTCTTAAATTCCCTATTATTTCAATTGAAAAAGGGATCATAACCAAAACTAAAACATAATAGGAAACCACATATTCTTCTCCTAACCAGACCCTTAAAAAAGGTTTACCCCAAAAAACTAAATTTACAACAATAGCCATTACCACCATTAACTGTATTCTAGAAGTTTTAATGTAGTTCTCTGTTAGTTTTGTTAAGCTATAATTTGCATCAATTTTCTTTATTAAATCTGGGGTCATTATTCTAGAAATGGCAGTAGAAAAACTTAAAATGTATTTTTGAAATACAATACCCATTGCATAAAATGTTACCATTGTTGTGCCTAACATGGCACCAATAATAATATTGTCTAATTTCCAATAAATTTGCTCTACAACAATTACAATAAAAATTGGACCCGCATACAAGGCTATTTTTTTAACCAATTCTTTTGAAGGTTTGTATGTTGGATACTGTATTTTAATTCTTGTACGAACATAAAAAAACTTAAATAAAACATTAGAAATGTTATAAAATGACGCAACAAAAACCATCATAACTATATTATAACCAAAGTTTAAAAAGATTACAATTGTTATTGTAGTTGCAACAAAAACTAAGATATCTGCAAGTTTAAGAATGATAAATTTTTCGTAGGCATTTATAATAGCCCCTGTAGGATTAAAAAATATTGTAAAAGCAACACTTACAACAGATATTAAGTACATCTGTTTAAAAACAATCATTTCTTGAACACTAAATGTATTTGAAAAAAGGAATGGCAAACAAAAATAAACAATACTACTTACCAACAAAACTAGCCCTGTTAATATTAAATAAATTGTACTAACACTGCCTAAAATTTGTTTTTTTTGTTCTTCAGATTCTTCTTTTCTATACCGTACAAAAAAACGAAGTGTACTATCATTAATTCCAAAATCTAAAATAGCAATATAGGCAATGATTGCGCCTATTACGCTAAATAGACCATAATTGTCTTTTCCTATTTTATCTAAAACAAATGGTATGTATGTAAACGTAACCAGTATTTTAATAAAAATAGCGGCAAACGATAGAATCGTTCCTCCTTTTTTTTGGTTCATTTTTTTTTTAAAAAAGCGCTATTAATTGTTCAACTTTATAATCATCATCTGTAATTTCTTTTGGCATACCATTTACAGCAGTTTTATTAAGATTTGTAGGATTGTCTAATAAATGTATCATTCCTTGTAAAATAGCTTCGTACGAATTCTCAAAAACAAAACCGTTTACGCCCTCTGTAACTTGTTCTCTTACTCCAGAAAACTGGGTAGCTATTAATGGTCTTTCTAATATTTTAGCTTCATTTACTACACCACACAAACCTTCGTAATAAGACAATACTGCTATCAAATCTACTTCTTTAAAATAAGGATATGGATTTGACTTCGCACCTAACAAGATCATTCTATCTTGTAATTTAAGATCTTCTAAATGATTTTTAAAAGCATTAAAATCTATACCATCTCCAATAACATACCAGGTAACATTATAGCCTAAGTTTAGTAATTCTTTTAAAACTTTTGCCATTCTAAAAACTCCTTTAGACTTTTCTTGAATTCTACAAACGGTTAAAATGTTTATACTTTTTTGAGATAAAAAAAAATTATCTACTTCTTTTTTAGATTTTTCTAATATAACATCAGCTTGTAAAAGGTTGTAAATTTTTTTACCTTTTTGTTTTAATTCTGGAAAAAGCTCTAAAAATGAATCTAAGGCAGTTTGAGATACGCAGGCATAATAATCTACTAAATGCCCATGTTTTTTTATTTGATTTTGTGCCTTATGATTCTGGTCACAGTTTTTAAGATCATTCCTTATAAACTGAATATAGGTATCTGCTTTAATATTTTTTAAACAAAACTTTGGAGACAAACCATGCAATCCAATAATAACTGCCTTATATCTTTTAAATCTATAGAATATTCCTTTAAAAAACGCTTCTAATCTTGTTATTGCATATAAAAATAAGTAAAAAGCTTTTTTCACCCCTTTACTTTCCGCATATTTATTACCAAAACCTCCAGATCTTAACCAGCTCACTTTTGCTCTAGCATCAATTTCATTTTGAAATTCACCTCCATTAGTGATTAATAAAACCTCTACATTAAAACCTTTGTCTAATAATTTAGTAATTAGTTTTGAGGTAGATCTCTCTGCCCCTCCCAAGTTAAAAATTGAATAATAAATTAAGATATTTTTGTTTTTCATTTCTAATTTATTAAATTTTTAATCCAGAAAATAATTTCTCTTAATTCAGCTCTAAGTCCAATACCGTATAGTTTTTTTATTTTTTTTAACAAAGTTTTATTTACTTCTTGGACCTCAAAAAGAGTTGAATTACAAATACCTATTTCTCTATTAAAATTGCTTACCCCGCTTGCTATATGGACACCAGATCCGTCCCAACCGTTGGGCTTAATTTTTGATTTTATTGGATAATATGTAAGTTTTTTCATCATAAATAGGTTAAACCCAAAACGGATAGACCATGATTGCACATTTTTTTCCATTTGCCTGTCTAATCGTATTGACCTATCAAGTCCAGATTCATTAAATTTTCTTCGTTGAAAGTATTTTTTTCTATAAGAATCATACATTTTAACATCCCAATCAATTTCATCCCAAATATTTTTCCAAGTTCCCCAACCAAAAGAACAGTTTCTTAGTGAAGCATAGGTTCTAGAAGAATATTGTGAAGCATCAAGTTTCAATGGGTTATACCCTGTTACAGAACCTGCATTTGTATTTTCATGGAAAGTTAATGCATCATTCATATATTTTATAAAATCTGACGATACTATAAGATCATCCTCCAATACAATAACAGAATTATGTTTAGTAAAAACTTGTGTTACCCCATTTATAACAGAATTAGCCAATCCTTTGTTTTCTTTACTTTCAAAAATAATTACTTTTTTAAAAATATTTTCAGATTTAATAGCTTGTAATAATTTTCTTACTTCTTTTATTTTTGCAAGATCTTTATTATTTCTTGGTCCGTCTGAAAAAATATAAAGATTAGTTTCGGCTACAAGTTCATTGGCTGCTAAAGCATTTAAAGTTTCAGCAGTATGTTTAGGTCTATTAAATGTAAATAATACAACAGGTGCTAATTTCATATCGTATTATTTTAAGATAGAATACTTCTATAACAGTTTAACAAATCATTTAAGTTTTTTTCTGGATTATGTGTTGCTCTTGCTTTTATCATTGCATTTTTACTTAATTTTTCCGCCAACTCTTTACTGTCTAAAATTCTTTTTATTTGAAAGGCAAGCATTCTTGGATCATTATCTCTATAATGCAATGCTTCTAATTGATCTGTTGCCATATCTGCAACACCTCCATTAAAAGAAGTAATACACGGCACCCCCATAATCATGGCTTCACCTAATGTATTTGGACTGTTTTCTATAATAGAGCTCATAACATATACATTTATTTTAGAAATTTGTTGCGCCATTTCTCGCTCTTGCAATACACCTAAAAAAATAATATTGTCTTCTAAATCTAACTTTTTTATAATCCTTTGTAATAAAGCTCGATATCCAAAATACGATTTCCAATCTTTTATATTCTTTTCATATTTATGACCCGTGATATATAATTTTATATCTGGATACTCTTCTTTTAACAACCCTATTGCCTCTAATACAAAATGTGCTCCTTTTCTAGCTTGTGCAGAGTTACCGATGAAGACTGAATGTTTGATTACTTCTTTACCATCTTGTTTAATCTTGTAAAAAGACGGTCTTAAAATTCTTGCACAATGATAATAGGGCGCAGATGGGTTGTAAAAATAGGAATTTGCCCTGTCCCATGTTGTTCTACCAAGAATATTCTTCGCTTTTTTAATGGTGTCTTTTTCTATAACCAAACGTTTGTTAAAAACAAATTTTTTATTTAGCATTGATAACCCAGCAAAAAGTGTGTTTTTAAAATTTAAACTAAATAAATACTTATACATATTTAAGCCTCCATACTCATAAGGTTCATACCCATTTAAAACACCTTGTAAACTTAATACGTTTAACCCTTTCCATAAAGATAAAAATGTATTGGTGTATTTTTGCTCAGATCCTTCAGCATGTAATAAGTTTGGTTTAAAATGATTAAATACTTCTAAGCAATCTTCTTCATTTACATCAAATCTATTTTTCTTATTTTGAGGTACATAGTAATAAGTAACACCATCTTTTTCTTTTATTAAGAGTTTGTCAGTTGGCGACTTCATGGCTATACCAATCGTAAACTCTTCTAATTTAGATAATTTATCTATCATTTGAGATACCCAACCTCCAAAAGGTACTTTTGAACCATTAATTAATTCGCTTGCCTGCGGTATAACAATACCTGTCAGCCATAAAATTCTTTTTTCTGTTTTCGGCATATAAATTAAATATTATTTTTAAACCTTATCAATTAACAATTAATTAAAATCCCTTGTTTTAGATCCTCTTTTATCTAAGCCATTTCTTTTTTTCCACAGTGCTGAATGAGGAGCATCTACATCTACTTGTGAACTTGGTCTTTTATCTTTTGTATAATAGTATAATATTAAAGATTTTCTATATTCTCCTTTAGGGAAATTAAGCTTATCTGGTAAACCATGGTAACTATAATCATGTGTTTCAAAAATTACCAGTCTGTTAAATAATGGTGGTATAGATTTCACAAGATTATCACCAGTAACATCATATAAGCCAAACTCTCCTCCCCAGTTTTTTTCCCAATCTTTATTAAGGTATATAAGTACATTAATTCTCCTGTTTAAACCAGAAGCATCATGGTAATTACCATCAACATGCACATCTAAAAGGCCTCCTCTTGGTGTAATATTTAAGCCTCCTCCAGAAAAATATGGATCTGGCACTAATTTAGGCACTTCAAATAATTCGCCAATAGCTTTCAAAACAAGTGACGAATTTAGTATTCTTACAGAATCCACTACATGGTCAGGAATATCAAATTCAGACTCCCACATTGTTCTTCCTTTAATTTCTATATCAGCATCATTAGTCCTCCCCCAAGCATTAGACTCTTCATTTGGAAAATTATTATAAAGGCCTTCAATTATATCTTTTGGTAAAAAATCATCGATAACAATATGTTGGAATGGATTATTTGAGTATTGATTATTTTTTTTTGCATTTAATATTTTTTCACTAATGGAGATAGCATTCTCTTTTAATTTACTCTGTTTCATGTTTTTAAAGTGTTTTTAAATTAGCCATAAATGTGACTATTTTTTCGTTAAAATAATCTGGTGAAAATGGGTTTTTTGATCGACAGTTTTCAATAACTTTATTTAAATCTTCAAATCTTTTATTCAGTATTTTTTCCACCTCTTTTTGTATCTCGAATTCATTAAAAGAGTTAATAACATAGCCATTTACTTTATTCTTTGTGTAGACAGACAAATCCCCTGTATTATTTGTTAATATTGGCACTCCAAAATCAAAAGCTTCTTTTACCTTACCAGGGTAACCCATTTTACTAACCCTTGTATCTGGTCTAAAAAAAACAGAAAAATGAGATCTTTTCAATATAGTTAATGCTTTTTCGTGGCTTAGTTTACCGTGTAAAATAATACTGTCTGACTTATTAATCTTAAACCATAATTTTAAATTATCAGAAAAATAATCTGCATTTATTCCCACAATTTCAAAAGAAAAATTTTTGTACTTTACAGATAAATTACTAAAGATATTAATACACCAGTCAACTTTCTCCTTAGAGAAGTTTTTTCCAGGATTCCCAATGTATACAAATTTTATTTTATCATCTTTGGATAAATAGTTTTGATTTTTCCTGAAATCAGAGTTAAGAGATAATTGAGGTATGACCAAGCAATTTGCTTTTTTAAATTTTTGCTTTAAATAGTTAACAGAAACTATTAGATTTTTTGTTTTTGGCCCCATAATGGCAATTCTCCAATTTGTTAAAACCATTCTAATTAATTTCTGAAGAGTAAATCTCCCATCAATTCCGTACCATTCTGTTATGTCTTGAATAAGCTTTATATTATTGCTTTTACAATACTTATAAAGTTTAAAAAAGGCAATTGGCGCATAATTATAGGCCATAATAACTTTAATATTACTTATTCCAATATCTTCTACTTTTTTAATAATAGGAGTAATATTTCTATCTGATTTTATTTTTTCACCCTCAAAATCCTCTATATCCCAAAATTTTATATCTGAGTACTTTTCACTTGCTTTTCCATCTTTACCACCAAGTTCGACATTAAACCCTAGATCATTAAACGCCTTCGTTATACCAAGCGCTCTCACAGCAGAACTATTATTATCTGGTAATCTAAACCCCCCTATATATATTATTGTATTACTCATAAATATTTTAAAATCAAATGGATAATTAATTATACCTTAAACTTTCATCGTGTATTTTTTTACCAAAAGAGCTAGCTAACAAAACATAAGCAACACCTATATGTAAAGGGTAGTTATTTAATAAACCTAATAGTAGTAATGATATTATAAAGATAATTAAATATGTTTTTTCTTTTTCTTTTTTCATTATTTGTAGCGGCAACTTTATTAATAAATTAATAAACAAGAAAAAAAACAAAAATCCATATTGTGCAAAAAAGTCTAAAAGATTTGAATGTTTACCAATGTCATTATAACTTAATACACCAGTAATAGGATTGATAAATATCATTTTAAAACTTCTTTGATACCTTTCTACACGCCCACTAACAGATCCAAATTCTGATTCTTGCCCATTAATTTGACTAAAAAAATCTTGGTGTTTAATTGCATAGGTAGTCCCTACTACTAATTTTCCTGTAACATTCTCTACATAATCTATGTTTGAGTGTATCAAAAGCATTGCAAGTAAAACGGCTACTGATAAAACCAGTTTCATAAATCCTTTTAACTTAATAAATAAATAGGTTATGAGTTGAAAAAAAACAAGTAAAACAGCTATCAAATAATTAGCTTTAATAATAATAATAATGGCTAAAATTATATTTAACCATATAATTTTTTTTAACAATGGAGATATTGTTTTGCTTTTTAAATAAAACAAGACTGGAATCAAAACAACATTTGAGTAAATAGTGCCATAACCGCCTACACCTTGTTCTGTTAACTCAAGTGCACCCTCCCCACTTTTAGACAAAGCTCTAGCTGCATGGCCATCTGCCAACAAACCAAAGTACGTGCCTATTAAAGCAATTAGATTAAATAATAAAACTATAAATACTATGTTTTTCTTTTTGGTATTAGCTAGGTTAACCACTATAGTACTAAAATATATTAACATTAAAAAAATATACAATTGTAAGTGTCTAATTAGGTACGCTGTATCTGAAGCAATATAATTTATTATAAATGTTATTATAATAAAAAATAAAGTGAAAAGAAATATTTTTTTGTCTCCTTTATGAAAATATTTTATTATTAATATAATTAAGGACAATAATGCCATAACTCTAACATAAGAGTTATAAGCAAAAAAAGGAACCATTACCCATGAAAATAAGATTGTAAAAAAAAAATTGTTTTTTATAAAAGAAAATAATTTAATCATTATTGTTTACTTATTTAACGATGCAATTAATATTAAAAAATTTAAGAATGATACGTTTTAAACCATTCCACAAACTTTAGTGTACCCTCCTTTATTTCTGTAAGACTTTTATACCCTAATTTTTCCATTTCTGAAACATCTGCCCAAGTTTGTGGCACATCACCTGCTTGCATGGGTAAATATTCTTTTTTTGCTTCAACACCAAAACCTGCTTCAATAGCTTGGATGAAATCTCCCAGAGGTTGTGGACTGCCATTGCCTATATTAGATATTTTGTAAGCAGCATTACCAGTCTCTTTTACTGGTGGATTTTTTAATAAAATTTCAATCCCAGCAATAATATCGTCTATATATGTGAAATCTCGAGACATATTTCCATTATTAAAAACTTGAATCGGTTTGTTTTTAGAAATTGCATCTGCAAATAAATAAATTGCCATATCTGGTCTACCCCAAGGTCCGTAAACCGTAAAAAAACGCAAACCTGTTGTTGGAATATTATATAAATGGCTGTAGGTATGCGCCATTAATTCGTTACTCTTTTTTGTTGCAGCGTATAAACTAATAGGATAATCTACATTATCATTTGTAGAAAAAGGAACTTTTTTATTTTCTCCATACACACTTGAGCTACTTGCATACAACAAGTGTTTAATTCCATTATGCCTGCAACATTCTAAAACATTTAAAAAACCTACAATATTACTATCTATATAGGTTTCAGGGTTATCTATACTATAGCGAACACCTGCTTGTGCTGCTAAATTACAAACGATATCAAATTTATTTTTTTCAAAAAGTTTAGGTAAATTTTCACGATCTTCCAAATTCATTCGAACAAATTGAAGTGAATCACTGTAAGTTTTACCTGTTGTTTTATTCAAAAACACTTCAGCTTCCGCTTTAATTATTCCTAATTGATTTAAACGGGCGTATTTTAAAGTTACATCATAGTAATCATTGATATTATCAATACCAACAACTTCATGGCCTTTATTTAATAATGATTTGGATAAATGAAATCCAATAAATCCAGCTGCGCCAGTAACTAATATTTTCATTTATTTTTTCCTATTTGATAATATTCAAATCCTTTTTCATCGAGGCTAAATGAACTATACTGATTACGTCCATCAAAGATAACAGGTGTTTTCAATTGTATTTTCAGCTCTTCAAAATCTGGCGAACGAAACTCTTTCCACTCAGTAAGTAATACTAGTGCATCTGAATCTTTTAAAACGTCATATTTCGAGGCCACATAGGTTATGTTTTCAATCCCTTTGAGGTAGTGCTCTTTAGCCTCATTAACAGCTTTAGGGTCATAGGCTTTTATTTGAGCACCTCTACTTACCAGCTCTTTAATTACGTATATGGATGGAGCTTCTCGCATGTCATCGGTTCCTGGCTTAAAGGCCAAACCCCAAATACCAAAAGTAAATCCTGTTAAGTCTTCTCCAAAACGAGTTATAATTTTTTGAGCGATTACTAATTTCTGTGCATCATTTACCTCTTCTACTGCAGTGATCAATACCGCAGTATAGCCATTTTCTTTGGCTATCTTCGTTAGTGCTTTTACGTCTTTTGGAAAACAAGAACCTCCATAGCCCGCTCCAGGATAAATAAAACTATATCCAATACGCTGATCTGAACCAATTCCGATTCGAACCTGGTTAGCATCTGCTCCTACCTTTTCACAGATATTGGCAATTTCATTCATAAAAGATATTTTAGTAGCCAACATCGCGTTTGCAGCATACTTTGTCATTTCAGCAGAGCGGATATCCATAGATATAAAACGATCTCTTGACATGCAAAAAGGATGATATAGTTGTTTCATCTTTTCTGTAGCATAATCAGAATCAGTTCCTATCAATACTCGATCTGGCTTCATGAAATCTGCAATAGCAGCTCCCTCTTTTAAAAATTCAGGATTGGAAACCACATCAAATTGTACATCAGAATTCCGTACATCTAGTTCTTTTTGAATGGTCGCCTTTACCTTGTCTGCAGTTCCAATAGGTACGGTAGATTTATCGACCACAATCAATCTTTTTTGCATGGACTGCCCTATAGATTTCGCTACAGCTAAAACATATTGTAAATCTGCAGAACCGTCATCTCCCATAGGAGTTCCAACGGCTATAAAAGCAATTTCAGAATTTTGTAAAGCCTCGTGTAAAGTTGTTGTAAAAAACAAATTTTCATTCTTTACATTTTTTAATACCATGGTCTCTAAACCAGGTTCAAAAATAGGAATGATTCCTTGATTTAATTTTTCAATCTTGACTGGGTCTATATCTACGCAAGTAACCCTGTTTCCCATCTCTGCAAAACACGTTCCTGAGACGAGTCCAACATATCCGGATCCTATAACTGTAATATTCATATCTTATTTATCTTCTGCTAATTTCACTTGTTTTCTAAGTCCACTCGAAGAGAATCTATGATCTCTAGAGTTGTAATAGAGCTCTATTCCCTTTTCTTCGCAATAGGTTCTACCTGTAAAGTTCTTTTCCATATACTCGTCACCAATGATGCGAACATCAAGCTTAAAAGACTTTAAAATATCTTCTAAATCTTGCTCTGATACATAGGGTACAATCTCATCTACATACTTAGATCCTTTAAGCTGAATATAACGCTCTATTATTGACTGTGAAGGCCTGTTTTTCTCAGTACGATCAATCGAAGGGTCTAACTGCAGACCTACAATTAAATAATCGCACTGACGTTTTGCTTCTTCTAACATCTTTACATGCCCAGCATGAAAAAGATCAAAGGTTGAAAATGTAATACCTACTTTCATTTTTTCTAATTTATAGTTTCCCATCGATTAAACTATTATCTAAAAAGTTTTTAATATCATATATTATAGCATTCTTGTTTTTTAGTGATAAAAAATCAAGTTCTTTAAATTTATTATGAGAAACAGTTAAAACAACTGCATCAAACTTTTCACTAGGTATGGATTTTAAAGATTCTAATCCATATTCGTGCATTACTTCATCTTCATCTGCCCAAGGATCATGAATCGTAATATTAGTTCCATAATCTTTTAAAGCATTTATAAGATCTACTGCTTTTGTATTTCTTACATCTGGACAGTTTTCTTTAAATGTGATTCCTAAAACAAGCACCTTAGAACCATTTACAGGTATGTTTTTCTTAATCATACATTTTACAATCTCAGAAGCAACATAATCTCCCATTCCATCATTTAGCCTTCGTCCAGCTAGAATAATTTCAGGGTGGTAACCATTCTCTTGAGCCTTTTGTGCTAAATAATACGGATCAACTCCTATACAGTGCCCCCCAACTAAACCTGGTTTAAAAGGTAAAAAATTCCATTTTGTCCCTGCTGCTTCCAATACATCATGGGTATTGATGTCTAAAAGATTAAATATCTTGGCTAGTTCATTCACAAAAGCTATATTTATATCTCTTTGAGAATTCTCAATCACTTTTGATGCTTCAGCTACTTTTATTGTAGGGGCCAAGTGAGTGCCTGCTGTAATCACAGATTTATACAATTCATTCACTTTCTCTCCAATTTCAGCAGTTGATCCTGAAGTAACCTTTAGTATTTTTTCAACCGTATGTTCTTTGTCACCTGGATTGATTCTCTCTGGCGAATAACCAGCATAAAAATCCTTATTAAATTTAAGTCCAGAGACTTTTTCTAATACCGGAACACAATCTTCTTCCGTTGCTCCTGGATAGACCGTAGATTCATAAATTACAATATCTCCTTTTTTTAATACTGCCCCAACTGTTTCACTTGCTTTTACAAGAGGTGTTAAAATGGGTCTATTATTTTTATCAACAGGCGTTGGAACCGTTACAATGTAGTAATTACAATCCTTAATTTTATCCAGCTGATTCGTACAAAATAGTCCATTAGAATCAGAGTCTTCTCCAATGAGTACAGATTCTAAGGTTTCATTGTCGATCTCTAAGGTTGAATCAACACCAGACATTAGTTCAGATATTCTTCCTGAATTGATATCAAAACCGACTACTGAATATTTGGTTGCAAAGAGTCTCGCCAATGGTAAACCTACATATCCTAAGCCAATGATTGCTATTTTATCTTTTTTCATATTTTTTTTATAAATTTTTCCAATACCATTTCAAAGCTTCTTTAAGACCTTGCTGCAATGAAAACTCTGGATTATAATTTAATAATTCTTTTGCTTTATCAATACTTGCGTGAGAATGAGGAATGTCACCTGCTCTATTTGCTCCGTATATGACCTCAACGTTTGAAATTTTAGAATCAAACTCCGATAAATATTTTTTTAAATACCCCATTAAATCATTTAGCGTATTACGATCTCCATAGGCTACATTATAGATAGTATTAATGGCTTTTTCATTGGTTGTCACTAAACATAATAAATTTGCTTGTATCACATTATCTATGTAAGTAAAGTCTCTTGAGTAGTTTCCATCGCCATTAATCACTGGAGATTCCCCTTTCATTAGCTGG
>Ga0114998_10001150_pt1 | contig 20226 bp, 13 predicted proteins | sample ArcticOcean_MG_C_5_FD_87044 | JGI IMG/M metagenome (GOLD analysis project Ga0114998, IMG submission 87044) | Marine microbial communities from western Arctic Ocean - ArcticOcean_MG_CB4_138 | ecosystem: Environmental > Aquatic > Marine > Oceanic | place: Arctic Ocean: Canada Basin | collected... | reverse complement strand
GTAACCAAATGAGTCTCACCATCCGTATGTGTGCCGTGAACAAGCCCAACTTGGACAAACTCATCAAGAATAACAAGCGTCTCAAGTCGGCGTTTCACACTCAGAAACCCCTAAGGAATACCCATCGTATAGCCCTCGATGAATTGGATACATTCTTGGAACTGGTGGATGATGCTATAGATGCCATGGATGAGACACAAAAGAAGTTGAATAAGCTCTATGATTTTTGTGGAGAGGTCCCTTTCGATGACGAGTGTACCTATTAAAGATTTGAACGGATACTCATCCATAATGGAAAATGTTCTCGATCATGGGTTCGTTAGGCTCGTGGATCACATGCCTCAAAAAGATTTGGATTCGTCCATCGTCCAATCAGCGCGTGTATCCTACGGTGACGGTACCAAAACTTCCCGTGGAGACCGTGGTCTCATCCGATATCTCCTACGACACTGGCACACAACCCCATTTGAGATGGTCGAGTTCAAGTTTCATATCAAAATGCCCATCTATATCGCAAGACAGCACATGCGTCACCGCACTGCCAGTATAAATGAACTCTCTGCGAGGTACTCAGTGGTGCCTAAGGAGTATTACGATCCCGATACCCTCCGTGGACAATCTGAAGTGAATCACCAGGGGTCGGAGGGTACTATCGAACTCAAGGACAATCTTGATGACAAGGTGTCCCAACAATTGAGTCAATCATTTGACGTCTATGAAGAACTCTTGGAGAATGGGTGTTGCCGAGAACAAGCTCGTGGTACCCTCCCACAATCCACATACACAGAATTTTACTGGAAAATTAACCTTCATAACCTCCTCCACTACCTTCACCTCCGCATGGATGCCCATGCGCAACAGGAAATACGAGACTATGCGACAGCCATATTCAACCTCGTGAAGCCCTTGGTCCCAATCACGATGGAAGCATTCATGGACTTTAGGGTCAATGCCATGCAACTCACGGGACCAGAGATTGAAGCTCTAAACTCTGGTAAAGAAATCGAATCACCGGGTGAGCGGAGAGAGTTCGAAGAAAAGTTGAGGCGCTTAAAAATTAAATGTCCAGAATGAGAGTACCTTACACAATTGTGTTTGGTCGAGTACACACTCCCCTCCACTCTCTATGTTCTCAAGACTCCTGAGGAGCGAAAAAAAACCGGGTTTATTTAATTTGTGAGATACTAATAGAATGAAGATTCATATTGTTGGAGCTGGACCTACAGGTATGTCCCTCGCGTGGGAATTACTCAAGTCAGGAGAACATGATGTGACTCTCTATGATCGAAAAAAATCCGCGGGTGGTTCGTGGTGGGAACCAGATGAAGAAGTCAGAGATCTCCACGCACACAGGATCGTATTTGATCGTGCCTTTGTGAATACAAAGTCTCTCTTTAATGAAATGGGAATTTCTTGGGACGATATATTTGTACCAATTGGTGATGGCAATGATGTATCATTTGCACTCAAATCTCTTGGTGTGAAGGACTATGGTACACTCATACCCCTATTTGCGAAAGTACTCACACAACCAAATAAGTTCAAAAATGTATCACTGAAAGATGCAATAGGAACACTTTCTGAGAAGGGACAAACTCTCCTAGAGACCCTCCCTCTTATTATGGACGGTGTCACTTGGGATGTCATGTCAGCTTTTGAATTTGTAAAAAATATAGATCATGTTGGTTTATCTAAGCCATATACACAAAAGGTTTCGGGTAAAGTCATGTGTGATGCGATGGAAGATGCGGTCATAGAAGCTGGTGGAAACTTTGTATTCAATGTCGAACTTGAGAGTGTCGCCTACGGTGAAGATAGTTACATGGCTAAGTTTTCGAATGGTAAAATTATAGAAGATGGAATGCTCTTCTTGTGTCTCGATAATAGTCCAGCTATAGAATTTCTCGCTGAAAACTGGGGTCCAGATGCAGCGAAAAAGGTGAGTGAGAGTACATATGGTGCTATCAATATTCTCCTCGACTATGAAGATCCCATCCAACTCAAATCAGATCTCGAAATCGCTGCAGAAACCAAATGGAAACTTCAACCCAAGGTTCTATCAAATGGTAAGACGGTCTCATGTGTCATATGCAATCTCACTGAGGAAATTCTCAAGACTGACCCAGAAACACTAAAGGTTGAGGTACTCAGGCAACTCGAACTCCAAGAACCTAAAGAGGTACGTATTGGTTGGGGTGCCGAGTGGCGGGGTAAAAGGTGGGAATTCACCCAGTCCTCAGGAGTTCTCAGTCTTCACGGACAACTCCCATTCTTTGGGAAGTGTCCCAAGGTTGCGATGTGTGGTATGATGTCCCCGAGAAACACACCGTACTCGAGTATCGAGGCGGCTGTAGAAGTCTCCAGAGCCCTGAGTCATGAACAGTTTGGTACGAGAGAACCCCTCCAGCCTATTATTCTCTCATGGGTTGTGTTGTTGACTGTGGTGTTGCTTATAGTTTTAATTCTCCTGTACCGTAATAGAAATCAATGAAGTTCGTAGCGACAGTATATGAACCGATGTACGATTTCAACGACAAAAAGTATATTCGGTTTGTTGTACCCCAAAAAGTTTCTGAAAATATACAACGAATACATGGAAATAAGCTACACCTCCTCACGAATCAAAACGTGGACGACCCACTTGACGGGAGAGTTCTAAAGGTAAAAGTTCCGTTCCGGTATAGGAGAGTGATGTGTGAAGTCAAAGGACGACCTCTACAGTCTCTTATAAAGGAGGATGAAGCGGAAATTGAAATCAATTTCAAGGGTATTTGGAATGTTGGCGCTTATTCGGGTTTCTCTTGGATACTCTCTACCTGTTCCGTTGGATCCTGAGGGAGGTCGATTTGTTTGAGACCACCCTTCTTGAACCCCTCGAAGGTTTGGAGCATCCCTTGCATACGGAAAACCTCTTGGGTCATTTTCTCAATGTTCATGCGAAGCTTATTAATATTCTCTTCAACGTCGACGATAGGCATCTTTTGTAGTTATTTAAAGTTTGTACCCTTTAAATAAGTAGAGCATGACAACCCTTACACGGACGGGGTTCTTGGTAAGTGAGGGACCAATCCAAGAAATTAAAAAAGAATTAACGGTAAGACCTGTGGTCAATGGGGACTATGGATTTCCTCCACCACCTTTCAAAGTTTTCAGACCAACTAAGACTGGAGTCTGCATTCCAAGATTCTATGGAACTACTAAGCTTGGGGAGCCTCGGGAAGATAAACGACCCGAACCTTCTCGTATCAAAACCAAATTTGTGGGACAACTCCGAGACGCCACACACCAAAATGAAGCCCTCGCAGCAGCAATTAAAGCAGGGCACGGTGTCCTTTCTTTACCATGTGGCTATGGCAAAACGACGGTATCCCTGGCCATAGCGTGTAAATTGGGGTACAGAACCATGATTGTCGTACACAAACAGTTTCTTGCGGACCAGTGGAGGGAGCGTATCCAACAGTTCTGCCCGGGTGCCACGATTGGTGTTGTCCAACAGAATAAAAAGGAAGTCGAATGTGACTTTGTCATCGCAATGCTCCAATCTTTGTCCCTGAAGGAGTATTCATTCTCAGACTTTGACTCGGTAGGAACACTCATCGTGGATGAGGCCCATCATATTTGCGCGAAGGTGTTCAGTCAGAGTCTTTTCAAAATGTGTCCTCGGCACATCTTCGGTCTCTCAGCAACCCCCGAGAGGAAAGATGGTCTCACAAAGGTTCTTCATTGGTTTATGGGTCCAACCTTCTTCGCAGTTGAGAGAAAGAATCAGGAACAAGTTGAAGTATTTCAAATACCATTCGAGTCACCAAATTATAGGAACCCACCACCCTCGATGCGGAATGGTAAAATTTCCATGCCCAATATGATCACCGAAGTTGTCGAGGACCGCCAGAGAAACAAGATGTTGGTGGAACTTGTCAAGAAAGCGTCCGCTGGGACGAGGCAATTGTTGGTCCTCAGTGACCGCCGACAACACTGTGAGTTCCTTCATCAATGTTTTCCCAAGACATCTGGACTGTATATGGGTGGTATGAAAGAGGCTGCCCTTCAAGAGTCCTCAAAAAAGAAAATCATCTTTGCAACGTTCAGTCAAGCCCACGAGGGTCTCGATATCCCAACCCTTGATACAGTCATTTTGGCGAGTCCTAAGTCTGATATCACTCAAAGTATTGGAAGAATCATGAGAGAGACGAAAGGAAAACAGAATAACCCACACATCTATGATATCCACGATCCATGGTCGATCTTCACTGCTATGTATTACAAACGAATGAAAGTGTACCGCCAAGGTGGTTTTAAGATTCAAGGTAAATTTATAGAGGAGAAGAAGAGTGAATTCCCTCAGGGAAAGTGTTTGTTTTTATAATCTGAACATCTATTAAATGTCTGGTGCATTAATACAACTCGTTTCTAAAGGTGTTCAAGATCTATATCTATCGAGTGATGAAGGACATTCATTCTTCCGTATGAAATTTACTCGACACACGAACTTTTCTCAAGCTCCCAAGTTTATCAAGACGATCGATGGAAATGATACTTCCATAACTATTCCAGTTTTGGGAGATATTATCAATGGAATTTGGTTTGAAGCGAGTTCCACGAGTAATGCGAATATAGCCTCCAATTTGTTCCACAATTCAACCATCGATCTCTTTATAGGTGGTCAAAAAGTTGATTCACAACATTATGATTATTACAGTGAAATCTGGCCCAATTACATGGCAGACACGTACAATAAGTCCCAGGAACTCAATAACAAGGCATCAACCTCGAACCAAACATTCGTACCTTTACACTTCTTTTTCTGTGATCACAAAGCATTTTTACCTCTCGTGGCTTTACAAAGTCACCAAGTAGAGATTAAAATTAATTTTGATGAAGCTGTCATCAGTGTTATTCCAGATATTGAGAAGAAGGCAAACGTATACGGGAACTATATATTTTTGGATAAAGAAGAGCGAGAGTCCCTCGTGAAACGTCAGTTAGACTTTGTCATCACACAGACACAGAGAGTTGAATTTCCTCTCAACAGTGTTACGAACAATGCAATTGATTCGGGTGGATACAATACTCTTGACATTTCTCTATTTAATCATCCTGTGAAGTCACTCTTTTTTGGATATGGTACATCCAGTCCAAATTTTGCGGGTGATCGATTCTCCTTTCTAAATGCCGATATATACATCAACGGTACACCACTTCTCGAAAATATGACCCCTTTATATTTTCACACAGTACAAAATTATTATAAATCAAATTATGGACAAACCGAATTTGATGTCGATAGTCACACAGGTGTTTATACGAGATACTTCGCCTATCATTTCTGTCTCAATGCATCCGATTACAATCCATCGGGTTCATGTAATTTTAGTAGACTGGATAATGCTAAACTCGTACTCCGTGGTGTCGAAAAGGGGGAACTGAGACCATCGAATCAACCCCTCTTTGTCTACGCGGTCAATTATAACGTATTAAGAATCAAGGATGGTTTAGCTGGAATTTTATTCGGTAACTAATGTATAAATGGGTAAGCTTGTGAAAGCTGGTCAGATTTTTGTAACCAGTCTAGACGCTACACCCAGAGAGAGTGATGTCCTGTCCGGTCTTGCGAGTATCGATGCAGGTGAGATCACAGCGGATGAAATTACAGTATCAAATTTAACCATTACAGGTCAACTCTTGGCAGACGCCGAGACTGTACAGTTCACTGGAACAACGAATGTCAATCGTATGACAGCCACACAGATTGGTATCGGTGTTGCGAGTGGACAACTCCTAAATGAATTCCAAGTCGGTGTCGATGCTTTTTCTATAAATACCACGAGAGAAAATCTGGTTATCGTAAATGGTAACATGGCCACCACCAACCTATTCGCCACAAAAACGATCAAAACGACCGATACTACCTTTCTGGTTGATAGCGAGGCTTCTAATGTTTTGAATATCACGGGAAATACATATTCCACGAATGTCACGGTTGGACGACAGCTCATAGTTGGTACGGAAGCACCCGAAGGTTCCAACGTGGCCATTTTCGAAAATGGTAATGTCGTGATTCGAGATGGGATTTTACAAATTTTTGGTGATGTAGATATTAGTGGTAACTTGGCCATCACGGAAATTCCCAGTTACACGAGTGTGAATAACCTCGTCGTCTCAAATGCCGTTATTCAAATGGGAACTGGTAACAATGGGTCATATGATACGGGAATACTCATGGTAGATGAACAGGGTGCTTCTAATATCTTCCTCGGGTACACACAAAATGATGACACGTTCAAACTCACGAGAACATTTGGTGGTCCCGAAAATCAAACATTCAATTTAGACACTTCAAATACAACAAACCTCCACGTGTTTGGAGAATTCTATACCCAAAATAATGTGGGAATAGCGAATACTGCACCTACTTATTCACTTTCCGTCGGGTCAAATCTGTATATTGACGACACGGCAGGTGAATCCAACGTTTTGTATGCGAATGGGTACGGATTTTTCGAGGGTCTGCGTGTCGGGGAGAAGGGACTCACCGTTGGGAATCTCATTACCATGGATGCAGATGCAGCGATCCCAGTGATTGTCAATTCTCAAATCAAATCCCATGGTATCCGTACGACCGGTGATCTTACTTCTGGGATTGCGAATACCGCACCGCAACACACGCTGTCCATCGGTAACAAAATATTCTTTGATGCGGTGGGTGCCAATGCAGTCACGGTACTCGGAAATACTGTGACCTCTCGATTGATCACGGAGTCTATTCGGGTCCAAGATTTCATTGAGGTTGAGGGTGATTCGGGTATCACATCCGTCGCGAACGTTCTTATCCACGGTGATACGGGTGGTCCAGATACAGTATCCAATGCAGTGACAATTCGAGCTGGTCCTCTACTCGCGAATATATCACGGATAGATATATTTGGTGCACGCCTTTCCCCGAGTCATCAGTTAATCAAATTCGTGACAAAAAATACAGAGCGGATGCGTATATCTTCCGATGGTAATGTGGGTATCTCGAATACATCACCCACAGATAAACTTACCGTGGGTGGGACGGTTCGTGTCATCGGGAGTAACGCATTTACTATGGGTACCGATACGAATTATATGAAAACCTTTTCGGATGTGACTGGAAACCAAACAAAGATTGAAAGTCGTGTTGGGACTGGGAAGGGGGTTAACTTTTATGCGAGTACAACGGGTACGATGGGTCCTGCAAAGATGACCATCTTAGAATCGAGTAATGTAGGTATCGGTACGACGACACCCCAAGGACGACTCCACACATCTGGTGGAACAGCATTTATCAATACTTCAATCAATGATGGTGTTAATCATTTACTCACACCCCTCGTCGTCACGAATACACAAGGTATCACGAGTGTAACGGATGACAAACCCGTACTTGAGATGTCACGTACTGCCACGGGTAGTAAAGGGGTAAGAGCAGCGTTCAAATTGGGTAAGTATCAATTTTCGGGAGCCACGTCAAAAACAAAACTCGATATATACCTCGCGGATGATACGTATGCGAGTGAAACGGATGTAATGACACTTCAGGCTGACGGTAGAGTTGGTATAGGTTCGACTCAACCCGAAGCATTTTTAGAAGTTGTGAGTTCCGGTATAGGAAATGCAAGGGAGAACAGTCTCATGATACATAATCATGGTGAAAGTGGTGCGGGAGATGCGATCATGGCTGCACAGACGGATACACTCATCGGGAATGCGTTTATTTCTTTTATCCAGACAGATGGTGATAATGACCCCAGAGGGTGGTCGACGGGTATAACAGGTACCACGGGTGATTATAGGATCACTTCGAACGTTGATGCCGTTTCCAACGTTGCGACTACAGCTGTGTATATACACGGTTTAACTCGTCACGTGGGTATAGGTACAGACACCCCTCGGGCTAAACTTGAAGTAAGTGGAAATGTTATCATAGGAAACCAACTCACATTCGGTGGTGTCGATACAGATCAAACTAATAATACTTTCATGTTGGAAAGATTATATAATAGTGATGGTAAATCCGAACTCCTAATCTTCAAGGGTAACGAGGGTGAACTTTCAAGTGTTACAGGTCCCGATCGAATTCGTTCTATCGCACCAGTTCATATATTCCAAACCTATGACAGTACAGGTCTGGACGAAACAGAAATCGATACTCTCGTTGAAAATGCACCAGGTGCTGGTGCACTTTTGACTGTAAACAAAGACCGTGTACTCGTAGGAACTAGTACAGACCCCGGTGGTAACTCCCGTCTTTATGTCGAAGGTGGTTTCTCATTCGCGGAGGGGTCTAAAATTAGTACCGGTGTGATGGATATCTTCTCAACGGCGGCGTCTGGTGGTATCGGTATTATAGATAGTTTAGCGTCTAGTCTCGTCTTTCGTCAAAGTGGTTCGGAATATGCACGCTTTACAAAAGATGGTCTGTTTGGTATAGGAACTACTACACCGACTGCTAATATTCATGTGTATTCGAGTGTAACTACAGATGTAGATATGCTCAAACTCCAAAGTCCCGGTACGAATACGAAGACTGGTATTATCCTAAACACAAATGACACATACGGTGGCTATGTGAGGGGATATAGTCAATCTGGAACGATTCACGGTATCACTTTGGGTGGAATGAACAACGCTACCGAAGCGGATGGTCTCCATGTGATTCATACGAGTAATGTAGGTGTGGGTACATCCGCACCTGCCACAAAATTCCATGTATATAACGGTGTTTCACGAGTGGAGAGTTCCACGACGAGTAATGCCATCATAGAAATTAAGACAACTGGTGGGACATCCAATATTCTATGCGACGTTTCCGGTAATGTGTATATTAATCCAGTATCCTACGAAATGATCATCAACAGTAACCTTGAAGTCACGGGAGACCTCAGTATCGACGGTAAGATCGATTTGGGTAACCAAGTGGCAGTAGATTTGGGTGGTGAAACGGCGAACACGGCGCTTCAGGTAGGTGGTGGGTTTATATCTGGATCCAATCAAGTGGCGTGTAAGAAATATTCGCGTACAATCATACGTAGTGATGGTGCGTCCAAGGATATTCAACTACAATTTGGAAATGGGTCATTCTACGCGAAAATCGTATCGATTTTAAGGGTGATAGATGGTCAAACGGAACCGGGTGGTCTAGTAACGTATCGTGACATGAGTACACTCATTCTCGAGGTTCAAGGTGGTACACATGATGAGTCTACATCCGCTCAAGATGAAGTCATCACAGTGGGTACGAAAAACTTATTCGGTGGAAATAATCAATCTCCATGGGACACGAATGTGATTGTCGGTACCAAGGGTATCATACTAAAACCAGATAATCCATCGGCCGATCGTCAGTATTCATATGATATACATGTAGAACTCATATCATCCAGAAATGGAAAATTGATTGGTATATATACAAATAACCCGAGCCCGAACAATCCAGATGATTTTGGGGGTACTGCGCTCGTTTCCAATTTCGGTTATTAAATTTACTATGAGGGATGAAAACCCCACGGTAGATTAAATACACACATTTACGCCCTGATGGTATCAGAGACGGCGAGTATAACAACGCCAGCAATGAAAGCCATGATGACGTAATTCAATTCAGTTTCTTCGCGACCGATCTGAGGCTGTACCTCCTCAATCGTAGACTTCACGACAGGCTTCGGCTGTCGGATAGGAGGGTCCAGTTCCTCCAGCGGACAATACGCTATCATTTATATAGTAATTAGAGATTAATTTCCGTCTTCTTTTTTCGCCTGGTTCGCTTGGGTTTGGAAGCACTCACATTCACCTCCTTGACCTCACCACCAGTTGAGTCCCCTGAGATGGACATAATATCAGACATATCGTCGTCGTCGAGTACACTCTCTTGAGCGCCTCCCATAGTGGTGTTCATTGGGGGTGCGGGTGGCATCATGATACCACCCATGAGACTGGAGATGTCGAGTCCGGGACCCTGCATTTCATAGTTACCCGTACCACCCACGGGAGCATCGGTTGCCGGGCCACCGGGAGCCCTGGTCGTGTTTTGCACAGCCGCCATCATATTCTTCATCAAATCTGGGTTCTGTTTCATGACATCATTCATGTTGGGCATAACGGACTTGAACATACTGTTCGTTAGGTGGAACATCATCGCAGAACCACCCAACATCATGATGAGCTTCACCTCGGGGGCAACGTTGACCTTCGAGCGATACTTTACGTAAAGCTCCTCAAAGACACCGTCATAGTCGTCGGTATTCTCCATGATAGACTCAGACCAACCCTCAAGCTGAATCTCGAAGGGGTTGTATCTCTTGTTGAGGAACTCGAGACCGGTCACACACGCCACGAGCATTCGTCGAGAGAAACGGATCGACTGCTCCACATCAATGCTATAGGTAATCCGCTTCACTTCTGTCCGGAGCTCATCCACGTTAGAGTATGCAGTCAGTCGTTTATTCACGGTGAATCCCTTCTTCTCCAGACGAGTCAATTTATTGAGTAAATCAGCCTTCTCCTCATCCACTGATGTGTATCCCTTCGAGGGTTGATCTTCCTGGGGACCTGGACCCATAGGCTCATCGTCATATAACTCCTCACCATAGTCGATCTCTTCATCTTGTGTCTGCTGCTGAGGAGCCGATTGTTTATTGGGGTTCACAAAAGCATCCATAGCCTCTTGGTGTTGCTGGGGTTGTGGACGATATGTGGTTTGACTGGGTCGCGGTACAGGTCTGTGGCGAGGAACTGAGATCTCAATCTCATCCATGAGTGCCTGCTCATCTGCGTCTAATTTCATCACATTTGTGGTTCCACGGTCGAGTACGATTTCTTCGTCCATCTACTCTCTATATGGAAACTAAAAAAATACCTTTAACGCACTTTAAAAAAATCTACGTACATAATAAATGTTCAACCTTAACAAGGCTAACCGAAACGCTCTCACTTCCATCGGTGTATTGTTCTTCATCATCGTCGCACTCATGATGTTCCGTGATACCAGCGCTTACCAGGCCAGGCCAATCAAGATTACCCCCATCAGTCAAGGTTCCATTTTTGACCTGGAGAATAAGATGGATTGCACCCCCGGTTACAAGAATGGGAGTGCCTACACTAAGTCATTGACCCCAGGTGGTCTCTGTTGTGCCCAAAAACTCGTCGCCGACCACGCTGGGTATGCGATTGAGGATGGAATCGGTGGATCTTTAATCTAAGTGTACTATAAATGGCTTTGATCACTTCACCCACAGAGTCTATTCCCGATCTCAATTATGAGTATCATACTGTGACTATTGACACCATTGGTCAAGATAGTGCCAATACTTTCACGTGTTATCTCAGTCAGCCCCTAAAGAATATTGTTCAGGCTAGACTTCTCACCGCTCGTATCAATACATCTGCGGACACTGAACACTGCTATGTGTCCATAAAAGAGTTAGACTCCATCTTTTCTGACCGCGCCTCGAACGTGTACGATGGACAAGCCTCTTTGAGTATGATCAGAGGTTCTTTTGCGAGTCTGTCGACCACTGGTACTCCCGGTGCGGTTGTGAACTTCCGGGATGAGTACTCGATAGCGACACAATATATTGACCCCATTCGCCGCCTTGACCGCCTCACGGTAACTATCCGTAACCAAGATGGTGAGACTATCGAACGTGCGGGTGCCGGTGATAAAAACTTCTTAGTCCTTCGTTTTGTGTGTAGAAAACTAAATTTGTAATTTTCTCCCCTTAGAGTAGTATACCATGTCCGCTGGGATTGTTCAATTGATCGCTATCGGTGCCCAGGATGAATACATCGTGGGTAATCCCGAAATATCTTTCTTTAGTTCAACATTCAAAAGACATGCTAATTTTTCACAATCCATCGAAAAGCAAACAATCCATGGAGCAGTGAAAAACAATTCAATGTCCAGTGTTCAATTCGAACGATCTGGCGACCTTCTCGGGTATGTCTATTTCACAATAGACGATACCGCACAAGCCCTTGATACATCCAATTGGGGTACCATCATCGATAAAGTAGAACTCTATATTGGTGGGTCTCTTGTGGACAGTCAAGATGCCATCTTCACTGAAAAGATCGCTATTGATACGTTCGCTCAGAATGTTTCGAAAAGTGCGAATGGTACACACCCGGGTGTGAGCGCTCGCTCGTATTTTTACCCTCTCCGTTTCTTCTTCTGTGAAGGCCCACAATGCGCTTTACCACTTGTAGCCCTGAATTACCACAATGTAGAGATCCGCATCCAATGGGCGAATGCAGCTGCCAATTACAACGTAGAGTGTTATGCGAATTACTACTATCTCGATAACGAAGAACGTGGGAGCATCGCTTCGCGGAAACATGATCTTTTGATTACCCAAGTGCAGAAGAATATCGCATCGGGTGAACTTGTTCAGGATCTGACATTTAGTCACCCAGTGAAGTATCTCGCGTCATCAGATACGACCACAGATGGGGCCTTAACGTCTCCAACAAATAAAATTAAATTGAACATCAATGGTCTCGATGTCGCTAATTATAAGTGGGGTAAACCACATTTCATTGATGTCACGAGCTATTATCATACGAACTTTGTAACGTCTCCAGATTTCTTTCTCTATTGCTTCTGTCTTTCCACGAGTTCCCTACAACCTACAGGTACACTCAACTTCAGTCGCTTAACATCAGCCAAGATTATGAGTGAGGACTTACCTATCAACGACCCTATATATGCAGTAAACTACAACATCTTACGTATCGAGAACGGCATGGCGGGTCTCCTCTATGCAAATTAAAATGACATTCTATATTAAATGGTCAAGAACTTGCCGACGGTTGAACGTTCAACCAAGATTAGGTTCGGTAAAAATTGTACCGAAGACCAGGCGGAAAATACGATCGTGTTCAATGCGAGTGATGCACAACTTAACATAGAATTTACAAATTCTGTGTACATGACACCATTACGTATTCGTGAGGATCTATCCGATCGAAACATCACCGTCCTCGCATATAATCAAGTGACGAAAGAGGTGATGGATTCTGGTGCCGTCGCAGAAGATATTCTCAATTTCTCACTCGAGGCTGCCGTGATTAACGGTAATGTCACTTCGAACACGGTATCGTTCAATGACACTGTGACATCTGTCACAACACTCTCTAATGTTGGTGTAGCGAATGGGTCACCCATACATACACTCGACGTAGGTTCAACATTTAATGTAGATATAAACGGGTCAAATCTTCTCACAGTTTTGGGAAACACGTACATTCAAGATAATTTGGTGGTGGATGGAAATATGACAGTGAATGGTGCACTCACGACAGTCAATACCGTGAACACAATAGTGAAAGACCCAATCATAGAACTTGGGAAAGATAACGTCTCTTCGGATATCGGTATAATCATGTATCGCCCAAATTCTAATGTCGCCATCGGGTTCCGCGAAGGATCGAGTGAATTGGTACTCGCGTATACCGAGAGTAGTTCATATGGGTCTACGATAATTCCCAGGGATTCGGAATCACTCGATGTACGTGTATACGGTCGAGTCCTCACAGAATCCAATGTGGGTATTTTGAATGTGACTCCGACACATACACTCGATGTGGGGTCGAACTTATTTGTAGATGAGTTTGGATCCAATATTTTGTACGTCACCGGAAATACACATACAACTGATATCCTTTCTGTGGGGGACAAAGTGGGAATTAAAGTGACTGATCCCGATGCAGAACTTCACGTAGAGGGGAATGTATATATTTCTTCCAATTTAACTGTGGACGAAAATACGTTCCATGTGGACGCGACGGCACATGCCGTGGGTATTGAGACAAGGAACCCGGATGCCAAACTTCACGTTGTAGGGAACGTGTATGTTTCTTCGAACTTGACCGTGGATGAAGATACCTTACATGTGGACACAACGACACACTCCATTGGAGTCGAGACAAAGAATCCAGATGCGAACCTTCACGTTGTAGGTAACGTGTATGTATCCTCGAATTTGACCGTGGATGAAAATACGTTCCATGTCGACGCGGTGTCACATAGTGTCGGGGTCGAAACGAAGAACCCCGATGCCAAACTCCACGTTGTGGGGAACGTATATGTCTCTTCAAACTTGACTGTGGACACTGACACGTTCCATGTGGACACGACGACACATAGTGTCGGGGTCGAGACAAAGAACCCGGATGCTAATCTCCATGTCGTGGGTAACGTGTATGTATCTTCCAATTTAACTGTAGACGAAAACACGTTCCATGTCGATGCGGTGTCACACTCTGTTGGAATTGAAACCAAGAACCCGGACGCTAATCTCCATGTTGTGGGGAACGTATATGTCTCTTCAAACTTAACTGTAGACGAAAATACATTCCACGTAGATGCGATGAATCATTACGTAGGAGTTGGAACGTTGAATCCCGATACCGAATTCCATGTCGTCGGTGACGTGTATGTCACTTCAAATCTTACAGTGGATGTGGATACCTTACATGTGGACGCGACGGCCCATGCCGTCGGTATTGAGACAGTTAACCCCGATGCAAACCTCCATGTTGTGGGGAATGTCTACGTGAGCTCGGATTTGACCATCGATGAAAACACGTTTCATGTGGACTCGACGGCCCATGCCGTCGGTATTGAAACCAAGAACCCAGATGCTAAATTACACGTCGTAGGGAACGCATACGTGTCTTCCAACTTGACCGTGGATGAAAACACGTTTCACGTGGACTCGATGGCCCATGCCGTCGGTATTGAGACAAAGAACCCAGATGCCAAACTCCACGTTGTGGGTAACGCATACGTTTCTTCCAACTTGACCGTGGATGAAAACACGTTCCACGTGGACTCGACGGCCCACGCCGTCGGTATTGAGACCAAGAACCCCGATGCAAACCTTCACGTTGTCGGGAATGTCTATGTTTCGGGTGACCTGACCATCGATACGGATACCTTACACGTGGACGCGACAACACACCGTGTTGGAATAGAAACGAAGTCACCCGACGCTAACCTTCACGTTATAGGGAACGTATACGTGAGCTCGGATTTGACTGTGGATGAAAATACGTTCCATGTGGACTCGACGGCCCATTCCGTCGGTATTGAGACCAAGAACCCAGATGCAAACCTTCACGTTGTCGGGAATGTATACGTTTCGAGTGACCTCACAGTCGATGAAAATACGTTCCACGTCGATGCGGAGGGTAAGTCCATCGGAGTTGGGACAGTGACCCCAGATGCAAACCTTCATGTCGTAGGTAATGTCTACGTTTCGAGTGACCTGACCGTGGACACAAATACCCTTCATGTCGATGCCGCGACGAATCGAGTCGGTATCAAGACTATAAGTCCATCCACAGAACTCCACGTCGAAGGGAATGCGTATGTCTCCTCGAACATCCAAGCCTCTATGTACTATGGTGACGGTGGCCTTCTCTCGAATGTCACACTCCAAGTGGTTTCCGATCACGGGAATACAACTTCAAATACGATTCAATTCACAAATCCCACAACAGCTTTAGTGACTGACCTCAACTCGAATGTCGAGATAAAGTTGGACCAGATGGCGAGTGTCGTCATAGGTGAAAAGGCACTCGCGAATGAGGATATACTCGTCTACGATGGCTCCAATTGGAGAAATCAATTACAAGACCATACATTCCTCAACGCAAAGGCTGAAGAGGCCATCGGTAAAGGTGATGCCGTATATGCATCGGGAACGGTTGGAAACGATACATTCCTAATCCGGAAAGCGCTGGCAAATTCGAGTACTACCATGCCCGCCCTTGGTGTAGCGTATCAAGCTTTTGCTGATAATGATATAGGTCTCATTGTCTCATTTGGTCGCGCCGATGGTATAAATACCGACACCTTCCTGGAAGGTGAAACAGTGTATGTATCTAATACAGTCACAGGTGGACTATCAAACGTAAAACCATACGGCGGGACAGATCTCATTCAAAACGTAGGGTTGGTCGTGAAGGGGCATGCAACCACCGGTATCATATCCGTTACCGGTGTGGGTCGCGCGAATGATATTCCTAACGCCCCCATCGTTGCCGATGAATCAGATATCAACTATGTCTACGTGAACGATACGAATAACGATTTCAAAAAGATTTTACCCACTAATTTGTTGACGCAACTTCAAACCCTCCAACAAGTTGTCGATACAGGAAATACCGTTTCTAATACCGTTCAATTTACAAATGCGACCACAGGTTTGATAACAACCTCAAACCTCATCGTGGGCTCGAACATTTCGGTGATAGGTCTCAAAGATCCAGTGAATAAATATTTACCCATGGTTGGTCTCGACGGCTTTCTCGAAAAGTCCCCTGTGTACGTAACGGGTACTGGCAGGTATGTCATATCTGCAAGTGAAGCGGAGTTTTTGGGTAACATTACATTGAGTGGTAACACGACCATTCTTAATTCAGAGTCGGTCACTATCGCAGATCGTATTTTCGGGGTCGGTGCAAACAATAGTGTGACGGGGTTGGATAGTGGTTTCATTATTGAACATCAAGATGGTGGTGAGTATGCCAATGTTGCACTCATTCACCATGCGGATGAACACAGATTCTCGATTGGCTATACACAAAATACATTCACGGATAACCATATTCTTCACTATGAGGACGCGAATCATCAAATGCTAATTAATCTCCTCGGGAATGTCGAGGTACAACATAATTTGGTCGTGAACGAGACGACTACTGTAGCCGGTGACCTCACAGTGGGTACGAACAAACTCTTTGTAGATGTATCCGAGTCTAGGATTGGTGTAGGTACAGTGACTCCCGCATACACCCTGGATGTCCACGGTAACTCAAACGTCGGTGCACTCTCCACAGATAGTGTGGTCGTTTCGGATACGACACCTACGAATAATAAGACCTCGGGGGCTGTTCAAATTGCAGGTGGTCTCGGTGTGGCTGGGGACATTCACGCGACCCATGTAAACTTCGAGGATGTCGAGGCTGGTAGCGTAAACATCACAGATGTAACTGCTGGTGCCTTAACGGTCGCTGGTGGTGCGATCATAACTGGAGATATATCCGGTAATGAGGGTATATTTTCCGGAGACCTTACCGTAGGGGGTGCTTCTAACCTCTTCGTGGATGTCAGTCTGTCACGGGTAGGTATAAACACAGCCACACCACAAGCCGGTCTCCATGTCGTCGGGAACGCCTACGTGAGCTCAACTCTACGTGTCGGTGAATATATCAATGTTTTGGATACGACCGAAGCGTTTTCAACCACCACGGGTGCCCTCACGGTTGCAGGAGGTATCGGGGCCGTTGGGAACGTCCACGCCGCACAGTATTACGGTGACGGTTCTAAGCTCACGGGACTCGTGACAACCCTAGAAGATGTTGCCAATAATGGAAACACCATGTCCAACGTGATTCAGTTCACGAACGCGAATGTGGGTATCGTCGCTACAGGAAATATTCACGCAGAGTATTTCATCGGTAACGGTTCGAAGCTCACAGGACTCGTGACCACCCTAGAAGATGTTGCCAATAACGGGAACACGATGTCCAACGTGATCCAGTTCACGAATGAAGTTACGGGGTTGGTGACGACTGGTAAAATCGGTGTGTCTACGGTATCACCCAATGCGAACCTACACGTCGTGGGTAACGTCCACGTGGCGGATACGACCGAGGCGTTCTCGACCGTGACAGGTGCCATGACCATCACGGGTGGTCTCGGGGTTGTCGCGAACGTCTATGCGACACAGTTTCACGGTGACGGTTCGAAGCTCACAGGACTCGTGACCACCCTAGAAGATGTTGCCAATAACGGAAACACCATGTCCAACGTGATTCAGTTCACAAATGAAGTTACAGGGTTGGTCACGACTGGTAAAATCGGTGTGTCTACAGTCTCCCCTGATGCAAACCTACACGTCGTCGGGAATGTCTACGTGGCAGATGTGGTCACGTTCGCCAGTGGTCTTGTCACGAATAAAGACCAGGTCGCTAAAAAGACGTACAGTTACTCCGGGACGATTTCAGCAGCTGCACAACCATATATCAATGTGAACTTTACCTCAAACGTGTTCTATTCCAAGATTTCCGCCCAACTCGTGGATGGCGATGAGGAAGTGAGTACCATGATTCTCGAAGTTTCGGGTGGGAGTAAATCGGGTGTGTCTCCACCCACCAAAAACATCTCTATCGGTACCAAAAACGTTTTTGGTAACGTAGACAATACAAATCCATGGGACGAAGATGTGCTCACCACAGGGAACAGGGTAGCTATACGACCTCTAGGAACTTTGGCGAATACAGGTGAGTACCACGTATTCGTGGAATACGTGTCTGCAAACCCAGACGGAAGTGTCACTACGATTGACGAAGATGTAACGAGTGTGATTACATTTGGGTACTAGACGTGTCAGAAGACACCCAAACGAAAAGGGTGTATAAGATTTTCTCGGGTACTATTAAATGGTAAAGACTAACATCCAGACATTTACTGGTGAGGTCGAAATTTTAAAAAATTTGTTCGTAGGGTCTAATCTACTCGCGAACGATGTGGCGTCGAATGTTTTGAATGTCACGGGGCGTATCGGTGCTACGAACTTCATCGGTGACGGTGGTCTTCTTTCCAATATCGCGACAACCCTTGACCAGATTGTTGACCAAGGGAATACAGTTTCAAATACGATCGTTTTTGTCTCGGGTAACGATGCGACCTCGAACACGGGTATCGTGACATATGCGAACGTCGGGATTAGTATTTCGAACACGAACCCTACCGGAGAGTTCCAATTTTCTATCGGGTCGAATGTTTTCGCGAACACACACGCTTCTAACGCGTTTACCGTCGTGGGTCGTCTCGGGGCGACAAACTTCATCGGTGATGGTGGTCTTCTTTCCAACATCGCCACAACCCTTGACCAGATTGTTGACCAAGGGAATACAGTTTCAAATACGATCGTTTTTGTGTCAGGTAACGATGCGACCTCGAACATGGGGATTGTCACACACGAAAACGTCGGGATCAGTATTTCGAATGTCAATCCATCGGGGGAGTTCCAATTCGGTGTGGGTTCCAATTTGTTCGTGAATGTTTACAGTTCCAACGTTCTAGCGATCGAAGGGAATGTAAGCGCTGAAAAAATGACTTTAGGGACGATTTCCGTAACCTCAGCATACGGTCTTAATCATGTCACTAACCAAGGAAGTACGACTGGGGATACGATCACACTAACCAACGCGACTACAGGTCTCGTAGCTGCCTCAAATATCGTCGTGGGTGGGAATGTATCAGCCTCGAACGTACTCGTGAGTGGGAACGTAGAGGTCGGGAACCGACTCAAGTTTTCGGGGTCCAATGTGTTCGTGGATGATCTCCGGATCGCGGATCTTGCTGCGAACCTTGTCACATACGATAAGACGACCGGGGAACTCATGGACTCTGGGGGTCTCTTCGCGAATAAGCTCGCGGTCGTTTCGGTCCAACCCCCTTCGGTTCTCACGGGTAACACGACCACCATCACGAAACATGGTACGTATACGGTGAGCACCTCGAGTCTCGCTGCGAATTCCGATGCATGGGACGCATTCGATGGGACGGCGGCGGAGTGGACTTCATCCACTGTGGCTGGTACGTTGTATAATGCGGGTGGAGGTGTCTACGGCGGTACCTCAAACCTGTTCACTGGAAACTATATCCAACCCGGTGTTTCGAGTGCCGGGGAATGGCTCGCGGTCGAGTTCCCGTATAAAACGACTTTGCGTCACATGAAACTGACCCCTCCCGCAACACTCCAAAGGTACCCAGCCTCTGCGAATGTCTACGCGACCAACGATTCCTTAACTTGGACGGAGGTGGCCCAGTGGGAGGACGTCGTACCTACTGATACGACCCCTCGGACCATACTCGTGAACGCGAGTGAGTCGTTTAAAAAGTATGCGATGGTCGTCACCAAATCAGCGGGGACTACGACGAATGTCGCACTCACCAAGTGGGACCTTTTCACCGAATCCTTCTCCATCGATGGGGGGAAGATCTCGATGGCACAACAACCCACGACCGGTGGTGAGACGGTGATGGACCAACACGGGCCTCATGGAAGGGGGGCTGCGGTGTTGAAGAAGTATCCCGAAATCATTTTTGATATCAATAAGGTCGACGTTTTTGGTAATTCAAACGCATACACACAGGCTGGATACGAAATTTCGTCAACTTCTCGGTTC
>Ga0114998_10001145_pt1 | contig 20270 bp, 19 predicted proteins | sample ArcticOcean_MG_C_5_FD_87044 | JGI IMG/M metagenome (GOLD analysis project Ga0114998, IMG submission 87044) | Marine microbial communities from western Arctic Ocean - ArcticOcean_MG_CB4_138 | ecosystem: Environmental > Aquatic > Marine > Oceanic | place: Arctic Ocean: Canada Basin | collected... | reverse complement strand
AACCGTCGTTCGTCCTCGAGAGCGGCTGACTCGTGCTGACATTCATTCGACACTACATCGCGACCGCGACCGCGATCGCGACAACGAAGTCGACTGCACTGGCGGCGTCGGCTGCTCCGATTGTGACGGCGGCACGGGGTGAGCAGCGGCTCCAAGAGCCGGCAAACGAAGGGAGCTAATGAGTCGTCCCAACCACCAGGAAGCCCACCCCCAGACGCGAAGAAATCCCCTGCAATGCAAGGGATTTCTAGTGCGCGAGGGGGGACTTGAACCCCCACGCCCTTTCGGACACCAGCACCTGAAGCTGGCGCGTCTGCCATTCCGCCACTCGCGCAAGTGGAGGCTGAACGATAACCGGGCGCACCCAGGAACTCCACGCGCGAATCTGTCCACTTCTGAGCCGCCGAATCGGAACGTGGAACGGAACGTGGAAACCGAACACATGCGACGGCCGAGCGGGGCGCGGGTCAAGTATCCTCGCAAACCACATGGGATTGCAGTCAATGGAGAGGCGCCTGGAGCGTATGGTCGAGGGTGTGTTCACTCGTCGTAACCGCGGATCTATCCGCCCAATCGAACTCGGCCGCCGCCTCGTACGCGAAATGGACGACAATCGAAGCGTCGATGTCAAGGGCCGCCGCATCGTCCCCAACGACTTCACCGTCCAGCTGAGCGCCACCGATCACAACGGTTTCAGCGACATCGAAGAGGCCCTCACCACCGAGCTCGCCGAAGCCGCACGCGAATACGCCCGCGAAGAGGGCTACCACTTTATGGGCCCGGTCATTGTCAGGTTGATGCTCAACAACGACTTGAAAACCGGCCGATTCGACATTGTCGCCCAGCTCAAGCAGGCCGCCGGTGGCCTCGGCGCCGGCTCCCTTGTCCTGCCATCCGGCGAACGTGTCACCCTCGGCGAAAACGTCACCACTGTCGGCCGGTTGCCCGAATGCACGATCTCGATCTACGACACGAACGTCAGCCGCAACCACGCCGAGATCCGCACCGGCACCAAGGCATACGTCGCCGTCGACCTCGGCTCGACCAACGGCACGATGATCAACGGCCTGCGCATCGTCGGCGAACAGCGTCTCAACGACGGCGACATCATCAGCATCGGTTCGACACACGTCCGCTTCGAGGCATCTTGAGCGCGAGTGTCCCGGTGCTCGCTCACGGAACGCGGCGGCAACGATGACCGACCAGATACTCAATATCTTAAAGTTCGCCCTCCTTGGCTTGCTCTACCTCTTTTTTGCACGAGTCCTCTGGGCCGTGTGGAGCGAAGTCCGCACACCGAAACAACACGCCATTCAGGCCGCGCCAGCACAGCAGCGTCGAGACGGCGCACAGCCAGCGCAACAACAGCCAGCTCAACAACGGTCAGGGCAACAGCGGTCAGGGCAACAGCGGCCAGCCCAGAAGCCGCGCAAGGCGCAGAAGGGCCGCTCCGGTCGCGTCGGGAGACTGGTGATCCTCGAACCGCGCGCACGGCGTGGCACCGCCGTAGCGATGCACGGAGAGATCACCCTCGGCCGCGATCCAAGCTGCTCGTTCGCGATCGATGACGACTCGTTCATCTCCCAACTGCACTTCCGCATCTATGACTACGAAGGCCAGCCAATGCTCGAAGACCTCGGCTCGACCAACGGCACGTTCCACAACGGCAACAAGGTCGTGGGCGCCAAGCTCTTGCACCCCGGCGACCGCATCCAGGTCGGCACCACCGTGATTGAGGCCCAGTAGTGGCCAAGCTCAACTGGGGATCGGCCACCCACACTGGCCAAATACGTGCGCAGAACGAAGATAATCTCGTCGCCGTCGACGGTGTCTTTGTTGTCGCCGATGGCATGGGCGGCCACGAAGCCGGTGAAGTTGCCAGTCAGATCGCGGTCGATCGAATCCGTGCCGACCTCGATGTCCAAGGCCTGCCCGAAGCCAGCGCCGTCGTCGACTCAATCTCGAACGCAAACGGCGACATTTTCCGTGCGGCAATCGCGAACCCTGGCCAAGCCGGCATGGGCACCACGGTCACTGCAATTGCGGTCATCAGCGACAACCTTGCTGGCCGCGGCGTACCAAACCTCGACGTCAACGACGACGGCAAGATGACGCCAATCAGGGCTGCCGAGCCATCGGAAGCCCTCGTGCTCGCCAACGTCGGCGACTCACGCACCTACCTGCTGCGCCACGGCCGCCTGCGACGCGTCACGATTGACCACAGCTACGTGCAGGAGTTGGTGTCGACCGGCCACATCACCGAAGAAGAAGCCCGCACCCACCCGCGCCGCAACATCATCACCCGCGCCCTCGGCATCGAGCCCGACGTCAAAGTCGACTGGTGGACACTGCCCCTCATCCGTGGCGACCGGTTCCTGCTCTGCAGCGACGGCCTTGTCGACGAAGTCGCCGACCCCGACATCCTCGAGACAATCACCACCCTCACAGACCCGCAAGAGGCCGCCGACCGTCTCGTCGACCAAGCCAACGAAGCCGGTGGCCGCGACAACATCACCGTGATTGTCGTCGACGTCCTCGAAGGCGACGACCCGCCAGACCCGACGCTGGAAATCGACGTCGTTCCCCTGTGGGCCGACGACGTCGACCCAACACCGGCAGGCAGCCTCTCCATTGACGCCGACAGCAGCGCAAATGGACTCGACGCCGCAACCGGCGAACTCATCGAGGACGACAAGAAGTCCGACCGCGGCCCGAAGCGGTTCATTCTCGCCATGGTGCTCGCTGCCGCAATCGTGGTTGGTTTCGCGGTCTTCGCTTCATGGGCGCGCCGCGGCTACTACATCGAGTTCAACAACGATGACGTTGCCACCATTTACAAGGGACAAACCGACGGCGTGTTGTGGTTCGACCCAACAATCGATTCGGGGGGCCCAGCGCGCGGCATTCTCGACGACGACACCATCAAAGCAATCGAAGCTCGCCCACGCTTCAGCACGCGTAGCGACGCCGTCGCGTTCATCACGGCAATCCCACCGGCCTCGACAACGACCACCACCACGACGACAACCACCACCACGTTGCCGCCCACGACGGTCAATGTTGTTGCGCCGACGAGTGCCGTGACCGTGGTGACAACGACACCGCGAACAACGACACCGCAAACAACGGCGGCCGCGACAACAACGGTGCCCTGACGACAATGGCTGACGGACTGATCGACGATCAACCCAGTCACCGACGGCGCTCGCCCATCGCCGCACGGCGACGGAACACCGAACTGACGCTGATTGTCATGGCGGGGCTGATCACCGCTGTTGCCTACGCCCTCGCCGCGCTCGGCACGAACGCCGAAATCCCACCGGGGATCGTCGTGTTCGTCGCCATCCTGCTCGGCCTGCTCGTGTGCGCACACATCGTCGTACGTCTGGTTGCACGCGGCGCCGACGGCACACTCTTGCCCCTCGCCGCACTCCTCCACGGCATCGGCTTCGTGATGATCACGCGGCTCGACGACCGCCTCGCTGGCCTCCAAGCCACGTGGAGCCTGATGGCCATCGGCATATTCGTCGGCACCCTGCTGTTCGTTCAACGCACCACCGACCTGGCCAACAAAAAATGGCTGTTCTTCGTTGCCGGAGCTTTCCTCCTGCTCCTGCCCATGGTGCCCGGCGTCGGCCAAACCTTCAACGGGGCACGCATCTGGGTGAGCATCGGCCCAATCAACTTCCAGCCCGGTGAGTTCGCAAAAATTGCGCTCGCCATTTTCTTCGCCGCCTACCTCGCCGAGCGACGCGAACTCATCGCTGCAAAGACCTGGAAGGTCGGTCCCCTCTACCTCCCCGAGCCGCGCTACATCTTGCCGGTCATCGTGGCGTGGGGGTTCGCCGTCATCGTCATGGTCGGCGAACGCGACCTCGGCTCGTCGCTCCTCTTCTTCACCCTGTTCGTCGTGATGATGTGGGTCGCCACCGAGAACGCCGGCTACCTCTTCATCGGCGCGATTCTGTTCGGTGGAGCGGCCTGGTTCTCGTGGTCGAACTTTGGCCACGTCCAGACTCGCGTCAGTAACTGGATCAATCCGTGGGACGACCCCCTCGGTGGGGGGTACCAGACCATCCAGGCGCTGTACGGCCTTGCCGACGGCGGGCTGCTCGGGACGGGGCTCGGGCGCGGCAACCCCGGCCAAGTCCCTGAAGCACAGAACGACTTCATCTTCGCTTCGATCGGCGAAGAGTTCGGACTCATTGGCGCGACAGCGATCCTGATGTCGTACGTCCTCATCGTCGGCGCCGGGCTACGCACCGCGTTACGCACCGACCGCACGTTCGAAAAGTTGCTTGCCACCGGCCTCACGACCATCGTCGGCGTCCAGGCATTCATCATCATCGGCGGCGTCCTCAAAGTGATCCCGCTCACCGGGATCACCCTCCCGTTCGTCAGCTACGGCGGCTCATCGCTCCTCTCGAACTACATCCTCCTCGCACTACTGATCCGCGTCAGCGACTCCGCAGCGCGCCGGCTTGGCGAACTGCCCGACGACCCAACCACCGGCGAGCGTTGGAAAGCATGGCGGCTGTCTCGTCGAATCCGCCAAGCGGTCAAGCGCGGCGAGACCCCCGCCGACTTCGTCGAGGCCGTGTCGTGAATCAGAAGATCCGCCAGCTCGCGGCCGGCCTGATGGTCTGTTACGTCGTGCTGTTCGTCGCGCTCAACTACTGGCAGGTCGGCCAGAAAGAAGAGCTCGACGCCAAGTTCGACAACACGCGGCAGGTTTTGCGCGAATTCAACCGACCGCGCGGCGAAATCATTTCGGCCGACGGCGTCGTCGTTGCACGGTCCCTCCCGGACACCACCAACGAGAGTCTCGACTTCGTGCGTGACTACCCGACCGGCGACCTGATGTCGAACGTCACCGGCTACTTCACAAAAGACTTCGGTTCAACCCAAGTCGAGCGGCAGTACGGCGACGTGCTGGTCGGTTCGACCGTCGCCCAGCAGGTGCGCGGCCTCGGCAACCTTCTCGACGGCAACGTAGACAACGCTGGCAGCGTGCAGCTCACGCTTCGCCACGACGCGCAGCTCGCTGCGAAGTTCGCCCTCGGTGCTCGTGAGGGATCGGTGACCGTGACCGATCCGAACACCGGCGCCGTCATCGCCATGTACTCGAACCCCACCTATGACCCCAACGACTTTGTCGGCGTGCCGTTCGAAGAGGCCCGGGACGCAATCACCGAGCTACAGAATGCCGACGGGAATCCTCTGCTCGCCAACGCCTACCAAGAGCGCTACATGCCCGGATCAACCTTCAAGGTCATCACAGCTGGCATCGGCCTTGAGTCAGGTGTGCTTACCCGTGAGACCAACTTCCCACGCGAGCGGCAATACGTACCGCCACAGACCAACGACCCAATCAACAACTACAACGGCAGCCAATGCGGCGGCGACATGGCCGAAGTGTTCCGCCGGAGCTGCAACATTCCGTTCGCCAAGACCGCCATCGAGCTGGGCGTCGACCGATTCGTTGCCGGCACAAAAAATTGGGGCATCGATGAACAGTTGCCAATCGACCTGCCTCGCGCCGCGACCTCGACGATCGGCAACGTCGAGAACCTCGACAAGGCGTTGCCCCTCCTGGCGATCCGCGGATTCGGCCAAAGCGAAGTCCAGATGGTGCCGCTGCACATGGCAATGGTCGCCGGTGCAGTTGCAAACGGCGGCCAGATGATGTCCCCGTACGTCGTCGATGCCACATTCGATCAGGCCGGTCGGGAACTCGACCGCACCTCCCCGAGCCTGTGGAAGACCCCGATTTCACCCGCGACCGCTGCACTCGAAACCGAGTTCATGACCGGCGTGGTTCAGTCAGGCACAGCCAGCTGCTGCATGACTCTCGACGGCGGCATCCAGGCAGCAGCAAAGACCGGCACCGCCGAACTCGGCCTCGACAGCAATCCCGACCTTTCCCATGCCTGGATCATTGCGTTCGCCCCCGCCGAAAATCCGCGGTTCGCAATCTCCGTTGTCCTCACCAACGTCCAATCCACGCAGGACGTATCGGCCACTGGCGGTCGGCTCGCTGGCCCCATAGCCAAAGACATGCTCGACTTTCTTCTCACCGGTCAAGGAGCCATCTGATGCCCGCGAAGACCGTGTTGCTCCGTCCCTCGATAGTCTGGCGCATCGCCTTCGGGCGGACTATCTGACATGAGCAACAACGGCGAAGCAACGGTCATTAACGACCGATACGAGATCCACAAGCGGATCGGACGCGGCGGAATGGCCGACGTCTTCTCTGCGCGCGACCTGTTGCTCGATCGCCAGGTCGCCATGAAGGTGCTCTTCCCCCAGTTCGCCACCGACGAAAACTTCGTCGAGCGGTTCCGTCGAGAAGCGCAATCGGCCGCCAATCTGTCACACCCGAACATCGTCAGCGTCTACGACTGGGGCAAGTTCGAAGGCACGTACTTCATTGCAATGGAAGAGGTGCAGGGTCGCACGCTCGCCGACATCTTGAAGGCAAACAAGCAGCTCACCGCCAGGCAGGCAGCCGAAATTGCCAGCGAAGTCGCCGCAGCGCTCGGCTTCGCACACGACGGCGCCGTGGCCCACCGCGACATCAAGCCGGCCAACATCTTGATCGGGTCCAACGGCCAGGTGAAAGTCGCCGACTTTGGCATTGCTCGTGCAATGAACGCTCCGACCGAGGCCAACCTCACACAGGTTGGTTCGGTCATGGGCACAGCCACCTACTTCTCGCCAGAGCAGGCTCAAGGCGCTCAGCCCGACCCGCGCAGCGATCTGTATTCACTCGGCATCGTCATGTACGAAATGGTCAGTGGTCGGCCGCCGTTTACCGGCGAGAATCCGGTCAGCATTGCCTACAAACAGGTGCACGACGCACCGCAGCCGCTCGTCCAGCTGATTGCTGACGTACCGCGGGCATTCGAGGCAATCGTGGCGAAGCTGCTCGCCAAAGATCCCAAGCTGCGCTATCCGAGTGCTGGCGCATTGCGTGACGACCTCCGCAGATTCCGCAACGACGAGCCGGTTCTGGCACTGACGGCTGCAGCCTCTGCCCAAGGCGTCGACATGCCCGTCGCCGACAGCACAGTTGCCGACAGTGCAGTTGCCGACGCACTCGGGGCAACCACGATCAACCCAAGCGTCGCACCCCGCATCCCACCGGTCCAACCGCGCGCTGGTGGCGTTCCGCAGGCAGGAATGTACGAAGCTGGCTATCCGCCGGGCGCCTCACCTGACGCTGCTTACTACGACTCCGACGGATCCCGAACCGGCTGGTATGCCCTGGCCGCCTTTGTTGCGCTGATCGTCTTGGTCATCGGCGGCGTTTTGCTCTTCCAGTCGTTGAACACCGAAGAGCAGGCCATCGACGAGCCGCAGCAGGTCACTCTCGCCAACTATTCCAATCGGCCCAGAGCCGATGTCGTGGCCGAACTTGATGGGCTCGGCCTTGCGTTCAGAACACAATCCGAAGAAAACGGCGACTTCGCTATCGACTTTGTCATCCGCACTGCACCGCCGGCTGGAACGGTGATGATCGAGGGCCAAGAAGTCGTGGTGTTCTTTAACCCCGATCCACAGGTCAGCCCGATCCCGAATGTCGTCGGCATCTCGCTCGAAGACGCCCGCCTCACACTCGAAGCAGCCGGATTCAGTGTTGGCATAATCATGGTCGAACAGACCGATCAGGTCGGCGAAAACACCGTGCTCAGCATGACCCCGCCTGCCCAGACCCAGACCAACACCGGCACCGTTGTCGACCTCGTGGTTGCCGGGCCGCCCGAAGGCGTGTCTGTCCCAGGGTTCCTCGTCGGCCAGACCGAGCAGGCTGCGTTGGACGTCTTGCAGGGCGAGCCCTATGGCTTCGTAGTCGAAATCATCCGTCAGTCAAGCGCAACGATTGATGCGGGCACCGTCATCGAGTTGTCACCCGGCGCCGGTTCGCTCATCCCCCGTGGCGGCAACATTGCAATGACCGTGTCGGACGGCCCCGAACAGATCACCGTGCCTCCCGTCGTCGGCCAGACCGAGGGTCGGGCACGCAACGAACTGACGGGTCGCGGTCTGGTCGTCACCGTCGAGTACGTCGATGTAGCCGCCGGCAATCCTGACGACGGTCGGGTGCAGTCACAGAGCCTCGAGCCTGGCAGCCTGACCGATCCCGGCACTCAGATCAGCCTCGTTGTCGGCCGTTCACTTGACACCGTTCCGACGCTCCCGGCGACCACTCTGCCTCCAGCCACAACGGTTCCTTCGGCCACGACCGTCGTCCCAGCGACCACCACGACGCCCGTCACGACAACGACGACAGCAACAACCGCTATGCCAACGACGACAGCGCCGACAGCTTCGACAGCACCCATCGCGACAATCGCGACAACCGCGACAACCGCGACAACCGCGCCGTAACCGCACTCCATTTCGATTCGCGATGGAATCGACCAGGTGACTCGAACAGCGGGACGCCATACTGGCTGGGTGCCACGCATCTTGGTGATCGACAGCTACGACAGCTTCGTCTACAACCTCGTCCAATACCTGGGTGAGTTGGGTGGCGACCCAATCGTTGTACGCAACGACGAAATCACCGTCGACGATGCAATCGCACTCGATCCCGATGGCGTGCTGCTCTCGCCCGGCCCAGGGCGCCCTGAAGACGGCGGCATCATCTGTGAGGCCATTCCTGCGTTCGCTGCCGCGGGCACACCAATATTCGGTGTTTGCCTCGGGCACCAGGCAATCGGTCACGTCTTCGGAGCATCAGTCGTTGGCGCTCCCGAACTCATGCACGGTAAGACCTCGCAGATCAACCACGACGCTGTCGGCGTTTTTGCTGGCCTCCCGTCACCGCTGACCGCCACCCGTTACCACTCGCTGACACTCGATCCTGACACGATTCCCGACACCCTGGCAATCACCGCACGCAGTGCCGATGGTGTCGTGATGGGGGTACGCCATCGCACCCTCGACATCGAAGGTGTGCAGTTTCACCCCGAGTCGATTCTCACCGGGCAAGGCCACGACCTGGTCAAAAATTTCCTGGCGCGCTGCACATCTGCCTGAAACCCAACACTAAGAATTGCGCGGTTGCCGCGACAGTTTCGCGATCTTGTTCTCTGCGGGCGCGTTCATGCCCTATGCTCTTTACTCGATGGCACCTCCGAAGCGAAAAACAGGTGGCGGTCGAGTCACAGAGAAGGGCACTCGCCCCGGCGATCGTTCTGCACAACGTTCGAACTCACCGCACAGCGACCCCGAGGTCGCTGCATCATCGCGCTATACGCCAAAGGCGAAGCGCCAGCAGTTGATCCCACCAAACTGGATTCCGGTCATCATGCTCGTGCTGCTGATCGGTGGCGGTTTGCTGATCATGGCTCGCTACTTGATCTTCACTGAGAGCAACTGGCCGACCCTCGCTGGGTTGATTGCCATTCTTGGTGGGCTGTACACAGCCACCAAGTGGCAATAGCGCTGCACTGAACCACCGCCGATTCCGGCCGAGTTCCACCCTGTGGGAAACCGGTGTGACCGTTGGCGAACAGGCGTGTACTTATCCACAGTCCTGTGGATAGTTTTCTGTCCGGCCGACGCCGACCAGGCAAGCCTGCTCAGTCGTAGAGCGGAGCCACTTCGACCATGTCTTCGAGACAATGTCGAGGCGGAGGCGGATCTTCGTCAGGCGCCATCGTCATTTTGAGCTCAACACCGCAGCTGTCGCAGCGGTACTTTCGGCTCACCTTGCGCATCTCACCCGTCGGTAATGGCTCGGGTGGAAGCTGTGTCATCGAATACAACATTGCAATGCCACTTTTCCACAGGACGAATCCGAAGAAAACCCCGAATCCCACCCAGATGACTGTCGAGAAGGCCGGCATGGCCCTCAGGGTATCGGCCTCGGCAGCACCACTTCACTCGCGTCCGACGTTGCGCCCACTGCAAGAAGTGGGCACGATTGGCCACAATGAAGTGGCCGACATGGGAACAGGCAGCAATCGCAGCGGTCCTCAGCGGCGTTGTTGCGCTCGTCCTCAGACGACGCCGGTCTCTTGACCACCCTGGGCAGTTCACCGAGCAACTGACCGTCGAGTTCGCGTTGATCTCGGCGCTCTACGCCGTCTGGCGCGTCGCTCGAAAATTGCCGCTCGCCCAAGACGACGGCGCGATCGAGCGAGCCCGGTCGATCGTTGATTTCCAAGAAGCGATCTTCTTGCCGACCGAACTCTCGCTCCAGCAGTTCATCTTGCGCAATGACTGGCTCGGTTGGCCGACCACGCTTTACTACGCAGTACTGCACGTCCCCGCCCTGATCGCCTTTCTCGTCTGGCTGTTCGTGTTCCATCGCCCCCACTTCGCCCACTGGCGGAACGGCCTCGTCTTTCTCACCGGGATGTGCCTCGTCATCCGGTTCTGGCGTGTCGCTCCGCCACGGTTCCTCGCAGACCTCGGCTACGAAGATCTGTCGGAACGATTCGGACCGTCGATCTACGGCCCCGTTGGTACCGGTGTCTCTGACCAATTCGCCGCAATGCCTTCGATCCATGTTGGTTGGGCTGCCGTGGTGTCGCTCGGCATTTTTGCCGTGAGCACCAGCCGGTGGCGATGGCTTTTTCTGCTGCACATGATCATCACGATCATCGTCGTGTCAGCCTCAGGCAACCACTGGTGGCTGGACGGCATCGTCGCCATCGGCCTGCTCGTGGCCGGCCTCTGGCTCGATACGTTCGTTCGCTTGCGTGTCGCCCGACGCGGCGAGCCCGCACCGACCAACAACGATCAGCGGATCGCTCGGTCCGAACGCGACGTGTCCTCGATTTCCTGACCGGCGGCGACCAACAGATCGAGCACACGCTGCATGTCGGCAATATCGACGTCGTCGAGATGCACAGCAAACAGGGCCTGTAGCGAGCGTCGGTACGTGACCGACATTTCGCGCCACAAGCGGCGCCCGGTCTTGGTCAGCTCCACGTCGACAGCACGGTGGTCGTTGGCGTCGACATATTTGTGGCGCGCGATCCAGCCCTCTTCTTCGAGTCGATCGAGGCGACGGCTCACGCTCGAGGGCGGCAACCGCATGTCAGACGACACGTCGAGCGGGCGGGCCCGACCACCCAGTCGCTGAAGTGACGCCAAGACGTCGAACCATCCGAGAGAAATATCCCACTCGGCACGGAGTTCGTCGTCGATGTTCCGTTCGATTTCACCAACGAGCGCCTGCATGCCTCGCCAGACGCCAACGCGGACGTTGTCAAGGCGTGCCATGCTCGATCAGCCCGTAGCGCGGATCGCAGCGGCGAACGCCGTGGTCGCCTCTTGAATCTCGTCAGAGGTCACCGTGAGCGGCGGCATCCAGCGGATGGTGCGCTTGCGGGTGCCTGCGGTCATCAGGATCACTTTGCCCTCGGTGAGGCAGTGTTCGACAATCGCTGAAGCGCGGTCGGCCGAGTCGAACTCACACGCGACCATGAGTCCGCGGCCCCGGACATGGAGCATCGAATCATCCAGTTGCTGGAAGTCTCGAAGCGAGTCGGTCAGCTGCGTACCACGTGCCAACACGTTGTCGAGGAAGCCGGGTTCGGTCAGCACATCGAACGTTGCCAGAGCAGCCGCGCAGCCAAGCGGCGTTCCATTGGACGAACCGCCATGGCTCCCGGGGATCCATTTATCGTCATGAACGCGACAGTACCGAGCGCGGCGAATGGGAATCCGGACGCAATCCCCTTCGACATGCAGATGACGTCTGGCTCAATGTCGTGCTCCTCGATGGCGAACATCTTGCCCGTTCGACCAAAACCGCTCTGCGTCTCGTCAACCACGAACAGGATCCCGTTCTCTCGGCAACGCTGATCGAGTCCTTCGATGAATGCCCGCGGGGTAGGGATATAACCGCGTTCGCCAATGACGGGTTCAATGATGATTGCCGCGACTTCGTGCGCAGGAACCTGCGTCTGGAAGAGCCGATCAAGGCCGCGCAACGCTCGACTGATCTCGGCTTCCTGGTCGGACGCGTGCGGGTCGGGGAACGGTGCGACAAACACGCCGCTCGGGAAAGGTCCGTACCCCTCGCGATCGATTGCCCGCGACGTCGACATCGCCATTGTCAGCAACGTGCGACCGTGGAAGGCGCCATCAAAGGTGATGATGTTTTGGCGATCGGTGGCGTGCTTAGCAAGCTTCACCGCAGCCTCAAGGATGTCGTCGCTTGAGTTGCTAAAGAAGAACGTATCAATCGAGTCCGGCGTCAGCTCGGCCAGCCGGGCCGCCACAGGCTCAAGAAGATCATGGGTATAAATGTTTGCCTGCGCGTGCACGAATCGCTGCGCCTGGTCAGCAATTGCTTGCACGACCTTCGGGTGACAGTGACCCGTCGATGCCGCAGCAATGCCCGCCGTGAAGTCGAGGTAGGCGGTGTCGTTCACGTCGTAGACGCGACAACCGAGGCCACGTACGACTTGAAGATCGGTGACCTTCGACCAAACATTCGAGAGATTCGAATTCGATTCTGACACCGTTGAGGAGGTCATGAGCGAGAGCCTACGGGAGCCCGGCAGACCCCGTGGCCATCACTCCCAGCCCAGACCGCCAGCCCAGACCGCCAGCCCGGGCAACGACCACATACGGTGAGCTACCGTTGTCCAATGAGCACAACACCAGCAGGTTGGACCTTCACTGATGGCCAAGCAATGGACTGGCAGGTGCTGGGTGAAGGCGTCGCCATGAAATCGCTCGGCGCCGCTGACGGCAGAATGATCGCCACCTTCAAATTCGACGCCGGCTATGTCGGCGGGGTCCACCATCACGAAGAACCCGAGTTCAGCTACATCCTCGAAGGCTCGATGGTGTCCCAAGGCGTCCAGATGGAAGTCGGCCACGCCTACGCCGTTGAAGCCGGCACGACCCACGACGACTTCCGCACCGACAACGGCTGCACCCTCGTGAGCGTCTTCAAGATTCCCGGCTGACCGGTCACACTGTGTCAGGCACAGTGTGACCGGTTCCGCTCAGGTCGCGGGTTCGAAAGCCACCGCTACAACGTCGGCGTACGTCGATGCGATGTGGAAGGTCATGTCGGCCTTGATGTTGTCCGGCACGTCCTCGAGATCCTTCTCGTTGCGCTTCGGCAGCACGATCTCGGTGAGGCCCAAACGGTGTGCAGCGAGCACTTTCTGCTTCAGCCCACCAATCGGGAGCACCTGACCTTGGAGGTTGATCTCACCGGTCATCCCGACCGTCGGCTTCACGGCTCTACCCGACAGCAGCGAGACGAGTGCCGTGGCCATGGTGATCCCGGCTGACGGACCGTCCTTCGGGATGGCGCCGGCCGACACATGGACGTGGAACCGCTGGCGCATCGAATCAGGATCGAGGCCAAGTTCGTCCGCATGGGAGCGCACGTAGTTGAGCGCGATCTGCGCCGACTCCTTCATCACATCGCCGAGTTGGCCGGTGAGCGTGAGACCCGGTTCGCTGTCGGGCCCGGTGGGGAACGCCGTGGTCTCGATGAACAGCACGTCGCCGCCGGCACCGGTGACAGCAAGGCCAGTCGCAACGCCAGCGGTGTTGGTGCGGGCAGTGACTTCGTCATCCACCTTGCGGCGACCAATCCAGTCGGTCAGCTCATCGACAACGATGTTCACCGGCGTATCCGTGCCGGTGGCGACCTTCGAGGTCACCTTGCGGACCAACCGACCGAGTTCGCGTTCGAGTGAGCGAACACCGGCTTCGCGAGTCCATCCGGAGATGATCTCGTTGATCACGACATCGTCAACGACCACTTCGTCCAGCTGCAGACCAGACCGCTCGATCTGGCGGGGCAGCAGGTAACGGCGAGCAATAAACGACTTCTCAGCCTCGGTGTAACCATCGAGCCGCACGATGTCCATGCGATCGAGCAGCGGGGCGGGAATGGTGTCGAGAACGTTGGCAGTGGCAATGAAGACGACTTCGGAGAGGTCGAGATCGACCTCCAGGTAGTGGTCGCGGAACGTGTGGTTCTGCGCCGGATCGAGCACTTCGAGCAGTGCAGCGGTTGGGTCGCCCGACCAGCCGCCGGCCGCCATCTTGTCGACCTCGTCGAGCAGAATGACTGGGTTCATCGTCTTGGCTTCTTGCAGTGCACGGACAATGCGACCCGGCTGCGAGCCAACGTAGGTGCGCCGGTGGCCACGGATTTCCGACTCGTCGCGCACACCGCCGAGGGCCACACGAACAAACTCGCGGCCCATCGCACGAGCAATCGATTCCCCGAGGCTGGTCTTGCCGACGCCGGGAGGCCCAACGAGAGTAATGACCGACCCCTGCCCTCGCGCCGAGCGTTCACCGTCGGCATCGACTCGAGCATCGAGACCCCGATCGCGTCGAAGCTTGCGGGTCGCGAGGAACTCGACGATGCGGTCCTTCACTTCGTCGAGCCCGTAGTGGTCGGCGTCGAGGATGGCTTGGGCGTCGACGAGATCGACGTTGTCGTCGGTGCGCTCGCCCCACGGCATCTCGAAGATGCGGTCGAGCCAGGTCCGGATCCACGAATGCTCGGGCGACTGCGAACTCATCCGTTCGAAACGGTCGAGTTCTTTGGAAATCGCCGTCTTCACCGATTCGGGCGCGTCGAGATCAACGAGCTTGGTGCGGTACTCGTTGGTCACGTCCTCGTCACCCTCACCGAGTTCCTTGCGGATGGCGTTCATCTGTTGACGCAGCAGGTACTCGCGTTGCTGCTTGTCCATGCCTTCGCTGACGTCATTGCGAATCGTCTCCGCGACCTGCAACTCGTTGAGGTGATTGCGCGCCCACGCGTGGATGGCGTCCACGCGGTCGCCGACATCGACAGCACGCAGGACAATGAGACGGTCGCCATCGGCGAACTCGGCCCAAAGCGCAACGGCGTCGGCGAGCGCTCCTGGGTCCTGCACCGTGCGGAGCAGTTCAGACAGCCGACGCGAGTTGCGCTTCTCAGCTATTAGTTCAAGCGTGGCGCGCAGCTCGCGGACGGCGGCATCGGTACTCGATGTCGTCGGACCGTCGATCAGCAGTTCGGCGTCAGCGAGCGAAGCGCTACCTGACTCGGAATGCACCGCGCTGATCCGGGCACGACCTTCGACACGCACGATGGCGGCTGCCTCGCCCGTGGGAAGGTTGCCGACGTTGGGTACCCGGGCAACGGCACCCAGCCCCTGTTCGTCGCCGCCGGTCAACAGCAGGCGGCCCCCGAAGTCGTCGGTCGCAGCGTGCACGGCGCGGCGCAGCTCATTGGTGGACAGGGTCAACGTGACGGTCGCTCCGGGCAGAACGGCCGACGGAAGATGCGCAATAGGAAGGCGGGTGGTCGTCGTCGTGGACATGTAGCCACGCTAAGCGCAACAATGCTGAGCGACAACAACTCAAGATTCACACCGATTTCGGGAATAAGAACACAAGAAACGACATCAGAAACGACATCAGAAAGGACATCAAGAGGTGTGGGCGTGGGCATGAGACTGGGGCAGAATGGGGCAATGACGGGGCAGGATTCGCTGGGCAACCAGTTCAACAAGCAGTACCAAGACACCGTCGACCTCGTGAAGTCGCGGGCGGTTTGGCGAATCGGCGAAAAGCTCAGCGAGGGCGAAGCATTTCGCTGCCACTGCTCGCAATGCCGCTTCGAGAGCCTGCACCAACGGTTCGACATTTCCCGCCATCGCCTCTTATTTGGCAAGTCGATCCGCGAGGTTGAGACGCCACGACCAATGCTGCGCTGTCGGCGCTGCGGCCAGCAACGCCATCTGCGTGACGTCGGCGACCTCGTAGTCCCGTCGACCATCGCTCTGGCGAACGCCGTGCGGGCTCAGGCCGAATCGATTGCCAAGCAGACCACACCGCTGAATGCGCCAAGCAACGAGCTACTTGCCGCCATCGCCCTGTTCAACGAAGAGGCAAGCGGCCCCGTCCGACTCATTGTGTTCACAGGCATCGTGGAAACAATCGGGTTCGCGAACGACGAATTCCTGCGAGCAACTGGCGCAGCACTGTTCCTCAACGGGGACCAGATCTCAGGCGCACTCAACCCATCGAGCTGAGCGTCATTCGAGCGTCGCGGCGTGGGCCACTGCGTCATCGAAGCTGACCTGTTCAAGCAGTAACTTGCGCATCGGCATCACCCAGCGCGGGGCATTGAGGCCGAAGGCCCCATGGAGCTTTCCGTTGCGCCCATACAGCGCAAGCAGCTTGCCGTCGGCCACCGAACCAGCACCGACGACAACCTCATCATCGGGCGCCGATCGGCCGAGAAACTGGATGCGTTGGTCGAGCTGGTCGCTCCAGAAAAACGGAACGGGCGCATACGGCTGGGCGTCCTCACCACTCCCACCAACAGCAACGGCGAGGAGGTTGCTGGCCGCGAGCGCACCCTGTTCGGCGGCATTGGTCCAGTGCTCGACACGCATCTCCTCGCCGAACAACGGATTCGGCCAGCGCGTCACGTCGCCTGCGGCATAGATACCTGGGGCTGCACGGAGCGTCTGATCGCACACGATGCCGTCGCGTAGTTCGAGTCCGCTGTCGTCCAGCCACTGCGTTGCCGGCACGACGCCAATGCCGACGACGACCACATCGGCAGCGAGCTCTGCGCCGTCGACGCGGACGCCTGTCGCTGTCAGCCCGTCGACTGTCACGCCACATCGAACGTCGATCCCGCGGGCCCGATGGATGTCGGCAATGGCGGCACCCATGTCGGCACCGAGACCGCGGATCAACGGAGCAGATCCACCTTCGAGAACAATGACTTCGTTATCGAGCTGTCGGGCAATCGCTGCCACTTCAAGGCCGATGAAGCCAGCGCCGATCACGATGACCCGCTTGCCGCCTTCTGCAATTTGCTGGCGGATGCCAAGCGCATCGTCGAGTGTTCGCAACACATGGACATGTTGGTGGCGGCCTTGTTCAGGCAGACGCCGCGGTGTTGCTCCGGTGGCAATAATCAGCCCGCCGAACTCGAGCGAGTTTCCATCGGTCAAGTCGATCTGCTGGTCGGCCAGACGCAGCCGTGACGCGGCGATACCAAACTTCCACTCGACGTCGAGATCGTCGAACGAGTCGGGTTGCCGCAATTGGATCCGGTCGGGCTCCCATTCGCCTAAAAGCAACTTCTTGGAGAGCGGCGGTCGGTCATACGGTCGATGCGGCTCAGCTCCGACAACCGTCACCGACCCGGCGAAGCCTTTCTGGCGCAGCGTCTCGGCAGCACGCAGACCGGCCAACGAGGCCCCGACGACAACAACACGTTCGAGCGATTCAGTCACATAGACAAACTAGGAGAATGCTGCCGTCGGCGTTCACCCCGCAGCTCGATCTCTCGCATTGGTACGGTCCGGGGCGTGAGTATCCCGACACCTGATGAGGTCAACGAAATGATCGCCGTACAGTTTCCCGGAACCGGGCGAACGTGCATGGAAATCAGCCCAACCCACGCGCTGACCCAGTCGGTCGTCCAACCCGAGGACCTGCGCCCCGGCGGGTTCATCTCTGGGCCGACACAGTTCGGCCTCGCCGATGCCGCGCTCTGGTATCTCGTGTTCGGAGCGATCGGCCGGATCGAGCCAATGGCAATGACCTCCGAACTCTCGATGCGCTACCTCCGCCCCGCACAGGGCAGCACCCTCTGGGCGAAGGCGACACTCGAGAAGGCGGGCCGACGAAATGTCGTCGGCACAGTCCACCTGTGGACCGACGACAACATCGACAGGGCCACCGCGACCGCACAGGGCACCTATGCCCTGCCAATGTGAATAGCTGATGCCCGAACTCCACCGCTTCCATCTCGCCATGCCGGTTCACGACCTGGCCGCAGCCCGTTCGTTCTATGGCGAACTTCTCGGTTGCCCCGAGGGCCGCGCATCCGATCACTGGGTCGACTTTGACCTCTTCGGCCACCAGTTCGTCGCGCACCTGTCCGAGACCGCCACCGAACGAACCACCAACAACGTCGATGGCGATGCCGTCCCGGTACCGCACTTCGGTGTACTGCTGTCGCCTGACGCATGGCAATCGTTGGCCGAGCGCCTGCTCGCTGCCGGCGCCGAATTCGTGATCGAGCCACACACCAGGTTCGCTGGTGAGGTCGGCGAACAATCAACAATGTTCTTGCTCGACCGGTCAGGCAATGCGCTCGAGTTCAAGTCTTTCGCCGACGACTCGCTTGTTTTTGCGAACTGACCGGGCCGCTGGTCGTACTATTTAGGGATGTCCACCAGCGCCGAACTGCTCGCCCGGTACCGCCAATCACTTCCCTCGTTCGTCTCGCCGTATTACGCAGAGCCGATCTCGATCGACAACGGTGAAGGCAGTTGGGTCTGGGACCTTGAAGGCAACCGCTATCTCGACTGCTTTGGCGGCGTGCTGACGACGATGATCGGGCATAACAACCCGGCCGTCACCGCCGCCGTGCAGAAGCAGGCCGCCAAGGTGATGCACACATCGACGCTCTATCTCAGCGAGCCGATGATCGAGCTCGCCGAAAAGATCGCTGCCCAGTCCGGTATCCCCGACGCCCGGGTGTTCTTCACTGCTTCGGGTAGCGAGGCAAACGACACGGCGGTACTGCTCGCCACGAGCTACCGCAAGAGCAATCAATTCCTCGCGATGCGCAACAGCTACCACGGCAAGTCGTTCACGACGCAGGCAATCACGTCGCATGCATCGTGGAGTTCAACATCGCTCAGCGGCCTGCAGGTCACCTTCGTGCAGGGCGGCTACCGACTGCGCTCGCCGTTCCGTGATCTCGACGACGAGGCCTACACCGCGGCATGCGTCGACGATCTCGTGCAGCTCCTCGATATGACGTCTGCTGGCGATGTAGCCGGGTTGATCGCCGAACCCATTCAGGGTGTCGGTGGGTTCGCCACGCCGCCCGACGGATTCTTCGGAGCCATGCAGAAAGAGCTGTCAAATCGCGGGATCCTGTTCATCTCTGACGAGGTACAGACCGGCTGGGGCCGCACCGGCGAACACTTCTGGGGCTACCAGGCACACGACGTCGTGCCTGACATGTTGACCTTCGCCAAGGGCGTCGGCAACGGAATCACCCTCGCCGGCATCGTGGCGCGCGCCGAGATCATGGACACGATCGACGTTCTGCACTTTTCGACCTTCGGCGGCAACCCACTTTCGGCAGCCGCCGGAATCGCCACACTCGATCAGGTCCTCGCTGACGACCTGCAGGGCAATGCCAAGGCCATGGGCGACCGCTTCCATGGCGCCCTACAACCAATCGTCGACCGCACCCCGTGGATCACGGAGTTGCGTGGCCGCGGGCTGATGTGGGCCGTCGAGCTCTGCCACGACGGTGGCATCGAACCCGACCGCGAGCGCACGACCCAACTGTTGGAAGCGTGCAAGACACACGGCCTCCTCGTTGGCAAGGGCGGTCTGTACGGCAACGTGATCCGCCTCGCTCCGATGCTGAATATCACCGCCGATGAGACCGACGAGCTGATTGCACGCTTCAGTAACGCGATCGATGACGTCGGTTCACTCACGACCTAATCCGGCTCCCAGACCACATTCGCGTCAGGCCCGCGTCAGGTTCGTGCCTGACACCACATGACCACGTCGTGCCTGACACTGCATCAATCGGCTTGCTGGCTTCCAAAGATGGTGGGCGGGCCGGCCTTGCGCCAGTCGGGTGCGCCACGCATTGCACGGCCATCGACGGTGAGATGCTGGTCTGGTTCACCACCGATGATGCGGCCAGCGCTTGCGCCGTCGACGCCGTTGGCTCCGATCCCGAGCACGGGGAACGAGTCGATTGCTGAGTAGGTCTGCAGGAGCAGCGGCCGTGCTCGGTCGGAGTTGTTCGGCAGCGAGCCGTGGACCATGCAGCAGTTGTGCACAGTGACCGACCCCGCAGGACCCTGCAACCACGCCATGTCGCTCATCGCAATGGTCGCGACGTCGGCGTCGTTTATTGCCCCGCCCCACGACCCGTCAGCGTTGTAGAGGTCGTAGAGCTGACCGCGGTGGCTGCCGGGCAAGACACCCATCGGCCCCATCTCGTCGTCGACGTCGTCGAGGTAGACGCCAATGGTGAGGGGCGTGAAGTCGGTGTGCGGCCAGAACTGAATATCCTGGTGCCACTTCACTTCTTCGCCGCCGCCCGACCACTTGTAGTTGAGCTTGCTGTGATGAAAGCGGACAGGCCCACCCAAAATCCGCATGGCGAGTTGCGCGACCGGACCCTCGAATGCAAGCCGGCGGAACGTGGGATGAATGTCGACCGGCGACACGAGCCGACGCAGGCGGGGCGCCTCAGCGGTGTGGTT
>Ga0114998_10001144_pt1 | contig 20282 bp, 16 predicted proteins | sample ArcticOcean_MG_C_5_FD_87044 | JGI IMG/M metagenome (GOLD analysis project Ga0114998, IMG submission 87044) | Marine microbial communities from western Arctic Ocean - ArcticOcean_MG_CB4_138 | ecosystem: Environmental > Aquatic > Marine > Oceanic | place: Arctic Ocean: Canada Basin | collected... | reverse complement strand
TTAATCTTGTGTATCAATTTTGGGTTCATACAAAACATATTGGTCATCTTGGAATTTTAGAAAAAATATTTATAACTCCTATGAATCATGGAGTCCACCATGCAAAAAATGCTGAATATATTGATGCTAACTATGGTGGGGTATTTATTATATGGGACAGAATGTTTGGAACTTATATTTCAGAAAGATCGGATATAAAACCTATTTATGGAACTGTAAAGCCTCTAAATAGTTGGAACCCAATTTGGGCAAACTTCCAAGTTTTTTATCAAATGGTTCAAGATACTATTCATACAAAAAGAGTTAGAGATAAAATTAAGATATGGTACGGATCAACAAGCTGGCGCCCTGATGATGTTATTGACAATAAACTAAACCAAAATCCAGCAATGATTAGTGAGAAATATAATCCGCCATTAAGTAAAGAGCAAAAAGTATTTGGGGTCTTTCAGATTTTTTCAATTGTAATATTAGCAGCTTCTGTAATACTCACAGCCGGAAGTCAGACTTATCAAGAAACTGCAATTTTTGGATTAATATTTTTATTAACTGTTATTTTGACGTCTTCAATTCTTCAGAATAAAGAAAATAGTTTTAATACTCAGTTATTTGTATCATCTGGCCTAATTCTACTTATATTTTCAGGAAGCGCTGTAAGTAGTACCTTGATTGCATCACAAATTATAATGATTCATGCATTTATCAATGTTTTATATATAGGCATTGGAATACCTATACAAAGATACACTTTAAAAGAATCTACTAATTAGAATTTGTTACGTCTTTTGCAGGAATGCCAGCAACAGTAAGGCCGGGTTTTACACTTTTTAAAACCAAGCTTCCAGCAGCAATGGTGGAGCCTTCTCCAATTTCAATATTTCCTAAAACTGTACTTGAAGCATATATAGTCGCACCTTGTTTGACATCAGGGTGTCTTTTTCCAGATTCATTACCCGTTCCGCCAAGCGTTACTCCTTGAAATATAGATACTTCTGTTTCGATATTACAGGTTTGACCAATAACGATACCGGTAGCATGGTCCAACATGACTCCGCCTGCAATAGTGGCAGCTGGATGTATATCTATTCCGAAGACCTCTGAGGCTCTATTCTGAAAAAATAATGCCATTGTGTGCCTGTCATTATTCCAAAGACAATTTGCTGCCCTGTGAGTAGCTAATCCCAAAAAGCCTTTATAAAAAAGCAAGGGGGTAGATAAGTAGTCGCAAGCTGGATCATTAGCTTTAAAAAATATTAAATCTTGCTCAAGAGCTGACTCTATATGTTCGCAATCTGTGTAGACTTCTAAGATAAATTTTTTAATATCAGTTGCTGAAAGTGCGTCTGAATGGAGTTTTGAAGATAATATGGAGGCGACAGCAGCTAATAAATCTGCTTGTGAGGATATTAAAGAATGTAAAAATGGTCCAAGACTAGGCTCGGCATCTATACGAAGATCTATTTCTTCTTTTATTGTTTTCCAAAGTTCTCTATCCATAATCAGCGATTATAGACTAGATTAGAAAGCATTATTTATATAAAAGACGGATATAATAAAGTCTAATTATTTTTTATAGGCGGTGACATGAATAGATTCTTTCTTTTTATTTTATTATTAACACCAATCGATTCTCTTTTTGCAGATGAAGGTATGTGGGAGCCATCCCAGCTTCCAAATATTGAAAAAGATATTAGAGCAGCTGGATTTAAAGGTAATATCAAGAAATTTAGTGACTTATTTGAACATCCTTTAAGCGCTATGGTTAGTCTCGGCGGTTGTTCAGCTGCATTTATATCTGATTCAGGCCTTATAGCTACAAACTACCATTGTGTTGAAGGCTCTTATCTACAATTTAATGCTAAGAGAATGGAAGAAGATTTATTTAAAACAGGATTTCTTGCAAGAAGTTTAGATGAAGAAGCGCCATCTGCACCAGGTGCTAGAGTTTATATCACCAAAGAGAGTACTAATGTAACTGCAGCAGTCTTGGAGGGAGCTAGCCAAGCTAAATCTGAAAATGATAGATATAAAATTATTCAATCCAATAGAAAAGAATTAATTAAGGGCTGTGAAACTAGTGAAGAATTTCAGTGTGAGGTGAGGAGCTTTTATTCTGGTGAAACCTATCAATTAATTAAAAAAATGATCATCAAAGATGTGAGATTAGTATATGCGCCACCTCAATCAATTGGTGAATATGGTGGTGAAGTAGATAACTGGATGTATCCAAGGCATACCGGTGACTTTGCTCTATTAAGAGCTTATGTAAGCCCTGAGAATGAAAGTAAAGAATATACAGAGAACAATGTTCCATACAAATCAGAGGACTTTCTAAAGGTCTCTAAAAAAGGTGTAAAAGAAGGTGATTTTGTAATGATAGCTGGTTACCCAGGAAGAACTAACAGGCTTTTAACATACCCAGAAATAAGATTTGATGTCCAGTTTGGATTTGAAAATTATGTTGAGTATTTGAAATCAGGAATTGATTTAATGAGAGACCTAACCAAGGATGATGAAGAGAAGGCGCTAAAGTATAGAGGCAGTATTAGTGGATTTGAAAATTATTATAAAAAAATAAGTGGGCAAATAGAGGGAGCTAAGAATTTTAAATTACTTAAACAAGAAAGACAGAATTGGAATAAATTCCTTGATTTTATAGAGATGAATGGCAGTTCTGCTGAGCAAGATGCTCTTGATGCATTGCTAGAGATTACTAATGAGATAAATAGTGAAAACTTAACTAATGTGTATTATGGCGGATCAACTCTTTTAAATACCGCTGCAAGTTTATACAGACATGCTTATGAAAAAACTAAACCTAATAACGAAAGAGAACCTGGTTATCAAGAAAGAGACTACGAAAGGTTAGTTAATAGAATGCGTGGTATGGAATACAGATTTGATGCAGAGGTAGATAAAGGTATCTTTCTTTTTAGATTAAATCGATATAGAGATGTTGATAGTAAAGATAGGCGAGTAATTTTTAGTAGTGCACTAAAATTAGATGAGCCATATAACGTTACTATTGCCGAGGTTGATGGTATGTATTCATATCCATCAGATCTATTAGATATGACTAAAAGAATTGCTTTATTGGATGCATCACTTGAAGAGCTAAATAGTTCATCAGATCCATTTATTATGCTTGCAAGAGATATGTTTGATGAGGGAATGGAACGTGAAATGAAAAACAAAGCTAGATCTAGTTTGCAGCAAAAAAATAAATCTGTCTTTATAAAATCACTTAGAAAATTTTATAAATCACAGGGTAAAGATATATATGCTGATGCTAATGGAACCTTGAGAGTTACCTTTGGAAATGTAATGGGGGTTGAATTGAATGATGGTATTTACTACAAACCTTTCACCACACTTGAAGGCATAGCTAAAAAAAATACTGGAGTTTCACCATTTGAAGTTGATGTAAAGCAACTAAAATTAATCAATGATAAAAACTATGGCAGCTACAAGTTTGATCCAATTGGAAGTGTTCCAGTTAATTATATTTCTAATTTAGATATAACCAATGGAAACTCTGGCTCTTCAACAATTAATGCTAAGGGCGAGTTTGTTGGATTAGCTTTTGATGGAATGTTGGAAACTATTATTTCTGATTATAAATTTGTACCAGAAACAAGAACTATTCATGTAGATTCTAGATATCTACTTTGGACATTAGAAGTCTTTGAGGAAGATACAAGGCTCATTAATGAAATGAACATTGTTAGATAGCGTTAGTATTTAAGAAAGAGCTCGAAGGTTAAATTTTAGAGAAACTTTGCTTTGATTTTTTATAGGAGATCATCAAAACACACTTTTAAGGTTCTATGTAGATAAGGGAAACTCAACACCTTAAAACAACAACCTTCGAGTTCGTAAATGATAATCATTCTCATCTAGGAATACAACCTTTTATCTCAAAAAAGATGCTTAATTTTGAATTAACTTAGCTAAATACTAGAAAAGATCGTTGCTCATTACTTTATTCCATGCAGAAATAAAATCAGATGTGAATTTTTCATTCGCATCACTACTTGCATAGACTTCACAAATAGCGCGAAGTTGAGAATTAGAACCAAACACAAGATCTGCTCTTGTTGCAGTTCTAATTTTCTCACCAGAAGATCTATCTGATGCTTCAAATAAATTTCCAGTTCCATTAGGTTTCCACTCAACCGACATATCTAATAAAGTATTAAAATAATCATTGGATAGTTCATTTGAATTACTAGTAAATACACCATGTCCGCTTGAACTAATTCCTAATGATCTCATTCCACCAACAAGAACTGTCATTTCGGGTGCTGTTAAACCTAATAATTGCGCTTTATCTAACATAATTTCTTCAGCAGCAACATCAATTCCTGATTTATGGAAATTTCTAAATGCATCAGAGAATGGCTCAAGTGCAGCAAAAGATTCTACATCGGTTTGTTCTTGAGATGCGTCCCCTCTTCCGGCTGTAAATGGAACTTTAGCTCCAGATGCTTTTTCAATTCCAACATTACCAGCTAATACGATTACGTCAGCTACAGATGATCCAGTTTCAGCAGCAATAGCTTCGTAAATAGCTAATACTTTTTGAAGTGACTCTGGTTTATTGATTTCCCAATCCTTTTGAGGAGCTAGTCTTATTCGAGAGCCGTTAGCTCCACCTCTCATATCTGAACCTCTATAGGTTGAGGCGCTTGCCCATGCTGTCTCTACCATTTCTTGAATGGTTAATTCACTAGATAATAATTGCGCTTTAACTGCATCAACATCGTAATTAGTTGAACCTTCAGGGACAGGATCTTGCCAGATTAGTTCTTCTTGAGGAACTTCTGGTCCCATATATCTTGTTTTTGGTCCCATATCTCTATGAAGTAACTTAAACCAAGCTCTAGCAAACGCATCTGCAAACTCTTCAGGGTTTTCATGAAAATGTTTAGAAATTTTCTTATAGATAGGATCTTCACGAAGTGATATATCAGCAGTAGTCATCATTGTGGGAACTTTCACTGATGAATCTTCAGCGTCAGGAGCTAAATCTTCATCTTTTACATCAATAGCGTGCCAAACAATCGCTCCTGCTGGTGTTTCAACTTTTTCCCATTCATAACCAAATAATAAATCAAAATATCCGTTATCCCACTTAATAGGATTAGCAGTCCAAGCACCCTCAAATCCACTTGTGATAGTGTCACTTCCTTTACCTGATGCATATGAGCTCATCCATCCAAGGCCCATCTCTTGCATTGGAGCGCCTTCTGGTTCTGTACTAACATTATTATCTGGACCTGCGCCATGACCTTTTCCAAAAGTATGACCACCTGCTACTAAAGCAACTGTTTCTTCATCATTCATGGCCATTCGACCAAAGGTTTCACGAACATCTTTTGCACTAGCTAGAGGATCAGGATCTCCATCTGGACCTTGAGGATTTACATAAATTAATCCCATTTGAACTGCTCCAAGAGGATTAGCTAAATCTCTTTCACCACTGTATCTTTCATTTGCTAGCCATTCTTTTTCAGCACCCCAATGTATATCTTCTTCCGGAGCCCAGATATCTGGACGGCCACCACTAAAACCAAAGGTTTCTCCACCCATTGATTCAATAGCTACATTGCCAGCTAAAATTAAAAGATCAGCCCAACTAATTTGTTTTCCATATTTCTGTTTAATTGGCCATAGAAGTCTTCTGGCTTTATCTAAATTTCCATTATCTGGCCAACTATTAAGAGGAGCAAAACGTTGAGCGCCTGTTCCACCGCCACCTCTTCCATCTGTACTTCTATAGGTTCCTGCAGCGTGCCAAGTCATTCTAATAAAGAAAGGTCCATAATGGCCGTAATCTGCAGGCCACCAGTCTTGTGAATCTGTCATTAAATCATTGAGATCTTTTTTAAGAGCTTCGTAATCAATCTTCTTGAACTCTTCTCTATAATCGAAACCTTCATCCATCGGATCTGACTTAACGTCATGCTGATGAAGAATATTAAGATTTAACTGATTAGGCCACCAGTCTTTATTTGATGTGCCGCTAGAACTGTTGCTAGTTAAGCTACCATGCATTACCGGGCACTTTCCTTCTGTTTCATTATTCATATGAACTTCGCTCCTATTCAAAATTATTTATGAAAATATATAGACATTATTTTACAGTAAAATAAAATCATTATTCTAATAATTTATATTAAAACTTTATTGCTAATAAATATAAACTAAATGATAATTATTTTACATATAAAATATAGGAAAATATCTTGAAAAAACTAACATCTATAGTATTTTTTACAATCGCATCATTTAACTTAAGCGCTCATGGAGTGGGAATCCATATTCATGGTAATTCTGTTTTAGGTCTTGGAGTTTTAGCGATTTTGCTAGCAGTTCCAGTGTATTTTTTATCGAAATCAATTTTAACTAAGGAGACGTAATATGTTTAATGTAGAAAAGGTAAGTGCTCATTGTGATATACCTTGTGGAGTGTATGACCCAGGCGCAGCTCAATACGCTGCATTAAGCGTTATTAGGTTTATAGACCTGATTAATGAAATGCCAGATTCGGCTTGTTGTGATAAAGACAATTTAGCAAAATTTACAAGGCTTGTTCAGCAAAAAGAAGAACATTCAATAATAGCCAAGAATGAAATTGCTATTATTTGGGGTGATTACTTTAAAGCTGCTCAAATAGAGAAATATCCTGGTGTGCATGATTTAGTTCATTCAATCATGATGGATGGGTCTAAATGTAAGCAAGGTTTGCATAGAGAGGATGGTCTTAGTTTGCTTGCAAAAATTAATGATTTTGCTGAAATGTTTTGGTCTACTAAAGAAGTTGAAACTGAAACGAAGATTTCACCCTACGCACCTAATCTTGCAATGGTTGTGCCGGTACTTAAATCTGCTTAGACTTTTTAAAGTAGTTGGTGTCAGTATGCTTCCAGCCTATAAACCAAATGATTACGTTGTTTGTTTAAAAACAAAAAATATTAATGTGGATGATGTAATTGTTTTAGAAACTAATGATCTTGGAAAAGTAGTAAAAAGAGTTCAGTCTATATCAGGAGATTCTTTAAAAATATTAGGTGACAATAAATCTTATTATTCACCCTTATATGATATGACGCATGACTTGGATGCAGTTATTGGTAGGGTTGTATTTAAATTATTTTAAAAATCTTTTCATCGCAGCAAGCGTTTTTGAGCCTACATGATGCTCAATACCCTCACTGTCTATTTCAGCATTAGCCTTATCAACGCCTAGCTTAATTAAAAAGTCTAAAACAACTTCATGACGCTCCTTAACTTGTTTTGCAAGTTTAGAGCCCTTAGCTGTAAGTTCTACTGGTTTATAAGGCTTGGAATGTAAAAGGTTTTCATCCTGCAGTCGTTTAACTATACGAGAAACGGTAACATGGCTAACATTAAAATATCGAGCTAGATCGAGTACCCTGCACTCACCTTGCTCCTCAATCAACTCCATAACAGCTTCAACATAATCTTCAGCGGTCTCACTGGCATGACGTGAACGGGTTTGTGAAAAAGGAACCGAACGTGCTTTAATTTTATCTTTCACTGGTTTCCTCCCCTTTTTTTAAATTAGCTTTTAAATAAATTATACTCTTGACATCATCCGTAGCCATTGCTACATTCGTTTTATGATAAATTACTTACAATATGATGATATAAAAATTTTCAAATATGAGAATCTTTATCTATCTATAATTTATACCATCGGTCATATTCTTGTTGCTATGGCATGTAATAGAATTATTACCGGCGCATCTCTTGATATGGCTGTAGCAGATGCATTTATAGAACCCATAATTAATGGATTTTGGTTCTATTTTCTTTTAGTTTATCTAAAGAAAACATTGGTTAAAAAAATTGAATCAAGTAATCTAACATTTATAAGTGTTAATCAGATTGGTTTTTTATTAGCATTTTTCTATACGATTGGTCACATTCTTATTGCTATGACATGCAATAGATTGCTAACAGGGGCGCCTTTAAATCTTGCAGTTATTGATGCATTTGTAGAGCCTTTAGTAAATGGTTTTTGGTTTTATCTGCTATTTGAATATTTTAATAAATATAAGAAGAAGAGAATATTAAGCGACATTGGTAAGTACAATAATATTTCTCCATCAAGCTGAGTTACAAGACTCGCATCAATAAATAATAAAACACACTCTGATCTTTAGAGTAAAAACTATATTATTAATTTTTTACCTGTTGGTTAGTACATTAAAAAAGTGGTGAGGCTGCTGTTTCAAGACTGGAGCCAATTAGTCCCCTTCTCTAAGCAATTAGCTCAAGTTAGAAGATGAAGAAAGCCTAACACCTACCAAAAAAATTGTCTCCGTAGCTCGTTCGTGTATTGATTATTCCGGATGGAGTCTGGACGTAATGTGATTAAAAGCTTCGTCCAAACTGCTGGTAACAAAAAATAGATCTAAGTCTTTTCTGTCTATTGTTCCAAATTCAACCAAGGTTTCAAAATTAATTAACTTGCTCCAGAACTCTTTTCCAAATAGAACTATGGGTAGATTTTTTGTAATTTTTTTAGTCTGAATAAGTGTGAGAATTTCAAAAAATTCGTCCATGGTTCCAAAGCCACCAGGCATAATTACCAGGGCTTTTACTGGATAGGTAAACCAAAATTTTCTTGTAAAAAAATAATGGAATTCAAAATCTAACTCTGGTGTCACATATGGATTTGGAATATTTTCAAATGGTAGAGAAATTCTAAGCGCCATACTTTTGCCTCCAGCATCACTTGCTCCTCTGTTCGCTGCGATCATAATACCTGGACCTCCGCCTGAACAAACAATATATTTTTGATACTGACCTTCTAAATTAAGAGACCATTCTGTCAATTTTTTTGAGAGCTCTCTTGTGGCATCATAATACTCAGCTAATTTGGTATTTTTACTGAGTCTTTCTTCTCCACCTAGATCTTCAGGAGATGGCGCTCTTGCTGATCCAAAAATCACTATGGTATCTTTGACCTTTTGTTCTTCAAGTTGTAATTTTGGGTAAAGGTATTCAGATAAAATTCTTAGAGGGCGAGCATCCTTGCTGGTCAAAAAATCTAAATTTTTGTAGGCTTTTTCTATTACTGGGATTTTTGTATCTTTAGGTTTATTCATAAGTATATTATAACAAACTTATCTTTCTATAAAATTTCAGATTTGATGAGTGGTGGAGCTACGCGGGATCGAACCGCGGACCCCCTGCTTGCAAAGCAGGTGCTCTCCCAGCTGAGCTATAGCCCCATGAATGAGTCGATAATTGTACTTTATTAAAGATTAACTTGTAACCCTGTGTAACCGATAAAATAATTAATTCGTTAGAGATCTTTTTCTTGTTGCATAAAAAAAGAGAGCTACTTAATTAAAAATAGCTCTCTCTTAAATTATTGACTAGAAGTTGAAAGTAAAACCAACTTTTATAGATTTAGGTTTTTGCGATCTTGCTCCATTTTTTGGTGCTCTCGATACTATATCTACGTCGTCATTTATATTTTCAACAACAGTGTATAAAGTCATGCTTTCACTTAATTTTTGTCTAAGACTTAGATCAAGGAATGTATATGATTCTATATTTTCAAATTGGCCACACTGAGCAGTTGAGCAAGTACTTCCATACTTAACAAGTCTCATGTCTCCACTTAAGCCAGTATCTGTAACAAAACCTACAACAGCTGCTAATTGAGATGCCGGAAGGTAAGGTATGTCATCGCCCGAAGCAACAGTTCCAAAGTAATCTGAATCAAAGCTTGATTGGAATTCAGATGTAGTTCTTGCATAAGTTAATGCCATTGGATATGAAATACTATCAGGACCATCAACAACAGTTGAAGCTGTTACTTCAAAACCTGATACATCAACCTCTCCACCACTAAAAGTATCACCAGCTTCACAGTCTCCCCCGCTAGAATTTTTACATTCTCCAACTAAATTTGCGTAATCACTGGCAAAATACATTACTTCTAATGCTGTTACATCTTTGTTGTATCTAAAACCAAGCTCCATATTGTCAGCTTGCTCAGCATCTCCACCAAACACAGGTGACATACCTTGATGAAAACCTGCAACAAGTTTTAGATTGTCATTAATGTCATATGTAGCTCCAAATCCTGAAGTTGTATAGTCACCAGAGGAATTCTTAGGATAGCTTGAATTTAGCATAGTTCTTGTTGGAACACCGTCATCCCATCTCAATTCAACTTTATCAAATTCTTCAGATCTATAGCCAACAGTAACTGCTAAAGCACCCATAGTAATAGTATCTTGAATAAACCATGATGTTGCTGTTGTAGTTCTTAGTCTGTTATTGCTTCCTGTAAAACCAGTTGAGCATGAAACTAAAGCAGAAAGGCTTCCACCTTCTGCTTGATCAGTGCACTCATAACTTTGAAGTCTGCTTTCAGAATCTTCCATATCTCTATAACCAAAAGTTACAGCATTGTTACCAATTTCTTTTGAAAGATTAAATTGCATGCCTTCATTTGTATAGAATCTATTGTTATGCTTTAGCTTAATAGTTACAGCTAAGTTACCATCAAGAATAGCTTGAGCATTAGCATCTCCTTCATTTGCAGCAGCGATAACTTCATCAATACCATCTTCCACACCATGTGCTTTAGTACTATTAGCTTTATCAACTTTAAACCAATCTCTGTGGTAGTCATTACTCCACTTAGTTGCAGTTAAAGTAAATGCTTCAAAATTACCAATATAAGCAAAAGAAGTTTGCTCGCCATCATTATTCATAATGTCATAAGCACTCATGCCATATCTTTTTCTAGGGCTATTTTCAAAGCTTGATTGAGTTAAACCAACATAAGTTTGATTAGACGTTTCATCTATATCTAGCATTTTAAAAGTAAGCTCATGAACGCCTGATGTATATCTTAATTTTGCAAGAAAATCAGATTTATTAAAACCAGTATCGCCACCTACATTCATAATAGAATCAAATCCATCAGCTGAATTTTCATGAATTTCTACTAAGCCTGAAAGAGTTCCATTATTAACTCCATAAGTAGCATGTGTTCTTGAAAGTCCATCACTTCCTAATTCTTGAGTAACAAAACCGCCATTAGCTTCTGGAATTGGAGTACTAATCATATTAATAGCTCCACCAATAGTAGATGGTCCTTGAGTAATTGCTGCAGGCCCTTTAAGGACTTCAACAGCATTTATTCTTCCAGTAGTTGGGAAGTAATATGCTGATGCAGATGTATATGGAGCTGGAGCAGTAAGTACCCCATCTTCCATTAAAGTAATTTTTCCAGATCTATCAGGAGAAGTTCCTCGAATAGATATATTTGGTCTAAGACCATATCCATCTTCGGTTCTTACATAAACTCCAGGTACTGCTGATAAAATTTTGTGTATATCAGTGTCAACCATTTTAGCTAGATCCTCATTAGAAAGAACTGTTGCAGAACCTGCTACATCTTCCTGTGACCCTACTATAGTAACGGTTTCAACTATATTCATTTCCATTTCAGCATATGCACTTAAGCTAAATAATGCCAAGAAAGCAAACGAATTTAAGACTTTTATATTAATGCTCATGAACAAGACTCCATGTATATTCGATTTTATTCGGGAATGATAATCATTATCATTTAGATTTACAAGTGTTTATATGTATTTATTTAAGAGATATATTAAGAGAATATATAACCTAAAAGACCTTTTAAGCTTTAGAGTTTCCTCTTATTGCAAAATATAGACCTAAGGTAAATAAGAAAATTTGTTCTGATTTAAATAATTTAGGAGTTATAAACCATTCAGGATGTCCTAAATAAAAAGCACCTATCATAATTACAACCACTGCCCCGCCCGAAAGCCTGGTAATTAGATTGCCTAGATTATTAGCGAAGAAGCCACCTAAGATAATTCCTAGTCCAGCTGACATTTCACCTATTGAAACAGCTGAAGCTACGACATCAGGAGCTGGCATTCCTCCACTCTCAAACCACTTAACGAGATTTTGTGGAGGCAAAGGCAATTTACCGTACCCATGGAGAAAGAAACTAACTCCTAGAGAGAGTCTTAATAACCAAGGGGTTATACCAAGAAAAGGTTTTGCTATTGCGTCTAATGTTTTATTTAAGCTATTCATATAATTAGTTTATTTAAAAAATGAGAAGTAGGCAATTTGTTTATTGTATAAATGGATCATCTTTATCTATTAGATTAAAGCCTTCCATGTCAGTAAACCTTTTTAATTCATCATTTCCCATATTAATAAATATATACATTGTGCCGATATCACTTATTTTTTCTTCAAGAATACAGCCCATGCTATAAAGTTTTGATCTAATATTTCCTAATTTTGCATCAAGAGAAATCCAGCCTCTATATATTCCTTCAAATAATGTATTGCTTATGGACTCTCTTAATTGATCTAATCCTTTATTTTTTTCTGCAGAAATCCATATCTGTCTTGATTCAATATCTGATCTTGATTCATAATCATCATAATTCTTGATATCACTTTTATTATTGATGCGAATTTGAGGGATTTTAGAAATACCAAGCTCATCTAACAAGATATCAACCTGGGAAACTTTAAATCTGTAATCAGGGTCTGAAATATCTACTACATGAAGCAATAAATCAGCTGACTTAAGCTCGTCTAATGTCCCTTTAAAAGACTCTATTAAATGAGTTGGCAGGTCTGAAATAAAACCAACTGTATCTGAAAATAATATAGAACTTAGCTCTGGATCTATATTCTTTCTAGTTACTGAGTCTAGAGTTGCAAATAATTTATCTGCAGCATATTGCTTATTGTCTGTGAGTCTATTAAATAATGTTGTCTTGCCAGCATTGGTATATCCAACTAGGGCTACAAGCTTATTGCGACTCTTCATTCGTGAATACTGATTTATTTTCTTTTGCTTATGACTTTTATCTAATCTAGCTTTAATAGTTTTAATTCTATTATTGATTAGCCTTTTATCGGTCTCTAACTGAGTCTCACCTGGGCCGCGAAGTCCAATGCCACCCTTTTGTCTCTCTAAGTGAGTCCATGCTCTAATTAATCTAGTTGATAGATGGGTTAGTTGAGCAAGTTCAACTTGAAGTTTACCTATATGACTTGAAGCTCTTGAAGCAAAAATATCCAAAATAAGCCCAGTTCTATCGACAACTCTGACATTAAATTCATTTTCAAGATTTCTTTCTTGTGAAGGAGAAAGGGTATGATTAATAATAACAATTTCAGCACAGGTCTCCTCAACGGATCTCTTAATCTCCTCTATCTTGCCCTTTTTTAAAAAATGACTGGCCAATGGTGCATCTTGTTTTCCTGATATTTCACCTAAGATCTCAACTCCTGAGGATCTTGATAAATCCTTGAATTCAGCAAAAGCATTAATAGCAGACTGATCTTTTTGTAAAGAAGTAACTTCTATTTGCACAATAATAGCTTTTTGAGGTGTTGATACTGGGACTTCAATCATATATTGCTTTCATTGTAGAACCTTTATCGAATTTTTTGCTATTATATTTAGGTAGGCATTAATTTTTAATGTTTAGGGAGAGATGAATCAATAAAGCAGAACGTTTGGCAAACTCAGAACAGGCCAGCAAAAAGCGAAAATCAATTAAAAAGATTGTTTTAGAACACAAAGAAAATCTTTATAGAAAAGTAAGGAAAATAAAAAAGAATAGAGCTTAGTCTCTAAGCTTTTGCTTGTAAAAAAACTTTTTTTTGAAATTAGCTTCAAATGATCCAAGGCAGGATTGCCTTTCTGGATTCGGGGTATTCTTTAAACTCTTTTTTGTACCATTTATGATTAGCGATAGCTCTTGGAAATAGATTAGCGAAAGTCCATAAGAAAAATATAAATCCTGAAAGGCTAAAAGTAAGAATAGCCCAGCCCATCCATTCTAATAATTCACCAAAATAATTAGGTGATGAAATTTGCTTAAATAAATAGTTATTTGCAATATGGTAACCAGGGCCCTTTTCTTTTCTTAGATTAATTAAAATATAATCTGAGCGTATATTTATATAAAGCCCGGAGATGAAAATACAGATTCCAATAATAAATGCTGGCGACCCTAGCCAATCTATAGAATAGCTAGCAAAATAAAATATCCAATAACCTTGGATTGAAACATTAATAATATTAAAGAAGAAAGCTGATAAAGCGATAGTTAAAGGCATCTCTTTGCCTGTCATATCGACTCTATAAGGCCAAATAAAGGCTCTATGCACATAGTGTGTAAGCCAAAGAACCAAAAAGATACCTTGGACTAGGTTTAATGATTCCCAGGCACCTGCAGCCAATATAAGCATTAAGAATACACATGGAGATTCCATAAAGACCCAGCCAAATCTTGCAGATACTTTAGGACCCCAACCATCTTTAATATGCCTGCCATATGGAGCTACTACAAAAAAGAGGGAAAAGAAGATAACTACGGCAATAGCAATCCAAGTTATTGAAAAAATATTAAATGAGCTCATGAGCTTTATATTGCTCCGGTAAGGGAAGAGGAATAAATAACAATAAAGCCTATTATAGCTAGAGTTGGAATTGATATAAGATCAAGAATATTTTCATGTGATGTTATTGCTTTGAGCTCATCCAATGAAGTATAAAACTCTTTAGAATTGAATAATAAAGTATAGGCTCCGTATGCATGACCCAACATAATAATTCCTACAATCCAGTTAATTGGCGAGCTATTTAATATAACGTAGCCATTAATAAAAACAAAAAAGAGCTCAGACTGAAGATAAATATTTTTATTCTTAGGTAATGCTATCCAGTTTGAAAAACTGTAATTAAAACTTAAAAGCAGGAGTTGCAATATAGCTAAAGAGAAGTAGAGATAGCCTAAAATTATAGTCACGAGCAAAATTTTACATCTTTGTTGATATATTATCTAATAGTTGTCTTAATGCGTTAGGAGTAATATATGAAAGTTTTGTATGGCTTGGTTATATCCATATCCCGGGAACTGAAATCATGAGTAAGAAGATGCAAAATATTTCTCTAATTGGTATGCCTGGATCTGGTAAAACTTCTGTCGGCGCTAAACTGGCCTCAAAACTAAATCTGATCTTTATTGATAGTGATCATCTTATCGAAAGCATAACAAGTAAATCTATTCAGTCGATCTTGGATAATGAAGGTTATTTATCTTTAAGGGCTAAAGAAGAAGAAGTTATTTTAGGATGTGGTCTTGATGGTGCAGTTTTAGCAACAGGCGGTAGTGCTGTATATAGCGATAAAGCAATGGAATATCTAAATAAAAATTCTATTGTTATATATCTAGATATTCCTATAAATATAGTTATGCAAAGAGTGGGTGATTATTCTAATAGAGGATTTGCTGAAGCTAGTGGAAAATCACCTGAAGATGTTTTCAACCAAAGAACAGGTCTGTATGACAAATGGAGTCATTTAAAAATAGATGCATTAAAAGACCTTGATACTGTTCTAGACAATATAATTTTAGCTATTTAATTTTTCTGAGTTATATGATTGTTTGAACAATAATATATGACACAGGAATGACTAGTGCCCAGAGCATTAGAGCGAGCTGAAGAGGTTTCGTTGAAAGATTGCTTAATGACTTCTTATTAATTTGTGTGCCTATACAAAATAAACCTGCAAGAAGAAATGATTGACTGCTGAGTTTTAAATAAGAGATATTTTGAGCATCAAAATCTAAAGTAGACCCAATAATTATTGCAAGAATAAATAAGAAAACAAAAATTGGAATCTTTGGTTTTAATTTGTTCTTATCTTGATATACGAATGCCAGATAAATAACCAAAGGAATGAGCCATAGTGTTCTACCCAGCTTGAGGGTCGCTGCAGTCTCCACTGACTCTTGCCCAAAGACCATGGCAGCTCCTATTACAGAGCTAGTGTCATGAATGGACATAGCTGCCCATGCGCCAAACTGATCCTGAGACATGCCTAAATAGGTTCCTATAAAAGGAAAAATAATGATCGCTAAGGCGTTTAGTAAAAAGATTATTGTAATGGCTGTTAATAAATCTTTAGGTCTGGCTTTTATAATTGGGGCAATCGCTACCATTGCAGTTCCTCCACAAATAGCTGCTCCTGAGGCAATAAGTAAAGTCAATTTTTTATCAAGACCAATAAGCTTGCCAATATAAATTCCTAGAAAAAAAGTAATTAAAGCTAATAAGGAAATATAAGGCAGGTAAGTACCACTTAATGAAAAAGCTTTGGTTAAAGATATTGATAACCCTAAAATAACTATACCTATTTGTAATAATCTTGGCCCTATTGACTTAGTAATAAAATCATCTGAAAGGTCTAGTGTTAAAGAGTAAATAATTCCAATTAAGATTGATGCTGCTGCAGAGCCTGACCATATAGCGAGAGCTGCTAACAGAATACCTATAAGAAGTTTCATTTTTTTATTCTACCCTAAAAAAAAGCCCCGCAAGTGCGAGGCTTTTTAAATATTTACTTAATATTAAAAGTCATAAGAAAGACTTATGCCATAAGTAGCTTGAGGCCTTGCCCAAATAGACTTAGCCATACCAAGTGGTGCAGTAGCATCACCAACATTCATAACATTAATTTCATCAGTAATATTCTGACCATAAATATTTATACGCCAGTTAGAATCTTCATTAGTAGGAGTAATTGCTATTAAAGCATTAAGCTCAGTCCATGGATCAACTTTGTCCCATGCAAGATTAAATAATGATGTAGATCTTTCACCTTGATGATATGCATCTAACCTAAAATCAACATTATATTTAGTTGTACTTAAAGTATATTGCACTCCAACATTAGCCATTAATTCTGGATGTGTAAGAGTGTTACCGCTAATATCAGATAATCTTCCATCCATAACAACATCAGATGCGCTACAACCTAATGAGGCACAGACGATACTAGCCATAATTTCATAATACTGTCTTACAGCAAGTGAAGGTAAATGACCTGCTGCTACTCCCGTTTGAAGGAAACTTACTGGAGTAGGAACTCCAGATTGTCTATCACCATGGAACTCAGCAGGAATTAGAATTCCATTTTGAAGACCAAAAGGTGCCCATCCACCAGCTAACCATGTTTGCCAAATTGCAGTTGCAACATCTTTTCTTACAACAAAGACCTCAGCATCAGCTGCGCCCTTCATCATATGCCAGTCACCACAACCAGATGTTAGACAAAGATCAGCATTTACAGGATTTAAAAGCATAGTTCCATCAGCAATTTCTGATGTTTCATAACTTATGTTTGCATTAATTTTCCATTCAGGGGCCATAAGAGGAATCCATAAGAATTCAGCTTCTACTCCACTCATAATTACGTCAATGCCTTCATTAACTCTTGTTTTATTTCTTATTTTAGTAACTTGGTAATCAGATGCATCATACATATAAGCAGAAGCATTTAATCTCATTCCTTTGGCAGGAATTTCTTTTTTAACACCAACTTCAAAAGCTAATAGATCGGTAGATGGAAAAACTTGAGGAGTATCAGGATATAACGCTGGATCTAAAGCACCATTAAAACCACCACCTTTAAAGCCTTGAGAGATACTTGCATAAACCATAGTATTGTCATCAAGCTGATGATCAACTACAAATCTACCTGTAGTATTTTGAAAACTAACTTCAGGATCTCCAACAGCTCCAGAGCCGTACCAAGAAGCACCAAATGCAGGTATTTCATAACCAGGTAATGCTGTAAAGCCAGTACCAATACCCCCAAATCCAACTACACTTAAGAAAGGAGAACGCCCATACTGCTCTTTATAATCCTGAGTATGTCTTAAACCTAATGTATAACTAGTTTTTTCTGAAGCTTGATAATAAACTTCTCCAAATATAGCTGTACTTCTTGTAGCTGAAATAGTACTAGATCTAAATAAAGGCGCATATAACTGCACATAACCTTGAGGAGTTCCGCCTGTTAGAATAGGAGGCGGAGCTAATGCTAAAGCATCTAGCCCGTTAGCAGCAATATCATAAACACTTAGATTACTGCCTGATGTATGAATAGCTCCAAGAAGATAATTCATATCCCCATCTAGGTTAGATTGAATTCTCGCTTCAAATACTTCTCGTTCCATTTTTGGATTGTATTGTCTCTCAAATCCATCTGGATAATTCATGGTATCTGTAATACAGCCACCATATACACCAAGAGTTCCATCTTCAAGCTTACAACCAGGTCCGTAACCACTCATTGGGACAAAGCCACCTGGAAAGTATGGATTATCTTTAAAACGTAATTTATCCATTTCCTCTGAAACATAAGTACCAGTTCTGTCATATAGTCTGTCTTTTCTCATAGCTGAAAAAGTTGCATTCCAATTGTCATTTAACTCATGATTTACGATTAACATAGAAATATCTGAATCAACAATGTACTTTGGCATTCCTCTTACATTAACTTCCCAAAAACCTTTAGGAGCTCCTGACATATCGGTGAAAGGAGTGAAGTCTAATATTCCAGTTAGAACAGCTAAGTTTTCAACATAAGTAGCCATTGGATGAGTTAGTTCATGAACTAGTTCACCGCCAGGGGTACAACCGACTACTAATGAAGGATCTCTTTGACAGTAAGTATTATTAACATAATGACGCATAGAGTCTTCATCGTAAGCTTCATGCACAAAAGTTATATCAGTTTTATCATTAACATCCCATGCAAGAGAAAATCTCCATGCTTGACTATCTCTATTATTAACATGACTTACTTTTGATTTGGAATAGATATTTTTAATATCACCATCTCTTGTGGTTGTTGACGTTGCAATTCTCATAGCCATTTTTTCGCCAAGAGGTAAATTGAACATAGTTTTCATTTTTTTTAGATTAAAACTACCATTCTCAATTTTAATACTTCCTGCCATTTCACCCATTACAGGTTTAGCAGTAATTATATTAATAGCTCCGCCTACAGAGTTTTTACCATAAAGAGTCCCTTGAGGACCTCTTAGTATTTCAACACGCTCAAGGTCATAAAAATCTCCATCTTGCATCGTATATGCACCGACAGGTAAATCATTAACATGAATTTCTACACCACTTTCAGCTGTTGCAGATACCGCTAAATTGGTAATACCTCTTATATTAAAGGTTCCACCACCTGCATCTCCACCTTGAAAACTTAAACTAGGAGTAACTAACTGAAGATCTGAACCGCCTTCAATTTGTTGGTCTTCTAGCATTTCTGCGCTTAAGGCTGTTACAGCGATAGGAACATCCTGCAAACTTTCTTCAGTTCTTTGTGATGTAACTACAATTTCTTCAAGCACTCCTTCTTCTGCTACTAGAGTAGGTGTAAAACTAAATACTCCAATAATTAGAAAAGAAAATCCTAATAATTTTTTATGAAAATCTAAACTCATAATATCCCCCGATAATGAATTGTTAATTGTTATTATCCTTAGTTATAGTAAAACCAGTAACTATATGGATAACTTATATACAGAATTTAGCGTTTAATCCGCGATAATGCAAATTTTGAGACCATTTAAAAAAGTAAGTTTTTGGTTCTTGAAAAGACTAAATCTTCTAAGGTTTTAAGGTGCACGAAATACTTTGCCTTCAACAATAATACCTTTAACTTTAATGTCTTTAATTTTTAAGGGGTTTATCGTCAAAGGGTTATCAGATAGAAGGGTAAAATTAGCATATTTACCAACAGTCACTGACCCATAATCTTCTTCTAAATTAATCGTATAAGCAGCGTTTAAAGTTACACCCTTCAATGCATTTAATGCAGAGATTCTCTGATTCGGACCGGCAACTTTATTGGCATAATTGATACGGTTCACTGCGGCATGCATAAGCACCAATGGTGATGCCGGTGCCATAGGCATATCTGAATGCAGAGACAAAGGAATATTTGCTCTAGCAACATCACCTAATCGAACCATCTCTTGAGATCTTTCATAGCCAACACCTACTTTGCTATATAAATCAGATAAAACAGTTACATAGTATGGATTTGCACTAACGATAAGTCCTAGTTCCTTAATTCTATCTATTTGATCTGAAGCTGAATAACCAAAATGCACGATAGTTGTCCTATGATCTGATCGAGGGTTTCTTTTATTATTCTTTTCTACTGTATCCAGGATTCTATCCAAACCTGAATCACCATTTTGATGAATATGAATTTGATAGCCAGCATCCCAGTAAAGTTCAAAAACTTCATCAAAGACTTCTGCTTCCATTAACCAAACCCCTTGATGCCCATCAAGGTAACCTTCCCTTAAAACCATATTTTGAGAATACATAGCTCCATCAGT
>Ga0114998_10001136_pt1 | contig 20325 bp, 18 predicted proteins | sample ArcticOcean_MG_C_5_FD_87044 | JGI IMG/M metagenome (GOLD analysis project Ga0114998, IMG submission 87044) | Marine microbial communities from western Arctic Ocean - ArcticOcean_MG_CB4_138 | ecosystem: Environmental > Aquatic > Marine > Oceanic | place: Arctic Ocean: Canada Basin | collected... | reverse complement strand
GGTTTAATCATCTTAGCTTTTGGGCTTACCACGGATGCCCAAACCTTTTGTCGCTTCATTATCGCTGTGTTTCAAAGTGCAAATAGGGACAATCCTATCGACGATTACTTTTCCGCACAGTCGTCATGACTTTCAGACAACCTGCTCAAGCTGTCTAGGGTAAGGTAGAAACTTTAAAAAGTCTCCAAAAATTATGCACTTCGACTGGGTGGTGGTCCCAAATCGTCAAAGGCTTGCACAAGATTATCAGCGATCTTACCGAGATCGATGGGGTAACTGTTATCCGCAATCGCCCGTCTAACGCGCTCGACTGCTTCGATGTCTATGGGGGCAGGCAGCTGCCGCATCGACGACAAGACCTCGCGAGAGGTGGAATTTATTTCCACTGCAACCTTCGCCGTCGAGCTCGCCTGAACAACAGGCACAGCGCCACCAACGCCGACAGCGTCATAGGTATCCACTTCAGAGGGCATTGATTCGGTCAGAACTTTTCCGCGAATAGCGTTTGCCTTTAAAGCCTCTTGCGCGATATTTTCGGTCGGCTTGACTGCCATCTGCATTGCAGCCGAGTTGCCCGTTATCGCTGTTGGTGCATCAACCATACGGTGTATCCTTATTAATTGATTGCAAACTGAATTTAGTCATTTTGCAATCGTGTGCCATTTCAAAGAAAACAGTAGCCAGATTTAGTTGTTAATTCAAACATCGATACACTAAAAAAGAAAAAAATAGTCCGTAACCGCCAGTTCAAGACTTAATTTAGCAAAAAAACCGGTTTATTTTATAATTATCCTACGTGTATTAAGTTAATTAGATGCTTTATTTTGCACCCGGGGCAAATAATTAATCGACTTAAGCGAATCACCGAATCGAATATCAGTCTTTTTATAGTATTTTTCACCAATGATTCGCCGTTTAAAATTTATTGTCAGCCCGCATTTGAAAAAACACTTATTCTATCGCAAGTAATCCATGGGCAATAAATACGGCGTCATTTCTCTAATCTTAATGGGTATTTTCCAGTCAGGGTAAACTGATGGTAAATCGCTTGAACGTTTCGCTGTGAAAAAAGCAGAGTGTAATTTTCAAATTTACTTTTAGCCTTGAAAATTAATCTGTGCTTTGATGGCAACCTCACGGTCAGAAGCCAACTCAAACGCGGTTAAAGCCGCGTCTAATGGCAAACTGTGAGTGATCAGGGGCTTTACGTCAATCAGGCCCTTTTGCATCATCCCGACCGCAATAGCGAACTCGGGATGAAACCGAAACGACCCTCTTAATATGATTTCTTTTGCGGTAAGGCTTTGCATCGGAACCTGCATATCCCCGCCAAGACCCAGTTGCACCAGCGTGGCGCCGGGGCGCAAAACCGCGACCCCGCCGCTCAGCGCGCTTGCCGCGCCAGAGCACTCAAACTGCACGTCAATACTGCCCTTGGCTGCGCCAAAGCGGCTTAGCGCCTCTGGTTCTTTGGCCATATTATGCACAGCATCCGCCCCTGCTTGCGCAGCTTTTTGCAGAGTGAAATCCGACAGATCCGTTGCGATCACCGTGCCAGCACCTGCGCGACGGGCAGCCATAATAGTCAATATACCGATTGGTCCACAGCCGGTCACAAGAACGGTTTTGCCAACCAGATCACCAACTTGTCGCACCGCATGCAGGCTGACTGCTAACGGTTCGGCCATCGCCGCTTCGCCCGCAGTAAGACCGTCTGCCGGCACGCATTGTTCAGCATCGGCGATGAGCTGCTGCTGAAACGCGCCCTGAATGTGAGGAAAGGGCATTGCGCTGCCATAAAACCGCATATTCAGGCAATGATTTTGCTGACCAAGCAGGCAATATTCACAGCTATTACATGGGCGCGACGGGGAAATCGCCACAAGCTGGCCAATCTCAAGCCCAGTGACACCCGCACCAAGCTCTCGGATTATACCCGCCACCTCGTGGCCCAAAACCATCGGCTCGCGCAGTCTGATCGGCCCAAAGCCGCCATGTTGATAATAATGCAAATCCGAACCACATATGCCACCGGCCTGCATCTCGATGGCTACCTGTCCCGCTACTGGCGCATCAACGGGCCGTTCTTCGATTCTCAGATCTTGTGCAGCATGGATAACGATCGCTTTCATTAGGCACCTATTTCCAAGCTGTACATTGTTTCACAAGATACCGATAACCGACCCCAACGCCAAGGCCAATAAGATTAATAACAATCAGGAAACAGGATATGTCATCATCACTCTTCAATTTAGCCGGGAAATCTGCATTGATCACCGGATCCAGTCAAGGCATCGGCTATGCGCTGGCGAAAGGCCTAGCGGCTTCGGGCGCAAAAATCATCCTAAACGGCAGAGACCAGACCAAATTGCAGGCGGCAGCAGACAGCCTTTCCGCTACGGGTGCCGATGTACAAACGCTTGGAGTTGATGTCACCGATCATTATGCTGTGCGCGCAGCCGTTGACGGGTTTGAGGATACATCCGGCACAATCGATATTCTGGTCAACAATGCTGGCATGCAACACCGCACCGAGTTAGAGAATTTTCCCGCCGACGCCTTTGAAAAGTTACTGCAAACCAATGTCGCCTCGGTGTTTCATGTCGGCCAAGCCGTGGCGCGTCATATGATTGACCGCAAAGCCGGTAAAATTATAAATATCGCCAGTGTGCAATCAGCCTTGGCTCGCCCCGGCATTGCCCCATACACAGCCACCAAAGGCGCGGTGACAAACTTGACAAAGGGTATGGCCACCGACTGGGCCAAGCACGGGTTACAGTGCAACGCGATCGCACCGGGCTATTTCGACACCCCGCTAAACGCAGCACTTGTAGCCGACCCAGACTTTAGCGAATGGCTGGCCAAGCGCACCCCTGCTGGACGTTGGGGCAATGTCGAAGAACTGGTTGGTGCTTGCGTGTTTCTCTCCTCGGGCGCGTCAAGCTTTGTCAACGGCCACACACTTTATGTCGATGGCGGAATCACGGCTTCGCTCTAATTCACGGGAATAAAGCAACCTCAAACGGCTGCAATCTGGGCCAATCAAAGGTGACCCCGATCCCCGGACTATGGGGGGCGACGGCACAATGGTCGGCAATCACCAAAGGTCGCGTCGTATAGCGGTCAATCGGGAAGCTGTGCACCTCGAGCCAACCACCATGGGCCTGACCACTGACCAGACTGACATGCAATTCCTGCATTCCGTGACTGCACACGGGCACGCCGGCCAGCGCACTGTGACCGGCCACTTCGAGCCAGCCAGTAATGCCACCGCAATTCGAGGCATCTGGCTGGATAAAGCCCAATTCTGACTGGGCCAAAGCCATTTCAAATTCATGAATGGTGTGCAGGTTTTCACCCTGCGCCACAGCAATACCTGTGCTTTGCGAAACCCGCGCATACCCGCGATAATCATCGGGAATAACCGGCTCTTCAAACCAGTATATATCTTGGTCTTTCACCGCGTTGCCCAGCGCGATTGCCTCAGCGACGCTCAGCGCATAATTGGCATCCATCATAAAGGTCACATCAGGGCCGATCAGTGCACGAACTGCGCGAATTCGGGCCACATCATCGGCCATATCAGGTTGGCCAATTTTGATCTTAACCGCGTTGAACCCCGCCGCCAGATAGCCTTCCACACTGGCCAGCAATTTTGGCAATGCAAAACCAAGATCAATCCCGCCAGCATAAGCCTGGCAGCGATCTGATGCGCCGCCAGTTATTTTCCATAGCGGTATGGCGGCAGCTTTCGCGCGCAAATCCCACAACGCGATATCAATCGCCGATATTGCAAAGCTGACGATACCCCCGCGGCCGACATAATGCAGATGCCACTGCATTTTCTGGTACAACCCTTCAACGTCACCGGCATCTTCGCCAATCAGCAGATCGGCCAGATCGTGGGTAATGACCGCAGCCGTGGCCACACCCCCACGCCCCCCGTTATAGGTATAGCCCGTAGCGCTGCGACCATCGCTCAAGGTGATCGTCGCGGTGATCAGATGAAAATGGCTGTGCGCCCCGTGTTTTGCATCGGTCAGCACCTCATCAAGCGGAACGTTGAACAGGCGTGCTTTGACGCCGGTAATTTTGTTCATCGCAGCCTCTTACATGTCCCCGCATTCTGGAACTGGGCTTATCACTGTGCCATTTTCCAAATGTTGCAGCAGATTATCAACCGTAAGATTGCCCATCGCGGCGCGGGTCTCATGGGTGGCGCTGCCTACGTGGGGCAGCAACACAACATTGGCCATCTGCCGCAGCGCCGCTGGTACTTTCGGCTCTTGCTCGAACACATCAAGGCCCGCCCAACCCAAACGCCCCTCTTGCAACGCGGCAATCATCGCCGTCTCGTCCACCACAGATCCACGGCTGACATTGATCAGCGTGCCCTTGGGGCCCAGCGCGTTGATCACCTCGGCATTGACCAGCTTACTGGTGGCCTCACCACCCGGGGTGATACAGACCAGCACATCCGCTGCCTGCGCCATATCGACCAGACTTTCGCAGTACTGATAGGGAACCATTTTCTGGCTGCGCGCATGATACAAGATTGTGGCGTTGAACGGTGCCAGCTTGTCGGCAATCGCCTGCCCGATCCGCCCCAAACCCACGATGCCCACAACTTGATTGTCAGCCGACCGGCTCAAAGGGGCGTTACCACCAGTTTCCCAATCGCCCGAACGTACATGTGCATCATCCGCCAACAGGTTGCGATAACACGCCAGCATCAGCATCAACGCAGTGCTCGCCACTTCGGCGTTCAGGACATTTGGCGTATGCGTCACCATAATGCCACCTGCCCTTGCCAAGCTGGTATCAATCGCATCATAGCCGACGCCGTAACAGCTGATCAGCTTAAGATCAGGCATGGCCTTGATATAGTTAGGCTTGACACCATCGTGGCCATTGGTGGCGACGTAGTGAATTTTAGATCCGTGCTCGGCCAACCAAGACACAGGATCCGCAGCATCTTCCAGCCGATGAACCGTGAAAGCCGCCTCGAGGCGTTCCAGCATCTCGGGGGTCGCGCCACCAATAAGAAGTAAATCAGTCATATTCAGGTATCCTGTGTCACTGTTTGACGTTGTTGGCCAAGGCCTTCGATATGCAAGTCCATCACATCACCGGTTTTCAGATAAACCGGTTTGGGCTTCATCCCCAAAGCGACCCCAGGTGGGGTGCCCGTGCTGATCACGTCTCCGGGATGCAGCGTCATCAACCCCGATAAATGCTCAATAATCTCGGCCACATTAAAGATCATCGTCTTGGTATTTCCAGTCTGGCGACGGCTGCCGTTGACATCGAGGGTCATATCAAGGTTTTGCGGATCAGGAATATCGTCGCGGGTCACCAGCCAAGGCCCGGTGGGGCCAAAAGTGTCACAAGATTTGCCCTTGGTCCACTGGCCCGTCAAATTAGCCTGAAAATGCCGCTCTGAGACGTCATTGATGATGCAATAGCCTGCAACATATTCCAAGGCATCGGCTTTACTGACATATTTCGCCGCCTTGCCGATCACGACGCCCAGTTCAACCTCCCAATCGGTGCTGACCGACCCACGCGGCATCGAGACATCATCATTGGGTCCCACAACCGCTGAGTTGGCTTTGAAAAACAAGATGGGATGCTCGGGGATTGCTGCGCCAGTTTCCGCCGCATGATCAGAATAATTCAGCCCAATACATAAAAACTTGCCGATATTTCCAACACAGGGGCCAATCCTTGGCGCGCCCGAGACTTTGGGCAACGTTGCGCTGTCCAGCGCGCGCAAACGCGCCATTGTCGCATCAGAAAGATCTGCACCGCCGATGTCTGTCACATGGCCAGACAGATCGCGCAACTCACCGTTTGCATCAATCAACCCCGGTTTCTCGGCGCCATCCGCACCATAACGCACTAACTTCATCGTTTGGTATCCTTAATGATTGTCACGCGGCATAAACTTGCGCGCAATGTCTTGATAATTATCTGCATCTTTGAGAATCATTCCCTTATCAAAGGGACCTACCTTTTCGCGGAAATACTGTTGCCAAGGTGATTGACTTTCAGGCATTGCATAGCCGTTGGTCTCAAGAATGCGCGCCCGCGCTGACAGCGCATCGTGCGACACCAGCATATCCGCGCTGCACTGGTTCAAATCAATCCGCACCCGATCGCCCGTTTGCAGCAAAGCCAACCCGCCCCCAGCCGCGGCCTCAGGCGAGGCGTTCAAAATAGACGGGCTGCCAGAGGTCCCCGATTGCCGACCGGCCCCGAGACAAGGCAACGCCTCAACACCTTGTTTCAGCAAATACGCAGGCGGGCGCATATTCACCACCTCAGCCCCCCCCGGATAGCCGATCGGACCGGTGCCACGCATGAACAAAATACATCCCGTATCGATGTTTTCTGTGGGATCGTCGATCCTGTGATGAAAGTCATCCGGCCCATCAAACACCACGGCCCGACCTTCAAAGGCGTTCATATCCTCAGGGTTCGACAGATAGGTCGCCCGAAAACTGTCACTAATAACGCTTGTTTTCATGATTGCACTGTCAAACAGATTGCCACTGAGGTTAATAAAGCCAGCATTTGGTTTGATTGGCGCAGCAGCCGATTTGATCACATCAAGGTTTTCCGAGCGCCGCGCGCCGCAGTTCTCGCCCATCGCCTGCCCATTGACCGTCAGCGCATCGGGATGGGGCAATAGACCCTGCGCGATAAGTTCGCCAACAACCGCCGGCACGCCGCCGGCGCGGTGATAATCTTCGCCCAAATACGTACCCGCTGGCTGCAGGTTAACCATAAGCGGCACATGGTGCCCCACAGCCTGCCAATCATCATTGTCCAGTGCCACGCCGAGATGTCGCGCAATCGCATTGAGGTGAATGGGCGCATTGGTCGACCCACCAATTGCAGAATTGACAACGATGGCATTTTCGAATGCGGCGCGTGTCATGATGTCACTGGGACGCAGGTCTTCCCAGACCATGTCCACAATGCGGCGTCCGGTTTCATAGCTGATCTGACCGCGCTCGCGATACGGTGCGGGGATCGCCGCCGCACCAGGCAATTGCATACCCAAGGCCTCGGCCAGAGAATTCATCGTCGTCGCAGTTCCCATCGTGTTACAGTATCCCACAGACGGCGCCGAACTGGCCACCATATCCATGAAGCCTTCATTGTCGATTTCCCCCGCCGCCAGCATCTCGCGGGCTTTCCACACAATGGTGCCAGAGCCGGTGCGCTTGCCCTGAAACCAGCCGTTGAGCATTGGCCCGACGGATAGGGCAATGGCCGGAATATTCACCGTGGCGGCCGCCATCAGCAGCGCCGGCGTGGTTTTGTCACAGCCGATGTTCAGAACGACCCCGTCAATTGGATAGCCAAACAACGTTTCAACCAGCGACAGATAGGCCAGATTGCGATCCAGCATCGCCGTTGGGCGCTTGCCAGTTTCCTGAATAGGATGCACTGGAATTTCAATCGGCGTGCCACCCGCCGCAAGAATACCGTCCCGGACCCGTTTTGTCAGTTCGATATGGTGCCGGTTGCACGGGCTTAGATCACTGCCCGTCTGGGCAATACCAATGATTGGCTTGCCCGATTGCAGCTCTTGCCGGGTCAGACCATAGTTTAAATAGCGCTCAAGATAGAGCGCTGTCATTTCAGGATTATCGGGGTTCATAAACCACTTGCGCGACCGCAGATCAGCTATGTCTATTTTTTTCATTTTCTCACCCCGACCAGCCGCCATCAATGACGTGACCTTGCCCCGTGGTAAAGGCACTCTCGTCACTGGCCAGATAGACCACAAGAGCTGCAATTTCTTCGGCCTTTGCGATCCGCCCCATGGGTTGGCGCGCGACAAAAGCTTTCATGGCCGCGTCGTAATCTCCTGTGGCCCTGAGCCGGTCGTGCAAACTTGGGCTTTCAACGGTGCCGGGGCAGATTGCATTACAGCGGATGCCTTGGGTGATATAATCGATGGCGACAGATTTGGTCAGCCCTAAAACGGCGGCTTTGGTGGTGCCGTACACGAATCGATTCGGCGCCCCGATAATTGATGAACAGGCCGACGACATATTGATGATTGAGCCCGAGCCGCGCGCCAGCATCCCCGGTAGCGCAGAACGAATGGTGCGCAACATTGACCGGACATTCAAATCAAACGCAAAATCCAAATCGTCATCAGACATATCGAGGATTGTCCCGTTATGCACAAATCCGGCACAGTTGAACAACACGTCAGGTTGCGCCCGCTCAATGCCGGCAGCAACGCTGGCATCATTGCACACATCAAGCTCGAAAATCTCAATATTTTCGTGATTTCCCTCACCAATCGTGGATAGGGCTGTCATATTTACGTCCGAGGCAAACACCTTGGCGCCCTCTGCTGCCAACGCAAATACAGAGGCCCGGCCAATGCCCTGCGCCGCCGCTGTCACCAGGACATTTTTCCCTTTAAGTCTTTGTGTCATACTACTACCAATCAGTTTTACCCGGTAGAAACCTCTTTCCACCTTCATCTGTGTCAATGGCCTTTGCGGACACCCTCATTACTGCTATTTTGCCAAAGAGCGCAGTCAAAAAACCAAAAACAAATCCCGGATGCACCCTATGGCAAGGTCTGGAGTTTGGCTATAGGCTAAGGTCAACAAACCGCTGCTGAGGATATTCAACATGACCGTTTCTTCAAAAATTGCCTTTATTGGCATCGGGTTGATGGGCTTGCCAATGGCAAAACACCTATTAGCCGCAGGCCATCAATTGGTCGCTTGGAACAGAACTGCCACCAAAGCTGCGGCACTTACCGAATGTGGCGGCGTCGTTGCCGAAACCCCCGATCAAGCGGTCCATGGTGCGGATTTTATCATCACAATGCTGTCTGACGGCGCCGCAGTTGACGCAATATTAGCGAACCCAGAACTGCGAGCGGCGCTGCGCCGGGGCAGCCTCTGGATCGATATGTCCAGCACGCAACCTACGCAGGCGCGGGCGCAATCAGCACGGCTTGATGAACCGGGAATTGCGCATCTGGATGCACCGGTTTCAGGGGGCACCAAAGGCGCCGACGCGGCCAGTCTCGCCATTATGGAAGGTGGGCAAGAAAAAGCCTTTTCCGCCGCGCTACCAGTTTTGTCTGTTCTGGGCCGGCCGGTCCATGTCGGCCCATCCGGATCAGGCCAGCTTGCAAAACTGGCAAATCAGGCAATTGTTGCCGTCACAATTGGCGCTGTGGCGGAGGCCATGCTGCTGCTTGACAAAGGCGGCGCCGACCCGGCGGCAGTGCGAGACGCCCTGCGCGGTGGCTTTGCCGACAGTACCATTTTACAACAACATGGCACACGCATGACAACCAACAACTTTGCGCCCGGTGGATTATCAAAACTGCAGCTTAAAGATCTCAATAACGTTTTAAGCGAAGCCAACGACCTCAATCTCAGCCTGCCCGTTACCCAGCACATTCGCGATCGTTTCGACCATTTCGTACACCAGATGAACGGTGCAGAACTGGACCACGCCGGCTTGTACCTTGAATTACAATCCCGCAACAGCGAAGGCTAAAACCGCCGTCCTTCAGTCATTCGCAAAGCCTGTAAATCACCAAGATTTTTTTTCCGGCAAAGGCTGTGCCAGATTGCGAGACAGATGGTCATGAATTAACCGGCGCAGTAAATCCTCGTCGCGGTCAAGCGCCGCCTCTAAGATGCCCTGATGCTGGAGGATGTTCTCTGGGACATAAATTGTATCGCTATCTGCGTTGATCAGTTGCTGACGAAACTGCTGGTAAATAATGGAATGGGTGCGTTTGAGGGTCAAAGAACCGCAGGCATCAATTAAGGTTTCATGAAATTCCTGCTCCGCGGTACTCCATAGATCAAATAACGGCTCCAATTCTGCTTTTGAACGGGCACGCATTTCAATATGGGACAGTTTATGGTGGGCCGCAGACAGCCGCGCCTCCCAAGCGACGCCACCAAGCCGGATAGACAAGCAGGCGCCTTCGCACTCGAGCAAAATCCGCATATGGGTTAATTCATGCTGCACAACACGCGAGACTTGCGGTACGCGAAAGCCGCGCTGTTCTTTGAAGGTCACCACGCCAACCGTCGACAGCCTGAACAACGCCTCGCGGATCGTACTGGCAGAGCAGTTATAATCTTTTCGCAATTGCTCGGGCTGCAATTTTAGATCAGCAACAAATCCGCCGGCTACCAACCTCTGGTGTAATAATTTGTAAACATCAGTTTCTTCCACCATTCCAAACCTTTCATATTGAAGTTGTTTTTAAATAAAAATTTTCGAAATTAAAGGCCGTTATCGAAATAATCAAAAAATACAATATTCTCTTGCTGAATATTGTTCCCGCGATTACCATTTGCGACAGCGATAACAAAAGCCGCATTTGGCTGAAACTGTTCGCGAACAAGTGTCTTGGGAGGACAATATGAATCTATTGAAAAAGGCAGCATGTGTTGCTGGCGTGGCAGCCTTGGCGGCGTCCACTGCTCTAACGGCATCAGCAGCGACAACAAACCTGCGAATCCAAACTCACTTTTCTGAAGAAAGCCCGAACGGCAAACTTGCAGCAGAGTTCATTGACAATATTCAAACAATGTCCGGTGGCGACGTGACCATCGAGATGTTTTATTCGTCGTCCGTTGTTACCTCTGTGGAAACCTTTGACGCCGCAGCTACAGGCATTCTTGATTGCGATATGACCGGTGGTGCGTATCAAACTGGTAAAAATCCTGCATTCCAGTTTGTCGGTGACATCATGGGCGGTTATGATTCGCCTTGGGATCAGTACAGCTGGCTCTATAATGGCGGCGGATACGAAGCGGCCCAAGATCTGTACAACAAATATGATATGCAGTTTATTGGCTGGTGGATTCCAGGCATGGAAAGCCTGTCCTCGTCCAAGCCGATCCGTAACGCGGAAGATTTCAAAAACTGGAAATTCCGCTCGCCTCCAGGATTGGCGACAATGGTCTTTGCAAACCTTGGCGCATCCCCGATCGTGATGGATTTCACAGAAATCTTTACCGCATTGGAAACCGGCATCATCGATGGTGCGGATGCATCGAACATTGCAACCAACGTGAGCCTTGGCCTGTATGACATCGTCAAGCACACCAACTATCCCGGCTTCCATTCGATGCCATCTGACCACCTCGCTTGTAACAAAGCCGTTTGGGATGCAATGCCAGAAAGCCACCGTCGCATTATCTCAGTTGCGATGGAATCGTTGGCGTTTAAAACGTCTATGCAGGTTGGCAAAGGCATGACCGCTGCAGCCTCTAAAATGGCGGCAGAAGGTGTGACACTGCACGACTGGTCACCCGAAGATCGCGCCAGCTTCCGTGCCGCAGCTCAAGCCGCTTGGTCTGATTTTGCGACCACACCAGAAGCCAAAGCACTTTTGGCCAGCCACATCAGCTATCTGACAGAGCTCGGTCTGGTTGACTAAGCCCTTCTAACGAAGTTGAACCCCAAGTCAGGGCCTTATCAGGCCCTGACTTTTTTAAGATATCCATCCAAAGGTGTATTGGGCTTCCCAATGGAAATAACCAAAATCACCAGCCACATTCTGCAATATGCGCTGCCACAAGTTTTGGGATATTCCCAACAGTTCTATCAAAAGCGTACAGCCCACCTCATCGAAGTTGAGACAGATGAAGGCATCTCCGGTTGGGGGGAATGTTTTGGGCCCGGCAATATAGCCTTGGCGAATCGCACAATTGTCGAACATGTGATCCAGCCGCTGATCTTGGGTATGGACCCGATCGATCGCGATGTAATCTGGCACAAAGTCTATAATCTCACCCGTGACCACGGTCAGAAAGGTATGCCGTTGCAGGCCCTGTCAGGGGTCGACATTGCCTTGTGGGACATTGTCGGCAAGGTCTCTGGACTTCCCCTATATCAATTGTTGGGTGGAGCCCACAGACGCCAAATCCCGGTCTATGGCTATGGCATGATGCTGCGACAAGAAGGTATCGCCGACCTCAAAGCGCGCTTTGCAGACGAGGCGCTTGCAATCCAGCAAAGCGGATTCGTCGCCACAAAAATGAAAGTCGGGCTTGGCCCCAAACCAGATTTGGAACTTGCCACCGCCGTTCGCAAGGCCGTGGGTGATGATTACCGTTTTATGGTCGATGCCAATCACTGTTACACTACCAGCGATGCCTTTTATGTTGGGCGCGGGTTGGAAGATTTAGATGCCTACTGGTTTGAAGAACCAATCGCCCCGGAGGATCATGACGGATACCGCGAATTGCGCGCCGGCCTTAAGATCAATATTGCTGGAGGAGAGGCGGAGTTTAATCGTTGGGGATGGCGAGCTCTGCTGGAAACAAGAGGCTTGGATATTGCACAGCCCGAAGTTTGCGCTTTGGGCGGCATTTCAGAATATTTGCGGGTACTGGCCTTGTGCCACGCCCATTTTACCCCGGTGGTGAATCATGTCTGGGGCTCGGCCATCGCCGTGGCCACCAATATGCATCTGTTGGCAGCCATGCCAAATTTGCCAGGCGGGCTGCACCCATGGGAACCCATGTTGGAATTTGACACCACGGATAACAAATTTCGCGATAATCTGCTACAAGAGCCGCTTAATATCCAGAATCAGGTTGCATCCAATAACGGGTATGTAGCACTTCCGACCGGCCCCGGACTGGGTGTGACGCCTGACCGAGACGTCTTGAACCACTACAACATAAACAATTCCTAGTTTGACCACAGGCTCAAAGGAGTATCACCGTGCCCGAAACCAAAATAAATCACAAAGAATGGTACGTGCCGATTGCGTTCATTTTGTGCTTTGGCTGGCTGGCCTGGCACTTTCCATTTTTCACGCTTGATTTTATGACACCAGAAGATCCTTCGCTTCTTGAGCAGCTTTCAAGCCAAATGATGCGCAATGATGTCACCCCTAACCTGCCAGGGTTGTTCGGGGGTTATGCCGATATTGTTGACTGGACTGCGCTTATTGCGATGCCTATTTTGTTTATTATCGGGGTCTTGACCGTAGAAAGGGCGCGTATGGAAATCGAAATCTGGCGACCTGTAGACCGTGTCGCTGTCTTTATCGGCCGGGTCACGATGGTTCTGATCAGTGCACTGACCACAGTGATGATATATGAGGTCTTTTTGCGCTATGTTGTTGAAGCGCCAACGCTTTGGGCCAATGAACTGTCACTTTGGGTGGCAGGCTTTATCTTTTTATTTTCCGGGCTCTATGCAATGCAGCAACGTAGTCATATTCGAATTTTCATCATCTATGATGTTTTACCGCGCTTCCTGCAGCGGACCTGTGATGTACTTTCTACAACGTTGATTGTCATATTTGCTTTTTCATTGTGTTACGGCGGTTATGGAGAATCGTTCACAAAGTTCTATACTTGGGAAACCTTTGGTACGGCATTTGATCCCCCAATTCCCGCGACCTTGAAACCCGCTATCCTCGTGGCGGTAGCACTCGTCGCGTTACAAGCCGTATTAAATTTGGTCTCCGATTGGAATATTGAGCCAGTAAAACACACTGCAGCGGATGATATTGACAAAGAAGAGCTTGAAGCCATCAAACGTAGTGTAGGATCAAACTAATGGATATCGGAACAATTTCACTTCTCCTGCTCTTAGGGCTTTTCTTTCTGTTGGCGATTGGCATGCCACTGGGCCTTGCCTCTGCGATCCTTGCAGTATTTGTCTTGGTAATGAAATTTGAGCCTGCACTTTTGTCAAACCCACTAAGTTTTGGGTGCCCCGACTGGTACACTGAGGCCAACCCCGGAGCGAGATGTATCCTGACCGGCAGGCCCGGGGCGGGTCCGCTCAATATCTTACAACAAAAAATTTATGGCGTGCTTACCAGCTATGTGCTGATTTCAGTCCCACTGTTTATTTTTATGGCGTCACTTCTAGAAAAATCCGGCATCGCCAAAGATATGTATGCGTCCCTAAATGTATGGCTCAGCAGAACTCGGGGCGGCATCGCCATCGTAACTTCGATCATGGCCGTTATCATGGCCGCCATGTCAGGCATTATCGGTGGTGAAGTTGTACTTTTGGGCCTGATTGCCCTGCCACAAATGCTAAAGCTGGGGTATAATCAAAACCTTGCGATTGGCACGATTTGCGCCTCAGGCTCGCTTGGCACAATGATCCCCCCCTCGATCGTGTTGATCATGTATGGGCTAATTACAGAAACCTCGATCAAGGCGCTGTTCACGGCCGCCTTTTTGCCAGGATTTATGTTGGCAAGCTTTTTCATTATCTACATCATCATCCGCACCCAGTTGCGGCCCGAAGATGCGCCTTTGCCTGATCCCGAGCCCGGCGAGCCTGAGGGACGTGAGAAATCGGTGCTGTTTGCCACATTCCTCACCATTTTGGTTGCAGGATTTTCCTCGGTGCTGTTTTTGCGGGTGTTGTTTTTCACTGTTACTGGGCAAAATGCCGACTTGGGTGACACTGTAGACCCTATTGTCTGGGGGACGCCAGACTATGTGATCTGGTTTGCGGCCTCAACAGGCATCGCCCTGCTGTTGCTGTTTTTTATCTTTGGTCTCGAACGCACCAAACTCGCCTGGTCAATGGGCAAGGGCTTGGTCCCGCCCATCGTGGTTATCGGTGTTGTCCTAGGGTCGATATACGGCGGCATCACTGGAATTACTGAGGCTGCGGGTATGGGTGCCGTTGCCGTTTTAATTATTGCGACCCTACGCGGTGAAGCCAATTTCGAGCTGATTTGGGACAGCTTGATGCGTACGATGAAATCAACCGGGACCATTATCTGGGTCACCATGGGCGCCGCGGCGCTGGCGGGTGCCTACACAATCGCCGGCGGACCACGCTTTGTCGCAGACCTTATTGTCGGCTCAGAAATGCCCACAATGTTTGTGCTGTTGTCGATGATGTTTATCTTATTAATTATGGGTGCTTTTATGGACTGGGTGGGCATTGTTTTACTGATCATTCCAGTCTTCCTGCCCATCGTTATGCGCTTACCGATTGAAGAAATTGGCGTTTTTGGTCAATTGGAGCCAAGACATGTCGCAACCTGGTTTGGCGTGCTGTTTTGTATGAATATGCAAGTCAGCTTCTTGTCGCCCCCGTTTGGTCCGGCGGCGTTTTATCTCAAATCAGTGGCACCGCCGCATATCTCGCTGACCGATATATTCAAAGGCTTTCTGCCATTCATCGGCATACAGCTTGTCGCATTGACCGTGTTATTGCTGTGGCCGTCGATCATAACGGTTCTGCTGTAACGCACTGAAACGGCGCGTGTGCGGGGCCTGTGCTCCGCGCGCGCTCGCGATGTTATAAAAGACCACAAGACAGATGTGCGCCGGACACTTGGCGCGTACCGAGGGAACAACCATGGACTTTATCCGACTGGACGCCTCCGACAACGTCGTCACCGCGACCCATGCACTGGAAGCCGGCACCATCATAGAAGACCTGCGCACAATGGGCCTTATTCCGTCCGGCCATAAAATTGCCACCAAAGCCATAGGCAGTGGCGCTGAGGTGCGTAAATATGCGCAGCTGATCGGATATGCCTCGCAAAACATTGCAGCGGGTGATCACGTGCACACGCATAATGTAGAATTTCGCAATATCGATATGGCTTATGAATATTGCAATGACCTACGCCATCTCCAAAAGGTGCCACACGACCGACGCGACAGTTTCATGGGCTTTCGTCGCGAGAATGGCACTGTCGGTACTCGCAATTACATCGCCGTTGTCACATCGGTGAATTGTTCGGCCACCGCCGCCCGAATGATTGCCAACGCCTTCACCCCTGAGGTGATGGCTGATTATCCAAATGTTGATGGTGTCGCTGCCTTTGTGCATGGAACCGGTTGCGGCATGGCCGGTGATGGCGATGGCTTTGAAGCACTGCAACGGGTGATGTGGGGCTATGCCCGCCATCCCAATCATGCCGGCGTGCTGATGGTGGGGCTAGGGTGTGAAATGAACCAAATCGACTGGCTGCTTGAGGCCTATGGGCTCAAACAGGGGCCCCTGTTTCAAACAATGAACATTCAATCTGTGGCGGGCCTGCGCCGTACAGTTGAATTGGGCATCCAAAAAATAAAAGCCATGTTGCCGCTGGCCAATCAGGCAACGCGCAGTTCGTGCCCGGCGTCTGAGTTGAAAGTTGCGCTGCAATGTGGTGGCTCTGACGCTTGGTCAGGGATCACTGCCAACCCGGCTTTGGGGTATGCCTGTGACCTGCTGGCCGCACAGGGCGGCACCGGTGTTTTGGCAGAAACCCCCGAAATTTATGGAGCAGAGCATTTACTTACGCGCCGCGCGATTGACCAAGGCACCGGCGACAAGCTGATTGGATTGATCCGCTGGTGGGAAGATTATACCGCGCGCAACAAAGGCAGTATGGATAACAACCCAAGCCCCGGCAATAAAACTGGCGGTTTAACCACAATTTTAGAAAAATCGCTTGGCGCGGCGGCAAAGGGGGGCACCAGCCCCTTGATGGGCGTCTATAAGTATGCCGAGACGGTCACCGCCCGTGGTTTTACCTTCATGGACAGCCCGGGCTATGATCCAGCCAGCGTCACCGGGCAGATTGCTGGCGGATGCAATCTGGTGTGTTTCACCACCGGGCGCGGCTCTGCGTTTGGCTCCAAACCCGCCCCCACAATCAAAGTTGCAACCAACAGCACAATGGCAAAGCGCATGGTCGAAGATATGGATGTAGACGCTGGAACCATGCTGAGCAATGGCGACACTCTGGAACAAAAAGGCCAAGAAATATACGACTTGTTTTTACGCGTGGCCAGCGGCGAGCAATCAAAATCTGAGCGGCAGGGCTTGGGCGATTACGAATTTGTACCGTGGCAAATCGGAGCTGTGATGTGAAACGCGTCTTGGTGATAGGCAACGGTTTGATCGGAGCCAGACATGCAACTTTGGTGCAACAGCATCCAGACTGCACATTGATTGGGGTCGTCGAACCGAATACAGATCTGCACAGAGATGCCGATGTGCGTTACTTTAATAATCTCGCAGAGGTCACCGCCGATGTTGATGGCGCGATCATCGCCACACCGACGCACCTTCACAGCGGCCATGGTATTGATGCGGCGCAGCGGGGCTGGGATATCTTGATTGAAAAGCCAGTGACCGCAACTCTGCAAGAAGCCACTCAACTGGCCCAGGCCGTTCAAAAATCAGGCGTAGCAAGCCTTGTCGGACACCATCGACGCTATCACCACAGCGTTCAGCATCTCAAGAAAATGGTTGGTAACGGAGAGATCGGCACACCTATCACTGCGACAATGATCTGGGCGATGCGCAAACCTGATGCGTATTTCGAGGAAAACTGGCGTACAAAATCTGGCAGCCCTGTCATGATCAATCTGGTGCATGATATTGATATTCTACGATTTGTATTGGGCGAAATTATCGACATCACAGCCGTTGGGGCAGCCCATATCAGAGCCACCCACCGTATTGAGAGCGGCGCGGTTGCAATGCTTTTTGCCTCGGGGGCAACTGCCGCTATCAGCTTTGCCGACACAACACCCAGCCCGTGGGGCTTTGAGGCGGGAACAGCCGAAAACCCTCATATAGCAGCCAGCGGTCAGGATATGCTTTGGTTAACCGGCACGCGCGGGGGGGTTTCTTTCCCATCGATGACCAAATGGTCTGGTGCTGAAGACTGGTCCCAATCCCCAACAGCCGAGCCCTTAAACATCGCCAACACCACACCGCTGCGGCGACAACTGGATCACTTTGTCGAAGTGATGGAGCGAAAGAGTGAACCTTTGATATCGGTTTTTGATGCGCAGAAAACTTTAGAAATAACGCTTAAGCTCGAAGAATTACTTTGCCAAAAGGTCTACAATACGGCGGTGGCAGCTAATCTTGCGAAGCTACCAACCCAAGTTAAGCATTAGAAAGAGCCCTAAAATGACACCCCATAAGGGCCAGACCCAGCCCATGCTGACCTGTCGCAGATACCTCAAAACGGAATTTACGCTAAACCGGCAAGTCGCTGGGGTGATTTTCGACATATCTGGTTACTAAGTATGGCTTTGCGCGCACCGGCGAACAGTGAAAACCCCAACCTTGGCATTGCGATGATGCTTGGCGCTTACTTCTTGTTTTCGCTGGTGGATACCTCAGTCAAATGGTTGCTCTACGCAGGGCTGGCCTCGTTTCAACTTGCCTTCATGCGCTATGCGTCGCATTTTATTATCAGTATTTTCTTAATCGCACGCGGCGGCATCACCCGGGATCGGTTTGCCACCGATCATTTCGGTCTTGTGATGTTCCGGGCATTTTTACTGGTCAGTGCAACCGCGTTAAACTTTATCGTGCTGCGCTATCTGTCGTTAACTGTTGTTTCGGCGATCATGTTCTCTGCGCCGATTGTCGTGTGTTTGCTGTCTTGGCCCATGCTGGGTGAACGGGTTGGGCCATGGCGATGGTTTGCTATCTGCTTAGGTTTTTTAGGTGTTATCGTGGTCATTCGCCCTTTCGGCGAGAGCTTTCACTGGGCCGCTTTATTGACCTGTTACAATGCGGCAGCGCTGGCACTCTATTCGATTTTAACACGCCGGTTGTCAGGGATTGTCGCAACTGAAACCATGCAATTTTATATGGGCCTTCTGGGCACAGTCAGCCTGCTGCCAATGGCGATCTGGACATGGGTCACGCCGCAATCGTTACTGGAATGGGGTTTGATGTGCACCCTTGGGGTCTGGGCTTGGGCAGGTCATGATTTACTGACCCGCGCGCATGGGTTCGCGCCCGCCAACACACTGATGCCTTATACCTATAGTTTTTTGATTTTTCTCACAATTGAGAGCTATCTTGTGTTTGCTGATATCCCCGACAGTATGACCTTGACCGGAGCAGGGATCATTATGCTGTCTGGATTGATCATCTGGAAACGTGCGCAAATCCGACAAAGCGACACCTGACCATGACATCCCGGCGCTACCGGGACTGAGATCCACAAACAGACATCCCTTGCGGGGCGTCCCAATGCATAACAAACCGGCCCAACTGCTTGGGATCCTCTGGCGGGCGGTAAAGTTTATGTCCTTTGTATCATTGGGTCGCAGCCAGCGTGGCGGCCGCACTGACAGGTGAGCCATTATTTTTCAAGAGAAGCAATCAAACCATTTCCATGAGCGCCGCACAGGCGGCACTCGGCAGTCCAAGACTGTAAAGCCGATTTTCGGAGTGCTGAGCGCAGTGATTTTTCGCAAGCAAGATGTTCCGTCCCCGATGACCACATAGACCTGCGTCGTTTTGCGCTTTTTCTGGCGAGATCGGTGCTGGGGGGATATTTAGACGGGCGGCACCAATGTGTGTTCGACGTCATAGCCAAGCGACAACGACACCAAAGATACCAGCGGCCATTTAGGCGCGTGACGAACCTGCGTGGGTCTTGGCTGAACGCCATGCAACCACTGCCCAGACTGTTTGGAAATGGCGCAAACGCAACAGTGTTCAGGATCGCAGCCACACACTCTTACCGTCGTCAGACCGCCCTGACACCGTTTTAGCCCGCCCTGACACCAGCGCAAGAGATCGTGGCGGTTGCTCTGCGTGAAACGTTACTGTGGTCACTGGACGATCCAATGGCCGTGGTGCGCGAGTTTCTGAACCCGACTATGTCTCGTTCGGGTCTAGATCCTTGTCTGCGTCGGCACGGGGCGGGACGTCTTCGTGACCGTAAAGCCACGGATGGCACACCTGAGCACAGTGGCTTGAAAGCGTATAAGCCCAGATATATCCATATTGACGTGAAATACCCGCCACACATGGCCAATGAAACGTCGCGGGGATATCTCTTTGTGGCAATCGACAGGGCCAGCCGGTGGGTCTTCATTGGCATGTATCGCCACAAGGCAGCCGCAACTGCCCAACGCTTTCTAGGCGACCTGAAACGTGCATGCCCGATCCGTATCCGCACCATTTTAACCGGTATGGCAAGGCGTTCACCGACCACCTTTTTGGCGTGCGTGGGCACCCTGCAACACGGCAGCGCGCGTTTGAAACGCTTTGCTCAACTCTCAGCATTGATCCCCGGCTGGCCCCACCGAGACCGCCGCAAACCAACAGCATGGTTGAGCGGTTCAACGGCCCTATCGAGGACGTACTGCAAAGACAACCTGTTGGATCTGGCGATAAGCTGGGGACGACGCTGCACCGCTATGTTTGGCTTTATAACCACCCGCTTGGACAATTAACTTTGGGCAGCAGAACGCCCTTGCAAGCTATGAAACAACGGCACAAACGCAAACCGACAATTGTTTATAAAAACAGCCATATTAAATCACAGGATTT
>Ga0114998_10001129_pt1 | contig 20357 bp, 7 predicted proteins | sample ArcticOcean_MG_C_5_FD_87044 | JGI IMG/M metagenome (GOLD analysis project Ga0114998, IMG submission 87044) | Marine microbial communities from western Arctic Ocean - ArcticOcean_MG_CB4_138 | ecosystem: Environmental > Aquatic > Marine > Oceanic | place: Arctic Ocean: Canada Basin | collected... | reverse complement strand
GTTCCTTTGATACATCTTCGTCATCTCTGAAAGGAACTGATCGTTCTCGAGTAGGACCATGACGTTCTGACCCTCTCTCTGTGAATACTCTCTGACCGCGACTGCACTGCGAACCTCGGCGTCCAAAAAGCGGCTCAATTAATCCTCTTTCGTTTCTATGTAACGTTCTAACTCTCTCTATAGCCTCTCGCTCTGAATAAAAAGTCCTCTCTCTCTCTATCTATCTACTCGTTACTCGTCCCTGTCTTCCTCTGTTCGTTTTTCGCTTTCGAAACGCGAAAAAAGAAATCCGCGATATATGCGTTTATTACGCAACACCGAAAAGCGAGCGGATAGTAAACTAAAACAGTATACGCTGATTACGAATCGATCTTTAACGATTCGAGATCTCTCTCTCTCTCGCGATTTAGGAAAGTTCTCTGCACAGGATGTTCGCTCGCGCGGTCCTACTAAATAAAAAGAACGAGTTCCCTACTGCCGAATTCTAGAGACGGAGTCTATCGAGAAGTCTAGGGTTTAGGGTTTGAGGACGCGAAAAAAGTTGGTTTCCAAAACTTCGCAGAACCTTGCTCGCGCTCGTTTAAATAATTAGCGTCAGGAAAACTTTTGGAGTAAAGCTTGAGAGCAGTAATACGTTACCTAAGGCGAGATTAAGAGAGAGAATTACGAGAGAGAATTAAGAGAGTAAGAGTGTAGCAAGCGATTCGTCGCGAAGAGAATCCGAATCTGAAGAAGGAGAAAAAAGTTGGTTTCCAAAACTTCAGAACTTCAGAACTTGCTCTGCTGCCCAGCTTTTAAAGAATAAGAGAAGTATTACTTTTGGATTAAAGCTTGAGAGCAGTAATACGTTACCTAAGGCGAGATTAAGAGAAGAATATAAGAGAGAAGAATTAAGAGAGAGTATAGGAGAGAGTAAGAAAAATGGATGCAGCCGAACAACAACTGCTTCTGCTGCGACATCAGGAACAAACGAAAGAAGAGATCTTGAGGGAGAAGGAGAACGAGTGCGAAGTACTGACGAAAACGAACGAAGAACAGGCGGTGCGAATGAGGAAAAGCGAGATCGAGAGGGATCGGTTGCGATTGGATGTAATCGAAGGGAGGAAGATCGAGCAGAAGATGAAGGTGTGTTCTTTCGAATTCGTTTTTGTTTTGTTTTGTTTTGTTTGTTAAACGAGTACCGAGTTTGTATATGTATTGACAATTTTGTGTTTTACGCGAATGTTAAACAGAGCGAAATGGCCGAGATGCACGCGCAGAGACGAGAGCTCGTTGAACGCATGGAACAGAAGAACATGGAGATACGCGAGAAGAACGCGGTGATTAACGAGAATTTGGAAAGGATCGAATCGTTAGCGAAAGAGAGGGGTGATTTTGAACGCGATACGCGCGCGAGCGAACAAAAGAGAAGAGAGCAGGATATTACGAAAAATCGAGTCGTGAAAGAGAAAGAACTCGCGGATGAACATAATAAATGGTTGCAATCGGAGCTCGAGAAGAAGAGCGAGGAGCTGTTTCAGGCGAGGAGGGAAGATGCGGAGAACGTAGCTTTGGCGAGGAAGAAAATCGAGGATTTGGTTTCGGAAAAGGTGAGATTAGTGAAGACGTTGGCGACGAAATCGGAGGCTTTGGATTCAGTGACTATGAAGTTTGAAAAGGCTTCGAATGATATGGTTTCTTTAAAAACGGCGTCGGCGAGAGAGCGCGATTCGTACGAAGCCGAGCTACGAACCGCGAAGCGAGTTTCAGAATTGTTAGAAGGAGAATCGAAATCGAATACGAACAAGATTGAGCGATTGGAGAATGTTTTGAGAGAAACTACAATTGCGGCTGAAGAAGCTGCGTCTGCACGAGCGAGCGAAAAAGCGGTTTCACAAAAGAAGATTGAGCAACTCGAACACGATTTAAAAGAAGCGTTGAGACGAGAAGACGTTTTGAACGCCGAAGTTTTAAAACATAAAAATAGTTGGAAAATATCAGACGACGATACTTTATCTGGATTATCAAAAACTGCAATCGAGCAAAAATTGTCCAAAGATGGGTTGACATTAATCAAGGCGTATGAGCTTTACCGCGAACAAGAAAACGCGTGTGAGATTGAAAAAGCCAAACGCGTCGACGTTGAAACGAAACTCAACGACATCGTCGCAGAGTTAACTGCAAAAGCGCCAGAGTTGAGAGAAATGGAAGACATGCACGGTATGGCTCTCGATGAGAATGAACGCTTAGAGATTAAACTCTCCGAAACCGTACTCGAAACCGAAAGTTTGAGACGAGAAGTGAACGAAATGGCCGAAGAGCACAAATCGTACGAGCGCGAAAATCATTTACTCCGATCGCAAGCTGCGGATTTGTCCCGTCAACTAACACTTTTACTGAACGAAGTTCATGAATTGAAAGGCTCACCGGCTATTGCGATGCCAGAACCCACTAGTCCGACGAATTCAAGGCAATCAGCCTCTGAAATCATCACGTCGAGATTGGTAGATTTTAGAGACATTGCCGAGTTGCAAAGGAGAAATCAAGAAATGCTCTTTGTCATTCGCGAGTTAAGCGATAAGAACGAACACGAGCAATTCGATGCAAAACAAGCATATGATATTAAAATTTTTGAATTACGCGTAGAAACCGAGCGACAATTGGATGAGTTGAAGACGAGAAGAGACGAGCAAGAAAGCGTCGTTAAATCCATCGCGAGGCAGAGGGACTTGTATAAGAGCCTCTACACGCAAGCAACTGGTGGAGGCGACAATGCCGATCACATGGACGTTTCAGGAACACAACAATTGATGATGATAACGTCTGGTAATTCGCCGAGGAAGAATGGTGGCGTCGGCAATCTCGATGCTATGATTATTCACGACGGCAGCACTGATACTACTCAAGAGGAGAATTATTTGCAAATTGTTTCGCTCACAAACGAAAACCAGAATCTTCAACGTCAACTCGATGAAATTGTCGATGAAATTGATCGCATCAAACGTGCTGCTCAAAAGGATGTTGATGAAATGTTAGAAAAGCTCGAGCAGTTCCGTGAACGTGCGGCGAATGATCGCGCGACTGCGATTGAAGCAAAAGAAACCGTCGAACGAGAAAAGCACAACTCCGAACGCTGGATGCGCGAATGCGAAGAGTCTCGAAAAGCGCTTGATGATATTTCGAGAGATAAACAGGCGGCGGAAAAAGCAATCATCGATAAGGAGCAAGCTTTGAAAAATGCGTCAATTGCAATTGAAGCCGCTGAATTGGCCAAATCGAGTGTTTCCATGCAATTGCAAAAACTTCAAGCTGAAAAATCATCGATTGAGATGAGTGAAGCTAGATTATCCGAACAACTTGCAATCGTTGAATCTCGCGCAGCGCGCTTAGAGGCGTCCATGGATGCATCCGTATCTGTTTCATCTGCGAAATTATCTGCTTTGGAGCGTGAGCGCGATCGCTTGGCCGAAGATGCGAAACGCATACGCGAAGCGCATTCGAGAATGGAAGTTGAATTGCACGAAGAACGCGAAAGATGCCGAGAACAATTGAGTGTTCATTTGCAGAAAGCATCGGATTCGGCGCGTTCAGCAGCTGAAGATGCAGCGAAACGGCAAGAGGCAGTCGCGAAAGTATCCACAGCCGAGACGAGAGCGAAAGTTGCAGAAACAAAGACCGAATTACTCGAGAAAACTTTGAAAAAAACTGAAGATAGGTTGCGCGTAGTGAACGCGCAAGCGATTAACCGTGGTGGCGCTGGCTCCAATCTTACGGCGACGCAAAAGATGTTGAGTCAGTCGTTAGATGCGTCGACTCCAACCGATGATGAAGCTGTCAAGAAACGAGAAAAGCTTCTCAAAGATGCCGCCGAAAAAGCAACCGAGATTGCCGAGAAAGCGAAGCGAGAAAAAATTGAAGCTATGAGACAAGTTGCAAATTATAAACAAATTTCCGAAAAAGCAGAAGCGAGAATAAATGAGTTCAAAAATATGTACGAGGCTTTGGAGGAGACGAATAAGTCAATCTCGGAAACATTGAGGGAGATGACAAATAAACTTGTTGCTGAAAAGCAAGATCAAGTATTGGACGAAACGACAAAATCTGCCGTTGATGAATTGCAAAAACAGATCGATAGCATGCAAAGCGTTGCTGCGAAGAAGGAAGTCGAGTTAATGCACGCAAAAGCGAATTTGGCAAAGCTAAACAGCGAAAGTGCAGAGGCAATTTCAGAAAAGACCAAGCTTTTAGGGGAGTTGGAAGAGGCGCAGAAAAAACTTGCGGACTTGCAAGCTGAATGCGAAGGCTTGAAAAAGAAAACATCAACACCAACGGTGTCTCCCGCAGACATTGATAAAGTTAAAGATGATTTGAAAAAAAAGACAGATGAGATTGAGAGTATGAAAAAGAGCAACGAAGACGAAAAAATCGCGCTTGAAGTTGCCAAGCGTTCAGCCGAAGCGAAAGCAGCCGAGTTCGAGAAGCAAATCGCGAGTCTTTTAGACAAAATGAATAATGCAACCGCCGATGGTGGAGATAACATGGAGGTAGATGATAACGATGAAGCGATGACGTACTTGCGTCGGGAGAAAGAATTCGCGGAAGCAAAGTGTGAGACTCTTGCGGCGGATCGAGATAAATGGACGCGAGATTGCGAGAAAGCATGGAAAGATCTTAAAGAAGCAAACGATGCGCTTTCAAAGGTTAAAACAACAGCTATGAACGATAACGAGCATAAAGTTTTGCTCGCAAAACTCGAAAAGATGAGCCAAGTTGATGCCGAAAACGCGTCTCTCAAAGTTTCAGTGGAACAGTTGCAGAAGGACGGAATCGCAAAAGTTGAAAAATTGAGCAAAGAGTTGAACGATGCAAAGGACAAAGCAATGAAAGCAACTGCATTTGCGGAATCGAAAACTGCCGAGTTGAATGCCATAAAAGCAGAAGCGTTGCGTTGGGAAGAGCGAGCTAATAAGATTGTCGACGCGTCGAATCTCGTGGAAAAAGACGATTTTGAAAAAGTCAAGAAAGAGAACGACGAACAAGGCGATAAGCTCATCAAGATGAGAAAGCAACTCGACTTGGCTCTGAAAACGTTGAAAACAATCAACCCTGACCGATTGCAAATTTCTGAATGGACAAAGAAACACGAAGACGAATTAGAGCGTTTGAGAAAGTTGGAGGCCGAAAAGATCGAAGCTGAGAAGTCGGCGGAAGAGGCGGAGGATAAACTCGTCGAGCTCGAAACCGCAAAGGAGGCTTTGGAAAAAGACAAGGCAGAGTTGGAAGCAAAGGTGAAAGCTTTCGAAACTGCAAAGCCATCGCCTGCTGTCATGACTTCTCTTTTCAACAACGATTTCGATTTTGATATCCGCGAGGACGCCGAGTGCATACCGAATCAAGCTCCCACGCCTGCTCTCGCACAAGCCACTGCTGCCGTTACGACCGCAACGAAGAAAGAAGACGACGATGCTATGGACGAAGATACTGCTGTCAAAGCCGATCAATCAAAAATAGAGTCATCTGAACCTGTTGCCACTACTCCCAGTTCTGCGCCAAATATTAGTGCGGCGACTGTTGTTCCAGCTGTCGCAAAACCAGTCGTTGCTTCTGTTTCTGCGGTTTCTCCCAAGCCGATAACTGCAAAATCTGCCGAAGAGAAGAAATGCGTAACCACAACTGCAACGACTCCAATCACTCCTGCAGTTACAGCTCCTGCAGCTACGACGATTACAACAGCCACAAAGCCAGCACCTCAACCGATCAAATCTGCTATGAAACAACCATCGTCATTAGACGCGACTGGAGGAGAGAAAAAGATAGAGGCTCAAAAATCATCACCGAAGAAAGTAACGATCGCTCCTTCACCGAAAGAAGAAAAGCGAAAAGATTTAGCCGCGGAGGTTGTAGCGAGCGAGCAAAAAGGTGAAGAAGAAGAAAAGAAGGAAGAGAAGAAGGAGCAGAAGAAGGAGGAGGAGCAGAAGAAGGAGGAGGAGAAGAAGGAGGAGGAAAAGGAGAAACCGTCAATTGCACCACCTTTGCCTGCGACTAAATCACCTTTTGGTAGTGCTTTAGCCGCGTCTCCTTTCTCAGCAAAACCGGCGTTCGGTTCTGTCTTGAGCTCGTTTGCGTCAAAGCCAACGACGCCAGCTTCATCGGCGGCGGCGACTCCTACTACTGCGGGAGCGTTTGGAAGTGGATCAAAATCTGGTGGCTTTGGTGCCGCCGCGACTTCGACTCCCGCGTTTGGGTTTGGTAAGAGTCCGGCAGCCTCGACGCCTTTTGGTAAACCTGCTGCTCCGTTTGGTACAAGACCGAGCGCTACGGCGGACGCTCCTGCTGCTGCCGTTGAGCGTGAGCCATTTGCTATAACGCCAAAAGCAGCTGCGGCCACTTTTGCAAAGACCACGACGACGTTCACGAACACTGCGACTCCTAAAACAGCGACAGAGGCTGCGGCGAGAAAGAAAGAACTTGAAGAAATCATGGCAGAAACTAAAAGGCAGCTAGAAGCGAAGCAAACGGCAGCGAACGAATCGAAGCAAAAAGTTGCCGCTTTAAAGCGTAAAACGATGGAAGATGCAACCGCGGCGACAACTCCAGAAACGACTACGAAAAAACTTAAACCAGACGCAGTGCCGTTTACGCCGACATCTGCTACTGGCTTAGTAAAAGCTTTAGATACTGCTACTAATGATGATGAGGAAGCGAAAGCGCTAGAGAAGAATAATTCGGGTGAAGTTGTCGCTTCTTTCTTAGTCGACAAACCGCCAAAGTCAGCGAGCGATGTTTCTTTTATTGTTAAACAGCTACAACAAAATCAAAATGACGATAAAGAAGAGGGTGAAGCCGAAGAAGGCGAGCTTGAACTGCCGGAGCAGAAAGCAAAGGAGAAGAAAGTTCAACGCACGCCTGGAGGCGGTTCTGCAAAAAAAGGTGGTCGCGGGCCTGGAAATAATAATAATAATAATAATAATAATAATGGCGGCAGAGGTGGTAATAATAATAGCGGCGGTCGCGGCGGTAATAAGTTCCAACAACAACACGGTAGTGGAAAGAAAGGTGGAAGAGGAGGAGGTAGAACTTAGATTAGGTTTTTTAATTACAATGTACAGAGATATTTTCTACCCAGTGGCCATTAAAATTATTCACGCACTTTTATACTGTGTGTATGTATGACATCATCCAAAACTATTTAAAATATAATAATAATTGCTGTTTTTTCACAGCGACGGGAGGAATATTCTACATATCCTCCTCGTCCGAACTCGTAACTTGATCCAAGCTAACTTTTGCGATTGGATAAACGTAATTTGGTAAACAAACCGAATGACGAATATGCGCGAGTTCTAATTTGCCATTATCTTGGTTCACGGCGAACGAAGCCACGTTACAAGAGTTTTGATTCCCGACACAAACGAAACCGCCATTTGCGCTGAAATGAAAATTTCTTGGACATTTTCCACCAGATGGTACAGCGTCGACAAACTCTAAAGAACCGTCAATCTCGGAAATTTTGAAACAAGCAATTGAGTCGTGCCCTCTGTTTCCGACGTATAAAAACTTTCCGGAGGGATGAACTCTGATTTCACTCGCGTGTGATGCGGCTTTCCATACGCCGTTTTTGATGACTTGATGTTCTCGAGCATTTTCGGGTAAAGTCGAAATGACTTGAAAGATGCTCAATGCCGCATCTTTGTCCTTCTCGTTTTTTTCTTCGCAAGCAATATCAGCAGTCGTTTTCATCATCGGTTGTTCGTTTGCCAAATCAGCCGCTTTAACCCATTCTTCGTCAATGTTTACGTTAAAAACTGAAACTGTCGAGTCGAGTTCGTTAATTAAGTAAGCAGTTTTCATGACTTGATGAAACACCAAATGTCTCGGCCCTTTCCCTGGTTGCAATTTCACTTGCGCTTTGAGTTTAAACTCTGGCGCCGAAACCAACGTACTCGGTTCGCCAACGCGATACGCGAAGATCTGATCTAAACCTAAATCGACAACGAAGTGTAACATTTTATGGTACGGCTCTGTAACAATACAATGCGAGTGCGGCCATCTTTGCCTAAACTCCCAGTGCTCTTCCCTCGTCGGTTTCGACTCTTGCACGTACTTCGCCGAGTGACCGCCGACCGTCGCGAGAGGTTGCATGAAAATTGACTTTGGCGACTCCGGTCTCCCTAAGTCATCCAAATGTATCAAGGCCAACTTCGCGTCCCAATAATTCACAGACATCATGTACCGATTACTTTTATTGAAATTCAAGTAACACGTACTCTTCCCCCCAGCAGAACATCTCGCGAGTTCCTTTAACTTCAAACATCTCGTCAATCGCATCGTCACGACTTCGCCTTCGCAATCGATTCGTTCTGTCGACGCATAGATGACATCCGGCTTCGTCGGGTGTCTCGTCACGAACGCGACGTTCGGCCCTATATTATTCGTCGAACTTACCGTTAAAATCCCCGTTCTCCCGCATAACTCTAACACGTGCACACCCGCTCTCTTACTCTCGTTAACACCATCATCATCGCTCCCAACATCGTTCCCGACGACGCCATCCGTTTCATCGCCGCCGCTCGCGCTCTCATCTTTCGGTGTATGCGCCAACAACTCTATGTTCGTATACCCACCAACGATGAATATCGTGTCATCTTCATGCGGTCCGTTCATTTGCTCGATGCTCTCGTTCCTATTCCCAGTACTAACAACGACGTTGTTATTATTATTATTACTCTTATTATTATGATGTTGATTATTACTATGCTCCTTCTTCGTCGACATTTTGCGGCTGATACGAATCGAAAAAAGAAATATCTATTTTCGGTTCCGTGATCAAGAAACAAGTACACACAGTCACTTAAACGATATTGAAATCTATATCGGAACGAACGACAACGATAAATAACCGAACGTGTTTCGATTTATTTCGTTTGTTTTATTTGATCGGATTAGATCTACACAGTGGATACTGTCGATTTTATGCCGCGTTTCTCGTCGTTTCGAAATATCTCTTCTTTTCCCCTCAAACTGTCAAAACACTCAAAAAGATCTCAAATATCTTTTTATATGAAAAGTCTTTGCTGGCAGTTTCTTTGGCAAGTTCGTGTCTCTGTGATGTTCACGAAACGATAGCGCGTGCGCTTACGCACACGAAAAACAAACGCTCACGCGCGCGCGCGCTTCGTCGTCGCGTGTTTCTTTTCCGTCGTCGATCGAACCGTGTTTGTTGCCGTCGACCGCTAAAACGAACTGATCAAATTATTTTAATTTCATTTTGCCAAAACGACCACGTGCGTGAAGAAACGGAAAAAAAGGGTGTTGTGAAAAAAAGGGTGTTGTGTGTGGAAAAAAAGAAAAATACAAGCAAAGCGAGTTGTTGAAACTTTGAGACGAGAAGAGATCATAAACAAGCGCGATGGTAAGTGAGAACGAAACGCGCGCGAAACATGTAACGACTGGTAATCTTCTTTAATTCGTTCGAAGAAACGGAACGAATTGAATATTAGCGCGATGAAGAGGGTCAAACAAAAAATGATGAAACCCTAAATATTGACAGAGGGGTCAAACCTTCCCTTTTCCCTCCTCACATCTTCACATACGTTTCTTCGTTTAATTAATTATTATTAGTACTACTACTACTACTACTGCTACTACTACTATAACACGCAGAGACACGCGCCCGTGTTCTATTTGCTCGTTGAATCTATTCTGAACTAAAAATGCCTAAGAGATCGTCCTTAAGCGAACAACGACATTCGGCCAATACCTTCGCGGACGATAATGTGTTCGTTGAGAACTTGAATAAGAAGACAAAGAAGAAATCGACGAAACAGAACAAAAACGGGGGAGATTTAAAACAGAGCGATCGTTCAGCAGCAGCAGCAGATGATTTAGTTCTATCTTTGGATAAGCGCGAGGATGATCGAGATAATCGAGCGGACGAGGATGAGGATGAAGAGCAGTTCATTGAGGGGAACGAAGCAGTGAAGGACGACCGGTCGAAGCCTCCTACGAAGGCGATGAATAACGATAAGATGCAGCAGTTGAAAGCGAGACTGGAGGCAACGAAATCGAAAGCAGCTAATGCTAATCAGGGTATTAGCGCTACTGCTGGTAATGGTAACGTGCAGAGTTGTGATGGGAATGATAATGATACGACCATGAACTTTGGCGCGTTTAGCGCGTTTAGCGACGGCGTAGCGGCTACGCATACGATGTCTGGAGACGTTGTTCGTATGGAGAATACGACGAATGATGGTGATGATGGGCTAGTGAATACGGATAACGATAACAATAATAATAAGAACGTTTCCGCCGCCGCTGCCCAAACAATGATGATTATCGAAATGCCATCGATCGATATCGCGCAAATAGCGCAAAAGCATTTCGACTCTCAAACGGAAGAGGAAATCGCGCATTCCCTGAACTGGAAATCAATCGCGCCAGCGCATGATTTTAAAATCCTGGTGAAAGAGAGAAACACTTGCATTGCAAACTTCAAGAAAATTCTACCGGATATCATAAGGAAGAAGGATAGGTTCGTTGAAGACGCAGTGAGGGCGACGGCGTCGTTTTCGCAAACGGTCGAGAGCTTACGCGAACACGCGCAATTGGCAATGTCCAGAGAGCAAACGGCTAAGAGCGAAGCGAAAGAATTAGAGCAGAAATTAAGAGTATGTAAGGCTGAATTCAATGCGAAAGAAGCGCAGTTGCTCTCAAAGTTTTCCGAAACCGATGAGCATAAGCAACAAGAACTGGAAACTTTAAGAAACGAGTTAGTTGAGCAAAGCGTACAATTGCAACAGAAGCAAAAGTTATTGGACCAAGAGGTGAGGAAGAATAAGAGCTACGAGAAGAATTCCGAGAAAGATTCCGTTGAATGCGCAAAGTTAAGAGAAGAAACGATCGAACGAGCGAAAGAGATCGCAGCTTTGAGGGCGGAGAATAAAGAGAAGGAAAAGCAATTTGCTTCACAGACGAGGCAGTTCGAGGGGCAGCTCAAAAAGCAAGAGGCTGATTACGAAGCGAAAATTGCAAACTTGGAGGCTACGAAAGCGACTTTAGAGCAAGACGCGAGAGAATCTTTAGCGGAAACGAACGCTATTTCTATTAAATTGGAAGCCGCGGAGAAGGAAATCGTGAAATTGAGCGAATCGACCGTAGTCACGAACGCGGCGTTGACCGAGCAAAACGTAAAACTCGAAGAGTCTTTAGAAAAAGTCGAAAAAGAACTCAGAAAGCGCGAGAAAGAAATCGATCAATGTGCACAACATAACGAAAAGAAATTGGAAGGCTTGAACGCGGAGATTCGCGAGTTGCAGCACTTGAGAGAGCAGTCAGCCGAGCTCGAAGCTTCGTTGAAGACGAACTGCGCCGAGCTCGAGAAAGAAAAAGCAGTTCTAGAAAAGAAAGTATCTTCGGCAGAGAAAGAAAACGACAAGAAGTCAGCGACGATTGAAAAGTTGGAAGAATCTATCGAACGTATTTCGGTTGAGTTGAATGAGAAAAAGGTTGAGTTTAAAACCGTGAAAGCTGAACGTAAAGAGCTTTCGGAGCAACTTGTCGCGTTGCAATCGAAACTCGAGCTCGAGTCTAAATCAACGCAACTCGAACTCGTGAACGCGCAAAAGGAAGTTAAGAGATACGAGGAAGATTTATCAGATGCCAAGGCTCAAGCAAAGTCGCTCATTGAACAACAAGGAGAGATGATGGGCGAATTGAAAAGCGCTCGAGCCGAACTCGCGAGGTTGGAAACGGAAAGACGCGACTTTGAGAAGAACGGTTCGCAATCGTTGCAGGAAGCGCAAGCGAAGTGCCGCGAAGATCTCAAGACGCAAGAGAAAGAGTTTCAAAACGAGCTTAAGCAAGAGCGAAAAATGTACGAAGAGAAGATTGAAGTCGAACGCGTTAAAGCTACTGAGTCAATTGAAGCCGCGAGAGCCGAAAACGAGAAACGCGTCAATGCCGAGCTTAAAAACGCCGAAAAGTTGTCTGCACAAATTGAAAAGTTGGAGAAGAAGATCGCCAAGCTCGAAGATGCGAAGAAAGCGTTGGATGCCGAATTGTTGAACGCGACGCAAGAGAACGGGAAGAACGCATTAGAGTTGAACCAAGAGTTGGAAAATATGAAGACGGCTTTAGAACTTGCGGAAGAGTTGCGTACGGATTTGGACACCGATGTCGAACGATTAACGAACGAACTACGAATTGCAAAGACCGAGGCGGAAAAAGGAAAAGAAAACATGGCGGAGATTATCGCAGAGCAAAAGCAGTCTTTGATAGAGCAGTTAGAACGAGAGAAGAAGAGCTCAGAAAAGGCTATCAAACTCGAGACGCAGAAAATGAGCGAGAAGCTCATTCAAAAGTTGGAACGTTCGGAACAAAAACGACGGGATCTCGAAACGCGCGTCAATGCCGCCGAGGCGAAGGAAAAAGAGCTCGGCGAGAAAATCGAAACGTTACGTAAACAAAAAGCAGAAGCAGAACTTGGCGGTGCCGAAAAAGCTGAGGAAATACAAGCGGCGTTGGAGAAACTTGAAGCTGCGAAGTCTGAGACTTTCGGCCACGAACAAAGAATTGCATCAGTCGTCGCACAACTCGAAAACGAACAAAAAGAGGTTGAAAAGCTCGAAAAGCAGTTGAAATCGTTAGACGCGGAGAAAGCGGCCGAGATTGAAAATGTGAAGTACGAGCTCAAAGAGACGAAGAAAGAGTTGAAGTCGCTAAATAACGAATTAGACGCCATGAAAGAAGCACAAGCGCTCTTGGAAGAAGAAGAGAAGGACGGGAAAGGTGGGAATTCAGCCGGCGCCGCGTTGACTAGAAAGCTCGTCGAGCAAGCAAAGGCAATGGAAAATGCAAAAATGGACGCCATGGCTGCGGATGAGCTTCGTAAACTCGCCGAAGAAAAGACGCAAAGAATCGCCGAGCTCGAAGGTGAACTATTAGACGCCGAAGCTTTGAGAAGACAGATGTTTAATCAAATCCAAGAGTTGCGAGGTAATGTTCGTGTTTTCTGTCGCGTTCGACCAACCGGCAACGATGCCGCTACTCCGTGCGTTGAAACTATGCCAGATACGACAAGCGTTAGCTTACAGTTGGGGCCGAAAAAGTCGTCCGCGTTTTCGTTCGATCGCGCGTTTGGACCAGAGTCAACGCAAGACGAAGTGTTTGGTGAAGTTTCTGGCTTGGTTCAATCCGCCCTCGATGGCTACAAAGTATGCTTATTCTCATACGGTCAAACCGGTTCTGGGAAAACGCATACAATGCTCGGCGGATCCGATGAAGCATCTCGCGGTATAATTCCCAGAGCGGTTGAAAAAGTCGTCGAAGCATCTAAATTGAATGAAATTAAAGGTTGGTCTTACAAAATGACGGCTTCTTATGTCGAGATTTACAACGAAACCATTCGCGATTTGCTCGCTCCAGGCGCCGGTCACTCTGAAGCGCATAAAATTATTCACGAGAACGGTTCAACGACGATTACTGGTGTTACCACGGAAGTAGTCACATCTGTTGAGCAAGCAAACGCTTTAGTAAAAAAAGCTGCGTCTGCACGAAAAGTCGAAGCGACGCAAATGAATGCGCACTCGTCGCGTTCGCATACGATTTTCATTTTGCACGTCTCTGGTGAACACGCCGCGAGTGGCTCAACTTTATCTGGGGCTTTGAATCTCGTCGATTTGGCCGGTAGCGAGCGCGTCGCGCGTTCTGGTGCCAGCGGTGATCGACTTAAAGAAGCGTGCGCGATTAACAAGAGTTTATCATCTCTCGGTGATGTCTTCGCCGCGCTCGGTTCAAAGGCAAAACACGTCCCATATCGCAACTCAAAGTTGACGTATTTGTTAGCGCCGTGCTTAGGCGGTGACGGTAAAACGTTAATGTTTGTGAATGTGAGTCCGGACGATGACTCGAGCGAAGAAACATCGTGCTCATTGAAGTTTGCCGCACAAGTCAACGCCGTTGAGTTGGGTAAAGGTGGCGCCAAGAGAAACGTTCAAAGTGGCATGAATGCGACTAAAAAGGAGGAAGAAAATGGCGACGACCCAGATAATGAGAAGAAAAGTAAGAAGCGATCTAGTGGCGAAGATGATGCTGCAGAGCTTAAGAAGAAATCTTCAAAAGCAGCGCGAAAAGCGTAGTTGGAGAGCGTAACACCTTAGAACTATACATAATTTTATATATTATTATATCTATTCATATCTAGTATTGAACTTGGACTAATCGTGCCACGCCAGAGTTCCCTTGGAACCGACCTCAGTGCAGGCATTCTTGCTATCCAGCGTCTCCGTTGTTTTCGAGACAGATTTTCAATCAACATCACGCATGTCGTGCGCTTTTAACATTGAGAATAAACGGCATGCATCAGTTAATTACGCGATATAGGCCGGAAACGGCGCGTCTGCGCGTCTTCTTGAGACAAAATCATCTTCCAAATCTACGAAATGAGAGAGCCCCGGAACTTCACGGCATCTTAGTTATACACAGACAGATCAACGTTCTTGAATGGGAACAGGAAGTTGTCGGACCGTTAGTAGATCAACTTCTGCAACGTGGCGCTGAAGAAGGCTTGACGACATGCATGATGTTGATTGAAAATCTGCCTCGAAAACAACGGAGACGCTGGATAGCAAGAATGCCTGCACTGAGGTCGGTTCCAAGGGAACTCTGGCGACCCTAAACATAAAACGTCACATTTCGGCACGAAAAATATGTCGTTCGAACGCGCTCGTGAAATCAGCGATAAATAACTATATAACTAATCGTCGAAAATTCATTTTTTTGGTCAGATTTGCGTTTCGTGTACGTTATGCGTGCGTAATTCGCGTTTCAAAGATTATTATTATTGTTATTATTACTAGTATTTATATGTGTGTATTTTCTTTTCGTTCGTTGTCTTTGTCTCTTTCTTCTATTATTACTTCTTCGGTCTTTTGCTTCTTAATCAAATTATTTGACTCGTCGTCTACGTCTTTTATATCTGCGTCATTCTGTTCTCCTTGTTCTTGTTTCTCTTTTTCCTCCTCTTCCTTTCTTTTCTCCTCCTTTGCTTTTTGTTTGAGCTCCCATTTCTTCTTCTTCTTTGCCATTTTTTCTTGCAACTCTAAATCGGGAATGATTTCAACCGGTAAATAATGCAATACGTCTTCGTCGTGGTCTGACCAGTACGGCGACATGTCACATTTCCATAATTGCAAATCTTCGAAACTTATTTCCTCGGCGTCTTCTAAACGAACGCCTTTCTTTTTCCGTAATCTTTCTTGTCTTTCTTCTTCTTCTTCGTCGGAATCTTTAATATCGAACTCGTCCTCGCGCTCGACGTATTCTGTATTTTCTTTCAGTTCTTGGAAATCGGGTTGGAACGCTGTCCATGATTCTTCGTATGCTTTTGCCCATACGTACATGATTCCATTCGCACCTACGCCGATCATCAAATGCCGCTTTGGGTGATAACACGAGCGCATCAATCCTTTCGCTTCGTTCGGTCCTTCAAGAACTCTAGCGAGTTTAAGCGTTTTCAAATTCCAACAATGAATTTCGTGCGAAGCTCTTGAGGACGTTGCGTAAATAAATTTGTTATCGAACGAGACGCAAGCCGATTCCCAACTCTCGGCGCTATGTTTGTTCTCAAATATGCGCTGGTTCGTCAATATTTCGTTATTATCATTACTATTACTTATGCTCTCAGCAAGAACATCATCTTTTTTATTCTTATCTTCAACGTCGTCGTTCACGTCAAACGCTACGATTGCTCTGGAAAAAGATACGACCAACAAAGTCTTCCCATCTCTCGCTAATTCCAACCGTTTCACCATTTTCACATCGTTCAAACCAACGATCGCTCGTTGTTGCACTAATTCTAAATTCTGCGGATCTCCACATTTAGCGACGCATAAAGCGCCTCCGGCCAAGGCGTAAATCACATAATTCCCGCTCTTCGTCAAAATTGCTTGCGACCCGTGCACGCTCGCCTCACTCAACCCAACAGGAACTGGCACGACCTTCTCCCCAGTCCCCCATAATCCACTCGCCCTCTTACTGATCCCACGAAACAAAGGCGCCTTGAACCCGCTCGGCGAAACTAACAAAGCCTTGAAATCTTTCGTGAATTCGATCTCGTTCAAGTACCCGACGTTCTTAATCATGGTTTCCATTTCCCCGCTGAAAGTATCCCACACGCACACGCTCCCATCGGATAACCCGGCCGCGATCTTCCTATTATCCCTCCTCCAACTCACGCATCGAACGACTACTCCTGCTTGGCCTACTTGCCCAGCTGCCGTTACTTCCGCGTCTGGCTCTGCTTTCTCCTGTGCGTTCCTAAACGTCCCTACGGCAACATCCCCAGGCCTCCTCTGGTCGTCCCCATCCACGCGATACTCCTTTATCACTTGCCTTGTATCGAAACACCAGAGCACTAACGCACCATTGCACGTGCCGCACAGTAAATAATTCCCTCTTCGGTTCCATTTCACGCTCGTCGTCTTCCCTGCGCAGGAAAGTCTTTCCTCGATGTGTTCGATGATATTATCCTCTTTATTATTCCGAGACAGCGCGACGTTCATTCTTTTTTTTTTGATATCTTTTCGTAATTCGTTTTTTTTTGTATATCGCGTTTTCGTTCTCGCGTGAATAAGACGTGCTGCGAGCTTTATAGACAGAGCAGAGATTACGAGATTAAGAGAGCGATTGAGAGAGAGCGGTCGTCGTACTGCTGCCGCGTATGGATTCCGTGCTTCAAAACACGTTCTTCAGGCGGCGAGCACTTTTCTGAAGACAGAGAGAAGTTTGAAACGAATCGTTTCCAAAAAAGGTCCAAAACATAAGACATATGATCAGAAGAAGAGATCTCAGATCACTCCGCTTGCGCCGATCGAAAAAATAAAAAGAAGCGCTCGCGTCGCGTTTCGCTCGAATCAATCGAACAGAGGCACGGAAAAGCTCTCTCTCTCTCTCTCTGACTCGTTTTCTTTTTCGATCGCGCGCGTTGAGAAAACGTTTTCGTTTAATAAACATTTTTCTCTAAAGTTTGACCGAGAGACCAAAAGCCGTTTTAAAACGAAACCCTGCGCTCTGATTCTTCTCTTCACTAAAACACGCGTCGTCGCAATAATCAATCAATCATCGTCATCGAACGATGCCGTCTCAATACATCCCAGTCGCGCTCAGAAACAACGCTCAACTCCAGCATTCGCAACAGCATTCGCAACAGCAACAGCCGAGACCTTCAGCGAGGGCACAGAAAACGCAACAACAAAATCAAGCACAATTCGAACTGAACTGTTTCAAGCAGTACAGGAAAATCGGTTTACATCAAGATCAACAAGAGCGCGCTCAGGCTCTAAAGCAATCTCAGCAAACACTTTTAGCGGAAGATCTGGAGCGGAAAGTCGATTGCGTGGTTTCAAGGAAAAGAGCGGAGATGATCGAGTCATGCGCGATGCCGAAGAAGATCAAGAAAGTGATGAGGGTGTATTTGTTCAACACGCACGAGAACGGGGCGATGGAGCGAGCCGCGACGACGAAGAAGAAGGAACGATTGAAGATTTTGATAGGGAAGAAGAGGAGTTTTGAGTGCGCGAATGATAGCGTGAGTAAGATGAGTAATAATGAGAGCGGTGATAATAATAGTGATAGGGATGATTTGAATGAAGACGGGACGATGAAGAGATGGACGTTTCATTTACAGGCGAGGGTCGTGGACGAGACGAAGGAGCGAGAGCAAGACGCGACTGAGATCGGGGCACAGCAAGGCGTGAAGTTTTCGCATTTCTTGGAGAAGATGAAGATCGAGGTCTTTGATGATTCTGTCAGTAGTAGTAGTGATAATGTCGCTAATAAAGAAGCTACTGTAGGCGACGATGATTGTGATGATGATGAATTAGGTTTAGGTTTAGCATCGGCGCAGCAGCGGCTGCAGCAGCGGCAGGGGGAGAATCGAACGCATAAAGGAGAGGAAAAGAATAATAATAATCATACAAGCAATAAAACAGGTAATCATCCAGAACAAGAAGAACAAATGCCGATTAAAACTGTTGAATGGTCAAGAGCCGATTGTGGTATACCGAGAGATGGGTTTACGATTTCAATGGCTGGCGCGAAAGATACCATTCGCGTTAGGTGTACGATTGTTTTGCGCAACGATCCGCCAAAGTTCCAATTGAGTGGAGAATTAGCGGATGTCATTGGAAAAGAGGAAGAAACAGCCGGGCGAGTGATTCATGCGATATGGAGCAGGTGCAAGGCTCTAGAATTAGTTTCAGAAAATGACACGTCGTTAGTTGAGTTGGATGAAACCTTATTGAGATTATGCGCGAAGAACGCTTTGTTCGAGGGTAAAAACTTAGGCGATTTCGTCTCGTTTCGCTCCGTATGCGTAGCGTGTACTTCTCAAACGCACATGCCAAAAGTCTGCGACCCACTCGTTTTTGAATATAAGATTAGACCATATGGGCCTTCACCCGCGCATTGCGATTGTTACGACGTTCAGGTCGAGACCTTGCCACCTTCGGCGAATGGACCGAATAGCATGGTTCAAAAACTTTCCGGCTCTGCGACGAACGAATTGGAAGAGTTGGAACAGAGAATTTTCCAAGATACGAATTTTATCGAAACGGCGCGCAGACGACGCGCGTATTTGCTAAGCTTTTCGCAGGATCCTCAAGCGTTTATTGATAATTGCGTGAATGAATATTCCGAAAGCTTCAAGGGCGTTCCGAGGAGAAAAGAAGCGTGGGCAGAGGCGTGGACGAGCGACGCCGCGATGCGCTTGTTAGAGAAAGCTTCGAATACTAATAATAACGACGCTCAACAATTGGGCAACTATTAAGTAATGAATACACGTATGTACGTATATATTAATAAATTAGAAGTCGTTCGATGGTTCTACTTGATACACTTCAAATTCGCAAACGTTTGCGTATTCGCTCTTGAAAAACTCTCGAAAACCTTCCGCGTGCTTAATTCTATCCTCCCATATCCTCACCTTTTCCGGTTTATACTCCCTAATCATCCTCCGCAACTCCTCGCACTTAAAATTCAACGTATCCTCCATCCCTTTCTTAAACACGAGTTCGTGAAAACACGTCTCTCTTACGCCCATATCCATCAATCTCTCCTTCACCGTGCGACTTAACTTATACACGCGTCCAGTCATCATCACTCTCACGCAATCCTCGCGCTCTCGATGCTCTAAGTAACTCGAAAACGCCGGTCCAGGCGTAACCTCTAACGGCGGCTCTAACGACTCCGCCCTGCCCCACCACCCTTGATACGGCCATCGCTCGCCAGTCTTTCGAAAATACATCTCTTTCCCTTCCACTGGCGTCGGCGTCAGCGCCAGAGTCCCATCGAAATCGAACACTAATAATTCCTTATACATAATCCTTTTCTGTTCGAGAGATTTAACGGAGAGCGCTTTTAAAACCTCGCGTGGACGAGCTCGTCCGCGAAAGTTTTCTGCAAATGTTTCCCCAAATGTTCGATTTGCTCCAACTGTGTTTCCGCGAAAACGATCGAACTATCGATCTCTTCTTGCTTTGTTTGATTTAAGTTTAAGCAGTACTGCTCGCGTAAACGGTCTTTAACGAAGTCCTGGCGTGATTTAGTCGGGAAAAGCTTCGCAGCGCGGAAGATTTTTCTGTACAGAGAGAGAACCCTTTGCTTATTTGTTCCGATGAGTAATGTCGAGCAGTTGTTGAGCATTTATTTTGTGAGGATTGGCGGATCGAGCGCTCTGATCTCTCTCTAATCGCTCTCTCTCTCTCTCGTAGGTTTAAGTTTAGTGAAATGTGACGCGGTTAGATTATGTATCAAAACATTTAAAAGGAGATTGTCCAGTCTGGATTGTCGCGTTGCTATGGTTTCTCGCTAGAGTGCGTGCGCAAGTGAACTATCAAATTACTAGATTGCGCAAACGCTTTCTCGCACCCAGGACATTTGAACGGCTTCAAACCAGTATGAATGCGCAAGTGTACTCTCAAAGCACCAGAATGCGCAAACGCTTTATTGCATTCAGGACATCGGAATGGCTTCAAGCCATTATGAATGCGCAAGTGAACTGTCAAAGCACTAGATGTCGTAAACGCTTTCTCGCACCCAGGACATTTGAACGGCTTCTCGCCAGAATGCGTGCGCAAGTGTGATGTCAAATGACCAGATTGCGCAAACGCTTCATCACATAAATGACACTTATACGGCTTCAAGCCATTATGACTGCGCAAGTGTGCTGTCAAATGACCAGATTGCGCAAACGCTTTATCACATAAATGACACTTAAACGGCTTCAAGCCATTATGACTGCGCAAGTGTGTTGTCAACTGACCAGATTGCGCAAACGCTTTATCACATAAATGACACTTATACGGCTTCAAGCCATTATGAAC